>JAAUYH010233143.1_pt1 | contig 99777 bp, 97 predicted proteins | sample 7278061 | NCBI WGS metagenome assembly JAAUYH01 (sample SAMN14350203, study PRJNA611818) | marine sediment metagenome | isolation source: surface marine sediment (0.6m) | place: French Polynesia: Moorea | collected 2018-08 | reverse complement strand
TCTTCAGGCGCGGAATCAAGGCCGAAGGCCGCCGCGCCATCGCCGACCCGCCCCGAAGGGGAGGCGATTTGCTGGCGGCGCGTATCGGATTGAGGTCGTTCGGACTTTGCTGGGATAAATCGAGCTGTTCAGAGGTTTGGTTCGCCTCCCCGCGGGTCGGCGATGACGCGGCTATACGCTTAATCAGCGACGCCCGCTCCAAGCCAAAAACCGACCTTGCAATTCAATTACGCCGCATCGCGCTCTGAGCCACGGAGCTCTGCCGGTGCCGGACTTGCCAGGCTGAGCCAGCGGATCAGGGCGGCCGCAGCATTCTGTTTCATAAATGGAGTTTCCTCCTGACACCGTTGTACCCCGTCGCTCCGGCCACCGGGTTCCTCATGCGGGACGCGCCGCCGGACCAGCCGAAATAGCCCTGCTTCTGTAAGGGCAAAGCCGCGAGCAAGGGTGACCCTCTGGAAACGAATGACGGCGACGTGGCCTGCATACGCAGCCCCCGACGGCAACCTTTTCTGGATGTTCCGCTGGCCCTGCCCGCTTGCGGACCGCACGGCCAGTCAGCCACCCGAGCCCCGCGATGGGGACGTGTCGGACCCGGCGACGGCGGCGATGACCTCAACCTCGACCAGGAACTCCGGCCGTGTGAACCCGCCGACGATCAGAAGGGTCGAGGCCGGACGCACGCCCGAGGCTGCCAGCCAGCGATCCCGCGCCGCCATGTAGCCCGCAAAAAACTCGCGGTCGGTGACGAAGGCATTGATCTTGACGGTATCCGCTGCCGAGGCGCCTCCGGCGGCGAGGATGGCGTCGATGTTCGAAAAGCAGATGGCGCTTTGCTCTTCGACGGACGGCGGAATGACGCCGTCCGCGCGCTGGCCAAGCTGACCCGATGTCAGGATCAGGCGGCTTCCCGGCGGTACGGCGAAGCCGTGGGAATAGCGGGCAAAGGGGGGGGCGATGTCCGATGGGGTCAGCGGCGGCATGATGGCCTTCGACTTAGCGGCACGCGGTGCCTGTGTTGCGGGTTTCGGTGCCGGTAACCTGCCACACGGCGCCTTGTGATGAAAACCTAGCCTCTTGACGGCATTTCTGCCTAAAAAAGGGTCGGAATCAATCTTTGCCCGGCTGCGAGAATCGGCCCGGCTTCACAACGCGCGGCCCAGACCTACCTTTGCGACCGCAAGCTTGATGGAGGGATCAATGAGAGCGAGGAATTTTGCGGTCGCGCTGGGGATGGCCGTCGCGTCGGTGCCGGCGGGCTTTGCTGCGGCCGAGGGCACAAAGGCGGTCTTTGGCACGAACTGGCTGGCTCAGGCCGAGCATGGCGGCTTTTACCAGTCCGTCGCCGACGGCACCTATGCCGCCTGCGGGCTTGACGTCGAGATCCTGCCCGGCGGACCGCAGGTCAACAACCGGGCCCTGATGCTCGCCGGCCGCATCGACTTTCACATGGGCGGCGATCTGCTGCAGGCGTTCAACGCCGTGAAGGAAGGCATCCCGGTGGTGTCTGTCGCGGCCACGTTTCAGAAACATCCCCAGGTCATTCTGGCCCATCCCGGCGAGGCCGACAGCTGGGACGAGCTGAAGGATCTGACGCTTCTGATCGGCGACAATGGGTTCGCCAGCTATTATCAGTGGATGATCGCGGAACACGGGTTCACCATCGAACAGCGCGAGCCCTACACCTTCAACCCCGCGCCGTTCATCGCCGACAAGCGCAAGGGGATGCAGGGATATCTGTCGTCAGAACCCTTTGCGGTCGAAAAGGAGGCGGGGTTCAAACCAAACGTCTTCCTGATCGCCGATGCCGGCTATTCGACCTACGCCACCACGATCGAGACGATGGCCGATACGATCGCCAACAAACCGGAAATGGTGGAATGCTTCGTCGACGGGTCGATCAAGGGCTGGTACAATTACCTTTATGGCGACAGCACGGCGGCGGACGAGCTGATCAAGGCGGCCAACCCCGACATGACCCAGGACAAGATCGAGTTCGCCAAGGCCAGCATGCTGGCCAACGGGATCGTCGATTCGGGCGATGCGCTCGAGCTCGGCATCGGCGCGATGACCGAGGAAAAGGTCGGCGATTTCTATCAGAAGATGGTCGCGGCGGGCGTGCTGGAGGACGGGCTTGACTGGAAGGCCGCCTTCACCACCGAATTCACCAACAAGAAGGTCGGGATGGACCTCAAGTAGTCCGCCCGACCCTGCCGAACCGGGGGCGGCCGCTGCCGCCCCCTCCCCTTTGGGAGCCACGAGCCATGCCGACCGCCCCGGAGACCCTGTCAGGCAACCGCCCGGAAGTGCTGCGCATGGAGGGCGTCGACAAGACCTTTGCCGGCAATGTCCAGGCGCTGAAGGGCATGTCGCTGCAGGTGTGCGAGGGCGATTTCATTTCGCTGCTCGGGCCGTCGGGCTGCGGCAAGTCCACCGCGCTGCGGCTGATCGCCGATCTGATCCACCCCACGCGCGGGCGCATCACCTGGACCGGCGGGCAGAAGGCGGGCGACCTGGGTGTCGTGTTCCAGGAACCCACCCTGATGCCCTGGGCGACGGTTGCCCAGAACGCCTGGCTGCCGTTCCGCCTGCGCGGCAAATCGTACAATTCGGTGAAGGACGATGTGCTGGAGGCGTTAAAGCTCGTCGGGCTGGAGAAGTTTCAGAACGCCTATCCGCGCGAGCTGTCTGGCGGCATGAAGATGCGCGTGTCCATCGCCCGCGCCATGGTCACCCATCCCCGCCTGATCCTGATGGATGAACCCTTTGCCGCACTCGATGAAATCACACGCTTCCGGCTGAACGACGACCTGCTGGAACTGAAGGACAAGATCGGCTGCACGGTGATCTTCGTCACCCATTCGGTCTTTGAATCGGTGTTTCTGTCCGACCGCATCGTCGTCATGGCCGCCCGTCCGGGCCGGGTGATCCGCGAACTCACCGTCGACGCACCCTATCCGCGCGACGACAGCTTCCGCACCTCGTCCGAATACGCCGCCCATTGCCGCGCGGCCTCGGACGCGCTGCACCAAGCGATGGACCTTGCCGCATGAGCATCGCCGAAGAAAGACCGATCGAGGCCACCGAAATCGTCGACGAGGACGAGGCCCGCCGTGCCCGTGCCCGGCGCCTCGACCGGATCGGCAAGTGGACCCTGCCCGTTCTGGTGATGATCGTCACTCTGTTCCTGTGGGATCGCCTCGTCGTCTGGAACGAGATCCCGCACTACATCCTGCCGGGGCCCGGGCTGGTCTTCGAGACGCTGATCAAGGACTGGGCGATCCTGTTCGACGCGCTGCTGGTCACGCTGCAGATCACACTGATGGCCCTTGCGGTCGCGGTGATCGGCGGCGTCGGGCTGGCGATCCTCTTCACCCAGTCGCGCTGGGTCGAGATGTCGTTCTACCCGTATGCGGTGATCCTGCAGGTTACGCCGATTGTCGCCATCGCGCCGTTGATCTTCATCTATGTCGACAGCCGCCTTGCCGGGCTTTTGCTCTGTGCCTGGCTCGTCGCCTTCTTCCCGGTGCTGTCCAACACCACCCTCGGCCTCAACTCGGCCGACCACAACCTGCGCGACCTCTTCCGCATCTACGGCGCCACCCGCTGGCAGCGCCTGCGGTATCTGCAGCTGCCCTCGGCCCTGCCCTATTTCCTCGGCGGCTTGCGCATCGCCGGAGGTCTGTCGCTCATCGGTGCCGTCGTCGCCGAGTATGTCGCCGGGACCGGCGGCATCGGCTCGGGCCTGGCCTTCCGCATCCTCGAGGCCGGCTATCGCCTCAACATCCCGCGCATGTTCGCCGCCCTGATCCTGATCGCCGTCACCGGCGTGGTCATCTTTGCCGGGCTGTCGTTCCTCAGCCACATGCTGCTGCGCAAGTGGCACGAAAGCGCGCTGAAGCGCGAAGGATGATGGATTTCGCCACACTCCCGCCGGGGCCGGTGCGGCTGGAAAACGTCACCGTTCCGGCCTGCCTGCTGGGCCGGCCCGGCGATTTGATCCGCACAGGCCTCAGCCTTGCCGACGGCAGGATCGCAACCGCGGGCGGCACGCGCATGGATATGAAGGGCGCGATGCTGTTCCCGGCGTTCGTCGACATGCACACGCATCTCGACAAGGGCCATATCTGGGACCGGGCGCCCAACCCCGACGGCACCTTCATGGGCGCGTTGACCACGGTCGGCGACGACCGCACCGCAAACTGGACGGCGCAAGATGTCCGCGCCCGGATGGAATTCGGGCTGAAAAGCGCCTATGCCCACGGCACCCGCGCGATCCGCACCCATCTCGACAGCATTCCGCCGCAGGACGGCATCAGCTGGCCGCTTTTCCGCGACATCCGCGCCGAATGGGCCGGCAGGATCGACCTGCAGGCCGTCTGCCTGATCGGTGTCGACCGGATGGAGCTCGACGGCCCGTTTGTCCGCACCGCCGATCTGGTGGCCGAGACGGGTGGCGTGCTGGGTATGGTCACCTACCCGATCCCCGACTTCAGGGAGCGCCTTCTGGGCTTTCTGGGGCTCGCCGCCCGCCGTAGCCTGGCCGTCGACTTCCATGTCGACGAAAACGGCGACCCTGGCCCCGGCACATTGCGCACCATCGCCGAAACCGTTCTGGAAACCGGCTTCGACGCGCCCGTCACCGTGGGCCATTGCTGTTCGCTCGCCGTGCAGGACGAGGCCGAGGCCCTGAAGACCCTCGACCTGGTTGCAAGGGCCGGCATCCACGTGGTCAGCCTGCCGATGTGCAACCTTTACCTGCAGGACCGGCGGGCGGACCGCACCCCCCGGTGGCGCGGCATCACGCTGGTGCACGAGATGAAGGCGCGCGGCATCAATGTCAGCTTCGCCTCCGACAACACCCGCGACCCGTTCTACGCTTACGGCGATCTCGACATGCTCGAGGTCATGCGCCAGGCCACCCGGATCGGCCATCTCGACCATTCAGACACCGACTGGGTGCAGGCCTTCCTGGGAAATCCGGCCAAGGCCACCGGCCTCGCTGCCCCGTCTCTCGCCTCCGGCGCGCCCGCCGATCTCGTGATCTGCAAGGCCCGGTCCTGGACCGAGCTGTTCGCCCGCCCGCAGATGGACCGCATCGTGCTGCGCGGCGGGCGGCAGATCGACCGGACGCTTCCGGATTACGCCGATCTCGACCCACTGATGGAGACCGCATGAAAGACAATGTCGCCGCCGCCAAAGCCGCGCTCGCCCATCTCGACATTGAAGAGAAGGAGACAAGTATCCGCGCGTCGAGCCGCGATTTCTTCTGGTATTCGCCGGTCCTGAAGGCGCGGCTCGACCATGTCACGGCCGATTTCGTGGTGCGTCCCCGGAACGAGGCAGAGGTGATCGAGGTGCTGAAGGCCTGCTATGCCCATGACTGCCCCGTCACCACGCGGGGCGCGGGCACCGGGAACTACGGCCAGGCGATGCCGCTGGAAGGCGGCTGCGTCATGCATCTGCGGCACATGGACAAGGTCAAGGAGGTACATCCCGGGCGGGTGATCTGCGAACCGGGCGTGCTGCTGAAAGATCTCGATGCGGCCTGCAAGGACCACTCGGGGCAGGAAATCCGCATGTTCAGCTCGACCTGGGCCACCGCCACGATCGGCGGCTTCATCGCGGGCGGCTCCGGCGGCGTGGGCTCGTGCACCTGGGGGTCCCTGCGCGATCTCGGCAACATCATCCGCCTGCGGGTTGTGACGATGGAGGAAGAGCCGCGTGTGCTGGAGTTCCGTGGCGAGGAACTGGCGCGGGTCAGCCATGCCTACGGCACCAACGGCATCATCACCGAGATCGAGATGCCGCTGGCCCCCGCCTATGACTGGACCGAGATGTTCGTGGCCTTCGACGACTTCACCCCGGCAATGGAATTCGCCGAGGACCTCGCCAACCAGGACGGCATCCTGATCAAGCTCGCCACCGTCTTCGAGGCACCCGTCGCGCATGATTACTTCCAGCGGGTCAAGCCATATGTCGAAGAGGGCACCCATCTCGTCGGCCTGATGGTCGCACCGCAGTCGATGGACGGGTTCCAGACCTTCACCGCGCGGCGGCCCGAAGCGAGGGTTATCTACCGCTCGGATGACAACAACTGGGCCCGGAATCCGGGGCCCGTGTTCGAATACGGCTGGAACCACACCACGTTGCGCGCGCTGAAGGTGGACCCGTCGATCACCTATCTGCAGGTCCGCTACGGCTATCCCCAGCACCGTGCGCTGGTCGAAAGGATGCGGGCCGAGTTCTCTCCCGAGGTTCTGCAGCATCTCGAAGTGCTGAAGGAGAGCGGCAAGGTGATCTTCGCCGGGCTCAGCCTTGTGAAGTTCACCACCGAAGAGCGGCTCGACGAGATCATCCGGATCCACGAAGAGGCCGGTGCGATGATCTTCAACCCGCACCGCTATACGCTGGAAGAAGGCGGGCGGCAGACGGTCGACGACCGGCAGTTGCGGTTCAAGCGCGAGGCCGACCCCAAGGGGCTCTTGAATCCCGGCAAGATGATCGCCTGGGACGATCCGCACTGGGCCTATGACCGGATGTATGCCTATCCCAAACTGCAGGCGGCGGAATGAGCCGGTGTCGGATTAAGTGCCTGCGGCACACCGGCCCGGTTGCGCCGCCTTCGGCGTCGCCGTGGGCGAGGGGCTGGCTGCCCCTCGCGCTCCCGGCACGAATGCGCACCCGAGCAAGGGAGCGGTGAGTGGCGCGCGCCCTGGTACTCTTCGCGCATCCCTGCCCCGAGAGCTACTCGGCGGCACTGCACGCGCGCGTGGTCGAAACGCTGGACCGGCGTGGCTGGGAGGTCGATGACTGCGATCTGAACGCCGAAGGGTTTTCACCCGTGCTGACCGAGGCAGAGCGGCGTGCCTATCACGACGCACCGGAAAACTGCGGACCGGTACAGGCGTATGTCGACCGGTTGCGCGCGGCGGATGCGCTGGTGATGGTGTTTCCGGTCTGGAATTTCGGCTACCCGGCGATCCTGAAAGGGTTTCTCGACCGGGTGTTCCTGCCCGGCGTGTCGTTCCGGCTGGTGGACGGCAAGGTGAAGCCGAACCTGACCCATATCCGCAAGCTCGCCGCGGTGACCACATATGGCGGCACCCGCCTGCGTGCCCTGCTGGCGGGCGATCCGCCGCGGAAATGTGTCACCCGCGCGGTCTGGCATGTCTGCCGGCCATCCAGGATGCGCTATCTTGCGCTTTATGACATGAACCGGGCCACCGACGCGGCCCGCGCCGGGTTCCTCGACAGGGTCGAACTTGAAATGCAGGGGTTCTGAGATGCGCGCGCTGGTGGTCTACTGCCATCCGAGACCCGAAAGCTTTACGGCGGCGGTGCGCGACGTCGTGCTGGACAGGCTGGCCGGTGCCGGAGCCGAGACGCGGCTGATCGACCTCTATGGCTGTGACTTCGATCCCAGGCTCAGCGCCGCCGAGCACCGCGACTACGAGGATCTGTCGAAAAACCAGGCCCCGGTCGCCGATCATGTCGCCGATCTTGCCTGGTGCGACACGCTGATCTTCGTCTACCCCACCTGGTGGTACGGCCTGCCCGCGATGCTGAAGGGCTGGCTCGACCGGGTTCTGGTGCCGGGCTGCGCCTTTCTGATGCCCGACGAGCAGCACACCGATATCCGGCCCGCGCTGACCCATATCACCCGGCTCGGCGTCTTCACCACCTGTGGCGCCAGCTGGTGGCTGACCCGCTATGTCAGCGCGCCGGGCAAGCGCATGATCCTGCGCGGCATCCGGCTCTTGTGCGCCAGGGGCTGCAGGACCTGCTATACCGCGCATTATCTGATGGACGGCTCGACCCCGCAAAGCCGGGCCCGGCATCTCGACCGGGTGGCGGCCAAGATGGACCGGTTCATCGGCCCGGCGCACCGCCGCGAGGAAGCCCCGGCATGATTCCGGTCCTCGACTGGCGCCGCTTTGCCGAGGACCCTGCGGGATTTGCCGGCGAACTCGGCGCCGCCTGCCGCGGTCCGGGGTTCTTCCTGCTTATCAACCACGGGATCCCCGAGGATCTGCGCGCCCGGATCTTCACCCAGGCGGATGCCTTTTTCGCCCTGCCGGAGGCCGAAAAGGCCAGGATCTCGATCCTCAACACCCCGCATTACCGCGGCTGGGGCAAGGAGGGCGACGAATCGCTCGACGAAACCAGTCCACTGGTGGACCGCAAGGAAACCTTCAACATCGGGTACGACCTGCCCGCCGACGACCCGCGCGTGATCGCGGGCGAGCCGTTTCGCGGGGTCAACCAGTGGCCGGATCTGCCGGGGTTCCGCGACACGCTCTTGGCCTATTACGACGCCGCTCTGGCGCTCGGCCGGGAGATCCACCGCGCCATCGCGGTCGACCTTGGCCTGCCGCAAGATCACTTCGACCGCGCCTTCGACGAACCGCTGGCCGCCCTGCGCCTGCTGCACTACCCCCCTGCCACCGGCGACCGGAACGAAATCGGTGCCGGGGCGCATACCGATTACGGGGCGATCACGCTTTTGATGACCGATGGAGAGCCCGGGCTGCAGGTCAGGCCCCGCGGCGGCGACTGGACGGATATACGCCATGTCCCGGGCGCCTATGTCGTCAATATCGGCGACTGCCTGATGCGGTGGACCAACGACATCTACGTGTCGACACCGCACCGCGTTCTGCCGCCGAAACGCACCCGGCGCTCGATCGCGATGTTCGTCGAGACCCGTCCAGACCAGATCATCCGCGCGCTTCCCGGCACCGGAGATCCGAAATATCCGCCTATACGGGCCGCCGACTATCTGATGTCGCGGCTCGATGCGACCTATGCACCGAAGGAGCTGACATGACCCGCCGCTTCGACTGGGCCGACTATCGCATGTCCGAATATGCCGGGATCGACCCGGCGACCGCCATTGCGATCCTGCCGACCGCGGCGATCGAACAGCATGGGCCGCACCTGCCCGTGGGCACCGACACGATGATCGCCGCAGGCATGCTGGATCGGCTGCGCGCGGATTGCCCCGACGACATCGACATCCGCATCCTGCCGATCCAGGCGGTGGGCAAGTCGAACGAACATCTGCACGCCCCCGGCACCCTGACCCTGACGGCCGCGGCCGCGTTGCAGGCCTGGACCGAGATCGGCCTGTCGGTCGCCCGCGCCGGGGTTCGGAAAATCGTGATCGCCAATTCCCATGGCGGCAATCTGGACCTGATCTCGATCCTCGCGCGCGAGCTTCGGGTTCAGGCGCAAATGCTCGCGGTGAAATGCCAATGGGGCGCCTTCGGCCATCCAGAGGACATGTTCAGCCCGCATGAGCGGACCTACGGCATCCATGGCGGCGACGTCGAAACCTCGCTGATGCTGGCCTTCCGGCCAGAAACGGTGGATATGGCGCAGGCGCAGGACTTTCGCTCCAGCGCCGAGGACACCGCAATATCGCCGATCGGCCCGGTCAGCTATGGCTGGATCGCAACCGATCTGAACCGACACGGGGTCGTCGGCGATGCAAGCGTGGCGACCGCCGAAAAGGGGCGCGCGACCGCGGCACATCAGGTCGCGGGATTCATCGAGCTGCTGAGACAGGTCCGCGACACGCCCGCGCCTTGACGGGCCGGGCCCTCGAACCAGTTTCGCCAAACGGGTGCATTGTCCGCGCGGACCGCAGTGCGGGCGTTGGCATGGAGCGGTCGTTGCACGCCGTACCAGTTTTATAAGGTGCCTTCGATCACCCGCTCCCCCGGGCTGAAAGCCCGGATCGCGACCGCACCCGGCTCCGGTCGCCGGGTATGCCCCCGCCCAGCCGTCCGGCAAACCGCATTCACATCAGCTGGCCGATCCGGCTTGACCCGATTCGGTCTATCGACTACCCAAACCGGACCAAGCGGGTATGGTGTAGTGGTAGCGCGCCGGCTTCCCAAGCCTGAAGTGCGGGTTCGATTCCCGCTACCCGCTCCACCGCCCCCGATATCCGAACCATCCGGTAAAACACCGCCTTGACCAATCGCCGCTCCGGTGTATCCAGACCCGGTGCCGTGGCGCCGCCTGCGCCGCAAATGACCGGAGGTCCGCCGATGCCGATCCGCGCCGTCGTCTGGGGCGAGAATGTCCATGAACAGACCAATGCCACCGTCGCCGGGCTCTATCCCGGTGGCATGCACAAGGCCATTGCCGATGCCTTGAACCTGGATTCCGGGCTCTCCGCCACGACCGCGACGCTGCAGGAACCCGAACACGGCTTGCCCGAGGCGCGCCTGGCGGAAACCGATGTCCTGCTCTGGTGGGGCCATGCCGCCCATGGCGACGTGTCCGACGAAGTGGTGGACCGCGTGGCGGCCCAGGTCTGGGCCGGGATGGGCCTGATCGTGCTGCATTCAGGGCATTTTTCGAAGATCTTCAAGCGTCTGATGGGCACGCCCTGCGGGCTCACCTGGCGCGAGGCCGGAGAGCGCGAGCGGATCTGGGTGACGGCGCCGAACCATCCCATCGCCGCCGGTCTGCCGGCGTATTTCGAGCTCGAGAACGAAGAGATGTATGGCGAACCGTTCCGCGTGCCCGAACCGCTGGAAACGGTGTTCATCGGCTGGTTCCAGGGCGGCGAGGTGTTCCGGTCCGGCCTGACCTACCGGCGCGGGGCCGGCAACGTCTTCTACTTCCAGCCGGGCCATGAAACCTACCCGACCTATCACGACGCGACCGTCCAGCAGGTGCTGCGTAACGCCGTGCACTGGGCGCATAATCCCGCCGCGCGCATCGGCAACGTCACCGATGCCCCGAACCGGCCGGTCGAGGATGCGCTGGAACCCATCGAGGCGCGCGGGCCGAAACTGCACGCGAAGGGCGAGGCCGGGTTCCGGTGAGAGGCACGATCCGCCTGCTGATCGTCGGTGCGGGGCGCATGGGCCGGACCCATGCCGAGGCCTTTGCCGCCATGGACGGTGTCGGGATCGCCGGCGTGGCCGATATCGACCCGGGCGCTGCGGCCCGGATGGCCGGGGCCTTCGACGGCGCACGGCCTTTCGCGTCCGTGTCCGACGCACTGGCGGCGCTCGACTTCGATGCGGCGGCGAATGTGACACCCGACGCCGTGCACCACGCCACCACGATGCCGCTGCTGGCGGCCGGCAAACACGTGCTGTGCGAAAAACCGCTGGCGGCGAACGCCGCCGACGCCGCCCGGATGGCCGGGACCGCACAGGATGCCGGCGTCGTGCACATGGTCAACCTGACCTACCGCAAGGTCCCGGCGATGCAGGCCGCCGCCGCGATGGTGGCGCGCGGGGATATCGGCCGGGTGCGGCATTTCGAGGCGAGCTATCTGCAAAGCTGGCTGACCCAGCCCGCCTGGGGCGACTGGCGGACCGACCCGGCCTGGCTGTGGCGCTTGTCGACGGCGCACGGATCAAAGGGGGTGCTGGGCGATGTGGGCATCCACATTCTGGATTTCGCCACCCACGTCGCGGGCGACGGCATCGCCGACATCTCCTGCCGCCTGCAGACCTTCGACAAGGCGCCGGGCGGGCGGATCGGCGACTATGCGCTCGACGCCAACGATAGCTGCGTGATGCATGTCGGATTGCAGGGCGGCGCGATCGGCACGGTCACGGCGTCGCGATTCGCCTCGGGCCATCTCAACGACCTGTTTCTGCGGATCTACGGCGACACGGGCGGTCTCGAGATATCGTTCGCAGGGGGCGTGAGCCTGCTGCGCTCCTGCCTCGGCGCCGACCTGCGGGCGGCGCGATGGAGCGAGGTCGAAACCCCGCCGGTTCCGCCGGTCTTCGAGCGCTTCATCGCCGCCATCCGCGGCGAGGGACCGGCCGATCCCGACTTTCACCGCGGCGCGGCCCTGCAACGGGTGCTCGATGCGGCGGAAGCCTCGGATGTCGCCGACGGCCGGCGCATTGCCGTCTGATGTCAGCCCAGCAGGTCCGGGCGCAGCACCATGACGGCGCCCAGGACCAGCAACACCACCCCGCCCACAAGATGCGACACCCGCGAGATTGCCGCCGAGGCGAAGGTCGCGCGCAGGGTGAGCATGGCGATGACGAAGATCGTGGTGTCGTCCAGCAGGAACACCGTGACGTAAAGCAGCAGATACCCGTAATAGGCGCCGAGCGGCAGGTCATGCATCGCCAGCATCTGGGCAAAGACGGCCGGCACGCCGGCCGAACAGACCAGCTCGATCAGGTTCACCGAGATGGCCAGCGCCGCGATTCCAAGGGCCGCCACCGCAAGATTCGGCTGCTCGACCAGGGCCCGGAACGCCTCGGAAATCGTCTTGCGGCGGTTCGACGGCGTGACTTTGCAGACCCCTTCGGGATTGGTCCAGTATTCGCGCAGGTAGTAAAGGCCCGCCGCGACCGCCAGGGCGCCGATGGCCAGCCGTAGCCAGCCCACCGCGCCGATCCAGAGCACGATGTTCAGCCAGGCGGCCATCACGGCGAAATACATCACCCCCGTAGCCGCCAGAAACACAAGGCCCAGCGTCCACATCCGGCGGCTGTCTTCGACGCCGAGCAGGAAGGCGATCAGCAGGGCCAGCACCCACATGGCGCAGGGGTTGAACCCGTCGACGGCCGCAAGCACCACGGTGAGCATCGGCAGGGACAGGGTGGAAAGCCTCAACTCGCCGATCCAGGGCAAGGTGACCGTGCCCTCGGTTGCCTGGATCTGTTCGGTCTGTCCGGCGATCTCTTCCTGCATTGGCTCCTGCGCATCGCCGGATTGCGCGTCCCGGCATGGACCGGCACGGCAGGCCGCAATCATATCGGCATATCGCTGTTTCGTGCTGCGGCCAAACCCCAACGCGTGGGTGTCCCCGACGACCGCCAGGGGCACCGCAGGGCGGTCGATCCCAAGTGCCGCAACGGCGTCCCGAAAGCGCTGGTTGTTCGCCTCGGACAGGCCGAGCTCGATTTCGTTCACGATCAATGCGGGGTCGTCGGCTTGCATCTCGGCCAGCGCCGCACGGGCGCGTTCGCAAAACGGGCAGCCCTCTTGCCAGAAGACATGCAAGGTGACCTCTTGCGCCGCGGCAAGGCTGGCCCAGAGCAGCGCGCAGAGAACGTAGCAACAGCGAAGCATCCGTGTCATGGGGCGGGATCATCACGAATAGCGAAGATCGGCGCCTTGATCCCCGTCAAGACACCGGCCGCTGGCCGGCGCCGCGGGATCTGCGATGGCACGAATTCCCGCGAAACTGCGCTTGACCGCTCCAGGCCATGGCCGCCTGCCGGCGGATCACTCCAGCGTCACCGTCACCCGGCGGTTCTGGCGGCCCTTTTTCTCGATCTTGCCGATCACCGCGCGGCCGATCTCTGCCGTGCTCGCGACATGGGTTCCCCCGCAGGGCTGCAGGTCGACCTGCCCGTCATCCGTCCCGATCCGGATCAGCCGAACCCGCCCCGCGCCGGATGGCGGCTTCACCGACATCGTCTTGACCAGCTCGGGTTTCGCGGCAAGCTCTTCGTCGGTGATCCAGTCCTCGGTCACGCGGTAATCCGCGCCTACGAGCGCGTCCAACTCCTGCTGCAGCGCCGCCTTGTCCTCTGGTGCTTCGGGCATGTCGAAATCGAGCCGGCCCTTGCCCTCGCCGATCGATCCACCGGTGACCGGCAAAGGGATCACCACAGACAGCAGGTGCAGCGCGGTGTGCACCCGCATCAGGCGGTGGCGGCGGTCCCAGTCGATCTTTTGCGTGACCTCGGCTCCGGCTGGCGGCAGATCCGCGCCTTCGCGCGGGATCAGGACGATGTCGTCGCCGCCTCCCTTTACGGTGTTGACGATGTCACAGCGCCCGCCGTCCCAGGCAAGCGCCCCGGTATCGCCGGGCTGGCCGCCGCCCTGGGCATAGAACACCGTCCTGTCGACGACGATGCCGCCGTCCTCGGTGATCGCGGTGACCGTGCCGTCGGTTTCGGCAAGGTAGGGCGATGTCAGAAACAGCTTTTCGGTCATGTCGTCAGATCTCCTTCGGGCGGCGCATCGTCCTCGGTCATCACGCCTTCGCCTTGGTCGGCCTGGGGCTCGGCCGGCGCGGGCGCCTCTTCGGGTTCGTCCGACCCCGACGGCAGCGCCGTCAACGGTTTCGCACCGGTCAGGGTTTCGGGATTGCGCAGCCAGATATCCTGTTGCGCAAACGGGATCTCGATACCTTCCTCGGCAAAGCGCTCGGCGATGCGGTGGCGGATCTCGGTGCGCACCGACAGGCCGAAATTGATGTCGCGCAGCACGGCGCGGATCTGAAAATCGAGGCTCGACGCCCCGAATTCAAGGAAATCCACCCCCGGCTCGGGGTTGAGCGCGACCAGCGGATGCTCCATGGCGATCTCCTTCAGGATCCGCTCGACCTTGCGCGTGTCGGTGCCATAGGCGACGCCGACCGGAACGATGATCCGGCCGATCACGTTGCCGCGCGTCCAGTTCTTGACCGCGCCCGAGATGAAATCGGCATTCGGCACGATCACGTCGTTCTTGTCGAAGGTCTCGATCCGGGTCGAGCGCACCGAGATATCCTTGACGATCCCCATCTGGCCGCCGACCTCGATCCAGTCGCCCTCGGCCACCGGCCGTTCGATCAGCAGGATGATCCCCGAGACGAAGTTCGACACGATGTTCTGCAAGCCGAAACCGATGCCGACCGACAGCGCGCCGGCGACGATGGCGATGCCCGACAGGTCGATGCCCGCCGTCGTGATCGCGATCAGGGCGGCCAGGAAGATGCCGATATACCCCACGCCCGAGACGATGGCGGTCTGGCCGCCGGTATCGATGCCCGTCTTGGGCAGGACCGAGGATTTCAGCGCGCCCTGGATCAGCCGCGTCGCGACGAAGAACCCGGCAAAGACTACCGCGAAAGTCAGGAAGTTCTGCGGCGAGATACGGGTATCGCCCAGGGTAAATCCCTCGCGGAACTGCGCCCAAAGCTCGGTCAGGTCGGACACCCGCGCGCCCCAGATCAGCGCGAAAAGCGGCAGGGCGGCCAGGACCATGACAAAGCTGAAAAGGATCGGCAGCAACGCCTCGCGCGCCTCGTCATGGGTCTTGCGCACGGCCACGGCGTAAAGTTCGACGATCAGATCGTGCAGGATCAGCAAAAGCCCGAACAGCGCCAGCGAAATTGCCGCCGGGAATGTCAGGTAGACCCCGGCGTTCAGATAGCCGATCGCCGCCATGACCGGGCCGACAAGGCCCAGGGCAAAGGCCGCGCGCCCGGCCAGACGCTGGCCGCGGGCACCGAAGCTCGGCTCTTCGCCGGTGTCGTCGATCCACGACGCGCGGGTCAGGATCTGACCCACGCGCAGCACGATCAGGCCGGCGAGCGCGACAATGGGAAAGAACAGCACCGCGTCGACGGCGGGTGCGTAATCCTCGTAATCGGCGAGGTTACCGAGGATGATGGCAAGCCCGACGATCAGCCCCAGGCTGGTGGCGTACCACCGCATCGACCGCGCCTGTTCCGGCGTCGCGGGCAGCCGCCGGGGCGCGTCTTCGCGCACCGGGTACAGCCGCAGGCCCAGCCAGCGCGCGCCGAAAAAGCAGATGCCGAAGGCGGGCAGCGCGTCGGCCACGGCCTGACCGCGCAGGCCGATCATCCCGGTCGTCTCGACCGCCTCGACCAGCAGGACAAGGCCGACCACGGGCACCACGATCTGACCCAGAGAGGTGACGAAGCCGGCCAGCCAGCGCGCCCTGCCCTTCGACCGGTTCAGGACGATCACCGTCATGCGTTCCATCACCGCGCGGCCTCGGACCAGCAGGATGGCGGCGATGACCAGATAAAGCAGCGTCAACGGCAGGTCTTCGCGGAACGTGTCGCGCTTGGCGTCCGACCGCCAGGCCTCGGCCACTTCGGTCTGGATGCCGCGCAGGCTGGTCAGAAGCTCGGTGATCGCCTCCGGCCAGAGCACCGGGTTCAGGGGCGTGGGACCAAGGCGCAAAAGCGCGTCCGCCTGGCGTTCGCGGATGATCATGTCGATCTCGCGCACCAGCCCCTCGGCGCGGCTGAACGCCTCGACCGCGGCGGTGACAGGCGCCAGCGCCTCGGCCAACTGCGCATTCAGCGCACTGCGCCGGGCGGCGATTTCCTCGGCCTCGGTCAAACCTTCTTCGGGCGGCGGCCCCAGCGCCTCGATCTGGCTGCGCAGGGTTTCGATCCGGGCGGAATTGACGTCCTGCGCGCGCAGCAGGCGTTCGCGCCAGACAACGACCTCGGCGCGCAGGCTTTCGAACGCCTCGTTCGAGGCGCGCGCCGCGCTGGTCGCGTTTTCGGCCCGCACGGCGACGGCATCCCAGGCCTCGTAGTCGATGGCCTCGGCAGCCTCCTGGGACTGCGCCAAGACATCTTGCGGCGCAAGCCACGCCGCGCCAAGCGAAAGCGCAAGCAGAAGCCGGGCCAGAAGCTGCCGCATCAGTCTTCGAAAACCGTCGGCAGGATCCGGCCGTCGCCGTCCAGCCAGCCGGGCACCGGCAGGCCCTTTTCGCGCAGGAAGGCGGGATTGAAGAGCTTGGACTGATACCGGGTACCGTAATCGCACAGGATCGTGACGATGGTCTTGCCCGGCCCAAGCTCGCGCGCAAGCTTCATCGCGCCGGCGATGTTGATGCCGGTCGAGCCGCCCATGCACAGGCCCTCGTCGCGCAGCAGGTCAAAGACGATGGGCAGCGCCTCTTCGTCCGGGACCTGGCAGGTATAGTCGGGCGTGAATCCTTCCAGATTGGCGGTGATCCGGCCCTGGCCGATCCCCTCGGTGATCGAGTTGCCCTCGAGCTTGTCGGCGCCGGGATTGTAGAGACCGAAGATACCGGACCCCAGCGGGTCGGCGATGCCGCATGTGACGCCCTTGGGCTGCAGCGCCATGCCGACGCCCGCTGCGGTCCCGCCCGAGCCAACGGCGCAGATGAACCCGTCGACCTTGCCGCCGGTCTGATCCCAGATCTCGGGCCCGGTGGTTTCGATATGCGCCTGCCGGTTGGCCACGTTGTCGAACTGGTTGGCCCAGATCGCACCGCCCGGCTCGGTTACGTTAAGTTTCTCTGCCAACCGACCGGAATATTTGACATAATTGTTGGGGTTCTTATAGGGGACCGCGGGCACCTGGACCAGCTGCGCGCCCGCCAGCCGGATCATGTCCTTCTTTTCCTGGCTCTGCGTCTCGGGAATGACGATCACCGTCTTGAACCCCATCGCCGCACCCACCAGCGCCAGCCCGATGCCGGTATTGCCGGCCGTGCCCTCGACGATGGTCCCGCCGGGCTTCAGATCGCCGCGGGCGATCGCATCCTCGATGATGAAAAGCGCCGCGCGGTCCTTGACCGACTGGCCGGGATTCATGAACTCGGCCTTGCCGTAGATCTCGCAGCCCGTCGCCTCGGACGCCGCCTTCAGCCGGATCAGCGGCGTCTTGCCGACCGCATCGGGCAAATCCTTGAACACATGCATGGCCCCGCCTCTTTCCTGCCGCTGACGCCTGTGCCCTTCCTAGGCCCCGGCGGGGCGGAACTCAAGCACCGGCACGGAGCCTGTCACGGTTGGCCGCGAGCCAGAGCGCGGACAGGATCAGCGGCCCGTTTTCGGCTTCGCCCGTCGTCAGAAGCTGCATCAGCGCATCGAAGGACATAAGGATCGAGCGAATATCCTCGGACTCGTCCTCCACCCCGCCGAGGCCGGCAACGCCGTCGGTCAGGTCTGCGATCCCGACATATGAGAACAGATACTCCGTCACGGCGCCGGGCGACGGATAGTACCGCGCGACCGGTTCCAGCCGGTCCAGGGCAAGCCCCGCCTCTTCCCCGGCCTCGCGACGGGCACAGGCCTCGGGCGTTTCTCCCGCATCGATCCGGCCGGCGATCGGCTCCAGGCTCCAGGGACACCGGTCGCCGCGCACGTAAGGCCCGAAGCGGAACTGCTCGATCAGCATAACGCGATCCCGGACCGGATCGTACGGCAGCACCGTCACCGCATCGCCAGACACGAAAGCCGCGCGCGCGACCGGACCGCCGAGGCCACCGTCGAACCGGCGGAACCGGACATTTCGTTCCTCCAGCATGAAGTATTTGTCGTAAGGTCTTTCCGTAGAACAGGTTTCCACATTCGCATCGTCGTACCCCCGGCGCACGCGCACAGGCCGCCCGGCCGACCGCGCCCGCACCCACGACGCCGCGCGCGACCAGATCTGCGGCCGGAACCGCGCGATCTGGGCCGCCGTTGTCGCCCCGAACCGCGCCATGATCTGCGACGCCGCGCGCTCCGCAACCGGTCCCCAGGTCTCGACCCAGTCCTCCAGCGACCACGGCGGTCCCGCGTGCCACGCACCGGCGTCCGGAAAGAACACCGTGGCCGCGCACGGCACGCCCCCGGCCACCGCCTGCACAGGGCGCCGGTCATAGGCGAACCCGGCCTCATAGAAATCCATTCGCTCAAGGGCGGTCTGGCTGAGTTGCGAAAGCAGAAGCCCCTGCGCCACCGCGCCCGGCCGGGCCGCGATCAACGGGAAATCCTGCCCCTCGGCCCCAAGGACCGCGTGGTCGGGCACTTCCGCCTGCACCGCCCCGTCCGCTTCGTCGCCGATGACGATGCGCAGCAAGGGAAGATGACGCAGGGTGCCATAAAGGAAGACGGCGCTCACCCCGGGTTCAGCTCCATCTGCGCCCGGTAAGCTCGCACAGCAGCCCAGACACCAGCCCGCCGACCAGCAGCGCGCTGATCACGTCCGCCTGCAGCACATAGGAGCTTGAATATTCCAGCGAGATCGCGATCCAGTCCTGCAGCGCCTGGAACGGATCGCCATAGGACAACCGCAGCGACCGTTTGATCATCTGGATGAAACTGATCAGCAGGATCGCGCTCAGCGCCAGGGCCACCGCCGCGGTCACGCCGATCCCGACGGATGTGGTCACGCCGCGGCCGACGCCCCGGCCCAGGAACCGCCAGCCCCAAAGCAGCCCAAGCCCCGCCGTGATCGGCGCCACCGCGCCGACCGGCACATGATCGGGCACATAGGCGAGCGCCAACAGGGCCACCCAATAGCCAAGGCCGCTAAGAAGAACGGCGGCGATCAGCTTGGGGGCAGTTGGCATGGGGCCTCAGGCAGGGCGGGTTACGGTGATTTGCGTCACGTCGCAGTTTCCGCTTTGGAACGTCGCCGCGCAAGAGGTCAGGTAGAAATTCCACATCCGGCGGAACCGGTCGTCGAATCCCAGCGCCGCCACCTCGTCCCATTTCGCGTTGAACGTGTCGTGCCAGCGCCGCAGCGTCTGGCTGTAGCTGTCTCCGAACTCGATGGACCGCGCCACGCGCAGGCCGGCCCGCTCGACCTCTGCCCGCAGCGCCGAGGGCGAGGGCAGCATGCCGCCGGGAAAGATGTACTTCTGCACGAAATCGACGCCCTTGCGGTAGATCTCCCAGCGGCGGTCCTGCACGGTGATGATCTGCAGCGTGGCGGCACGGCCCGGATGCAGCCGTTCGCGCAAGGTGTTGAAATAGGTCGGCCAGTATTTCTCGCCCACCGCCTCGAACATCTCGATGCTGGCGATGCCGTCATAAACCCCGCGCTCGTCGCGATAATCCTGCAGCTTGATCTCGACCCGGTCGGACAGTCCGGCGCGCGCCATGCGTTCGGCGGCATAGGCGTGCTGTTCGCGGGAAATCGTCAGCCCGGTGACGGTCAGTCCACGCTCCCGGGCGGCATATTCGGCAAACCCGCCCCAGCCACAGCCGATTTCCAGAACATGGTCGCCGGGCTGCGCGCCCATCTCGTCGACCATGCTGGCGTATTTCGCGGTCTGCGCGGCCTCGAGGCTTTCCTGACCGGTCAGGAACTTGGCCGAGGAATAGGTCATCGTGTCGTCGAGCCAGAGGCCGTAGAACTCGTTGCCCAGATCGTAATGGTGGCGGATGTTCTTTTTAGCCTGCCGTCGCGAATTCGATTTCAGCCAGAACCGCAGCCGCTCGAAGGCGCGCAGCAGGCCTTGGCCGGGAAAGCCGTCATACATTTCGTCGCCCGCCACATGGACGAGGTCCATGAACGCCTGCAGATCCGGCGTCGACCAGCCGCCTTCCACATAGGCCTCGCAAAAGCCCAGATCGCCCTCGCGGATCAGCCGGGCGAAGATATCGGGGTCGTGGATGTGCAACTCCGCCACCGGACCCGGCGCATTGCCGCCCGCGCGAAACCGCCGTCCGTCCGGCAGCACGAAATCCAGCCGCCCGGCCTCGATCCGCTGCGACACGTCGAAGACCGGACCAAAATACCTCGGCAGGCCGCCCTGCCCCTTTGTGCTCGTCAGAACCGTCATCTCATCCCCTCATCCCTGGCCCGGCAAGCTACCGTGCCTGGCGCCACACTCAAGTCCTTTACGCATCAAGGCGTTGATCCGGCCAAAAATATCCTTGCCCGATTTGCGGCGGGCAGCCGTGTTGCGCAGGGCGAGGCCTGTATCGGGGCGATCCGCCCAGTGGCCGCGAACCACAGGCCGCACCGATACCGGGCAGGAAAGCGCATGGCGCCGCGCGAGCGCATCACCCCGAGCACACTGCACTTTTTTTGCATCGCAAGGTCGGTTGCTGGCCTGATGCAGCCATTGGCAATCAGTCTTCCGGCGCGGAATCAAGGCCGCAGGCCGCCGCGCCATCGCCGACCCGCCCCGGAGGGGAAGCGATATGCTGCCGGTGCGTATCGCATTGAGGTCGTTCGGACTTTGCTGGGATAAATCGAGCCGTTCATAGAACTGGGCCGCCTCCCCGCGGGTCGGCGATAGCGTGGCTCCTCAAGGAAAATGCGACGTCCGCTCCAAGCAAGATCCGGCAGATTGCGGTTCCGTCCTGCGTCCTCCTCGCACCGCCTCAAAAGCCGCGCGCCGCATAGGCCTCCAACGCGCGCTTGCGGCCGTCTTCGGCGGTGACCACCGGGCTGGGATAGGCAGCTTGCGGCGACAGGCCCCAGCGTTCCGGCACCGCCCGGAAATAGTCGAGCGCCGTTTCGGGCGGCGCGCCCTGCCCCTCGGCGATCCAGCGGCGCACATACGTTCGGTCCCGGTCGAACTTGTCGAGCTGAGTGACCGGATTGAACACCCGGAAATACGGGGCCGCATCGGGGCCGGACCCGGCCGACCATTGCCAGCCCATCGCGTTCGAGGCCGGATCCCAGTCGATCAAATGCTCCTCGAACCAGCGAAGTCCGATCCTCCAGTGGCACAGAAGATGCTTGGTCAGGTAGGACGCCACGATCATCCGCGCGCGGTTGTGCATGTAGCCGGTGACGTAAAGCTCGCGCATGGCGGCATCGACGAATTCGATCCCTGTGCGTCCCTGTTTCCAGGCCGTCACCTCTGGCGCGTCCCCGTCCTCGTTCCAAGGGAAGGCGTCCCAATCTTCGCGCCAGTTGCCGCTGGCGATCCGCGGGGAGTGGTGCAACAGGTGATAGGCGAACTCGCGCCAGACGAGTTCCTTCAGAAAGGTCTCGGCGCCCCGCTTGCCTTCGTGCAGCGCGCGCTGCCCCGCATGCCAGGCCACGCGCGGCGAGATCTCGCCATAGGCCAGGTTCTCCGACAGCCGCGAGGTGCCGTCGATGCCCGGAATGTCCCGCGCCGCGGCATAGTCCGCAACCTTCCGCGCCATGAACGCCGCAAGCCGCGCCAGCGCGGCGTCTTCGCCGACGGTCACATGCCGGGCCACGATATCCGCCCCGCGCCGCATGGCCGCACCCATCTGCCAGTGCTCCAGACGGTCGCAGTCGGGCCAGCGGTCGGGCGGTCGCAATTCCCGCACCGGCGGAAGCGGCCCGTCGAGATGAGAGCCCTTCACCGCCTTCCAGAAGGGCGTATAGACCTTATAGAAACCACCGGTCTTCGTTTCGACCGTCCAGGGCTCGAACAACAGATGGCCCGGAAAACTCCGGGCGTCGAGCCCAGCCTGCTTCAGCGCCGCCTTCGCCTGCATATCGCGGTCTTTAGACGCCGGATCATAGGCGCGCTGCCACCAGACCGCGCCGGCACCCGTTTCGCCGATCAACGCCTGCAGCACCTTCAAGGCGGCGCCGCGCCGAAGGATCAGCCGCGATCCGATGCCTTCCAGCCGTTGCGCAAAGGCCGCAATCCCCAGACCGAACCGCCATTTCGGCGCCGCGCCCAGACCTTCGGTCACGCCGTCGTGGATAAAGACCGGAATCACCGGCCGCCCCGAGGCCGCGGCCGCCGACAACGCAGCATGATCGCCCAGGCGCAGGTCGCGCCGGATCCAGACGATGATCGGGGTTGTCTCGCTCATGTCAGCCTCGCGCCCGGCGGCAGGATCTGGCGCCCCGCCCTACAGCACGTGATCTAGTGCCCGGATCAGCCGGTCAACGTCATGGGCCGATGTATAATGCAAAAAGCTCAGCCGCAGCACTCCGAACTTCAGGTCCACCCCCATCGCCTGCAGCGGCCGCTGTGCATAGAAATCGCCGCCGCCGGTCATGATCCCGTGCGGCGCAAGCTCCGCCGCCAGCGCCTCGCCGGGCTCTGCCGCCGCCAGCGCGACCGTCGGCGCGCGCCCCGCCGCCGCGCGCGGTCCGATCAGCCGCACGGCGTTTTTTGCGGCCAGGTAGTCCAGAAGGGGCTGCAGCAGCCCGGTCTCATAGTCGCGCTGCAGATCGTGCACCCGCGCCGCCCGCTTGCGCGGGTCCGGCTCCGGCTCGAAATGCCGCGCGTGCAGCAGGTCGATATAGTCGGCAATCCCGGCACAGGCGGCCACCTGCGCGTGGTCCGGCCCGGCGGGCGTGAACCGCTTGGTCAGCGAGCCGGCGTTGAAGTGGTGCCCCTGATTCGGCAGCGCCTCTGCCAGCGCGCGGCGGACCACCATGATCCCCTGATGCGGCCCATAGGTCTTGTAGGCCGAAAACAGATAGATATCCGCCCCCAGCGCGCCGATATCCGGCAACCCGTGCGGCGCATAGCTGACGCCATCGACACAAACCACCGCACCCGCATCCTGCGCCATGCCGGCAATCGCCGCCACGTCATTCACCTCGCCCACCACGTTCGAGCAATGCGGGAAACAGACCAGCCGCACCTTGCCGTCCAGCAGCCCGGCCAGCCCGTCCGGGTCCAGATGCCCCGTCTCGGGATCGATCCGCCATTCCCGGATCTCGATGCCATCGTCCGCCAGCCGCCGCCACGGTCCCGAATTCGCCTCGTGGTCCTGATCGGTCACCACGACGGCGTCGCCCGGCGACAGCCACTTCCGGAACGCCTGGGCCAGAACATAGGTGTTCTGCGTGGTGGACGGCCCGAAGCTCAACTCGTCCGTCGCGACCCCCAGCATCGCGGCCAGCCGCGCCCGCGCCTCGTCCATCTCTTCCCCGCCCAGGCGGCTGGCGTCGAACGGGGCATAGGGCTGCACCTTGCGCTCGCGGTAGAACCGCGTCAGCCGGTCGATCACCGGTGCGCAGGCATAGGACCCGCCGGCATTCTCGAAAAACATCTGGTCCCGCAGCGACGGTTCGGAAAACGCGGGAAACTGCGCCCGCACGAAATCGAGATCAAGCTCCATGCCCTACTCCTTCCGGTGAGTCTGCGGCGGGTCAAGGAGGAACCCGCCGAAGGCGGCGCCGCAGGCGTCCTTGACGCGCCGCAGACTCTCCCATCAAACTCGATCAGGCGCCTTGAGGGCAAACCTGCCCCTCAAGCGCCTCTCAGCAGCAACATGCCCCGCCTGCAACACCCGCCGCGCTCGCACTTGCGCGTCGCCTCTCTGCTGGCAGAGCAAGCGCGCGCGGCAGCGCACATTCCGGTCATCGGCCGCGCCTTCAGGCGTTCACATCCACCACAACGCGCCCCTTGACCTGGCCCTTCAGAATATCCGCCCCCAGCTGCGGCAGATCCGCCAGCGTCGCCGGCCGGATCATCGCCTCGAGCTTGTCCATCGGCAGGTCGCTGGCAATCCGGCCCCAGGCGCGGACGCGGTTGTCGTAGGGCTGCATCACCGAATCGATGCCCAGAAGGTTCACGCCGCGCAGCAGGAACGGGATGACGGTGGCGGGCAGCCCGGCGCCGCCGGCCAGCCCCACCGCCGCAACCGAAGCGCCGTATTTCATCTGGCCCAGCACCCGCGCCAGCATCGCGCCGCCAACGGCATCGATGCAGCCGGCCCAGGTTTCGGCCTCCAGCGGGCGCTTGACGGTTTCGTTCAGCTCCTCGCGCGGAACGATGCGGGCCGCGCCCAGCCCGGTCAGATATTCCGCCGTCTCGGGACGTCCGGTCACACCGGCGACCTGGTAGCCCAGATTGGCCAGAATCGCGGTCGCCACCGACCCCACACCACCGGCGGCGCCGGTCACCAGAACTTCGCCATCCGAAGGGGTTAGCCCATGATCTTCAAGCGCCATCACCGCCAGCATCGCGGTGAATCCGGCCGTCCCCACGGCCATCGCCGCCCGGGTGTCGAGCCCGTCGGGCAGCGGCACCAGCCAATCCCCCTTGACCCGCGCCTTCTGGGCATATCCGCCCCAGTGCACCTCGCCCACGCGCCAGCCGGTCAGCACGACCTTGTCGCCGGGCGCATAGCGGCTGTCGTCGCTGGCCTCGACGGTGCCGGCAAAGTCGATGCCCGGCACATGCGGGTAGGTGCGCACCAGCCCGCCGCCGGGCCCGATGCACAAACCGTCCTTATAGTTCACGGTGGAATATTCGACCGCCACCGTCACGTCGCCTTGCGGAAGACGGTCTTCACCGATCTCCTGCACGGCCGCACTGGTCTTGCCGTCCTCGCCCTTCTCGACCACCAAAGCCCGGATCATCGCGTCTCTCCCTTCATGCCCAGAATACGCCAAAGACCACCGCCGCGCGCACCTCGTTGCCGGGCAGGATGACATCGACATCCGTCCCCAGGTCCCAATGGGTCATGCGTACCATGCCGATGGCCACGTTCGTCTCGAAATCCGGCGACCAGGCTGCGGACGTGACCTGCCCCACCTGCTGCTGGCCCGCCATGATCGGCCAGGCGCGGTCGGAGTTCGGCACGCGTCCGCCCTCGATCTGGATCGGCCGGATCTGCTGCACCGGGCCGTCCTTGGCCACCCGCAACAGCGCGTCGCGCCCGATACAGCCGATCGCGGTCTGCGTATTGCAGAACCGCCCCAGCCCGCATTCATGCGGGGTGTTGTCGCGGGTCATGTCGTTGCCATAGCTCAAGAGCCCGCCCTCGACCCGCTCGATGGCGTTCGGGCAGCCTGCCCGCACGTCCAGATCCTCGCCCGCCTCGAACAGCGCATGCCACAAGGGCATCGCGATGTCGGAGCCTTCGACGTAGATCTCGAACCCGCCCTGCTTGGAATAGCCCGAACGGGCAACGACCAGGCTGCGCCCCATGAAATCGAACCAGCCGAAGCGAAAGAACCGGACGTCGCGCACCGCCTCGCCGAAGACCCGTGCCATCAGGTCCTCGGCCTTCGGGCCCTGTACCGCCAGCGGCGACACGTCGGGCTCGTCGATCAGCACATCCAGCCGGTAGCCGTTGGCCAGCCCCTTGACCCAGAACAGAAGATCGCTGTCGGCAATGGAAATCCAATAGCGGTTTTCGGCCAGCTTCAGCGCAACCGGGTCGTTCAGCATGCCGCCCGTCTCGTCGACGATGGGCACGTAATAGCATTGCCCCGGCATCATCCCGCGCAGATCCCGCGGCGTCAGCATCTGCATCAGCCGTTTCGCGTCGGGGCCGCGCAGTTCCACCTGCCGTTCGACCGCCACGTCCCAGACCTGCACCGCCGATTTCAGGTGCCGGTAGTCTTCCTCGACCGACCGGAACACAGTCGGCAGCAGCATGTGGTTGTAGACCGTGTAGGACTGGACCCCCGCCGCCTCGACCCCGTCGGAGAACGGCGTGCGCCGCAACCGGCGCGATGGCGATATCAGCGTCATCAGGCCCCCTCTGGCATAATGAACAGATCCGTGTCGGACGGTGTCGCCCCGGCGGCCGTCAGCATCGCGTGGACCTGCCCGCGATGGTGTGTCTGGTGGTTGAAGAAATGCTGCACGCACAGCCATTTCGGTTTATGAACATCCCTCTTTAAAGCCCCGGAAAACCAAACCAAATCGCCGCCGAGATCGGCCTCGGTCAAGCCCTGCGCCCACGCGACGATGCGGTCGTCCGCCCCGCGCCGGGCATCGGCATAGCCCGGCCAGCCCTCGTGCAGCCGGATGCTGGTCGAAATCCCGCCCGGCGGTTTCTCCCAGCCGTCGAACCGCGACATCCAGATCAGGTCGCCCCATAAAAGATGATTCAGCGTGCCCTGGATCGAGCCGAAAAACGCCCCCCGGTCCAGCCAGCGCGCATGGTCATCCAACCCCTCGGCGGCGGCCAGCAAACTGTTGTTCTGCCAGCGATTGTACCGCGCCATGGCGTGACAGAACCGTGGCGAGATCATGTACGTCCCGGTCCGGTCCAGTGGATCGGCACGATCTCTCCGGATTTGCCCTCGAAATCCCAGACCCGGCCATAGTCGCGCACCTTCGAGCGCAGACCGCGGGCGGGATAGACCACCGGCCCCATCCAATAGGTGCTATTCTCGATCGATACCGGGACGTCCGGGTTCTTGCCCTCGATCATCTCGATCTCGCCCTGGATCTTGCGCCCGACGATGATCCGGCGGCGCCGGCCATCCCTCTCGATCACGACCTTCTCGCGTTCGGCCCCGATGATCTCGGACACCAGGAAATGGAACACGCCAGTGTTGCCGCCGGCCCCGCCCGAGAGGATCTTCAGGATCCCGTTATAGGCCTTTTGTGTCGCACTTTCATCGACATAGACCGCGACCTTCCAGTCGCCTTCGGCCATCCGGCCGGGGATGTCGATCAGCAGGGCCACGTTCAGCCCGGCAAGCGATTCGCCCTCGAAATGGCCCTCGTCGATCTGCATCGCGAACCAGGTCTTGCAATACCCCTCGGTCGGCGGATGCGCCCCCAGCGAGATCACGCAAGGACAGAAAACGGTGCACGAGCAGTTCATAAACAGCTCGCCCTTGATCTCCCACTCGGTGGGCGTCAGCCTGCGGCGCAGCGGGTTCGACATCATCCGCTGATCCAGACGCTCCCGCACCGCCAGCCGGTCTGCCTCGCGCATTGGTTTCTTGGCCATGCCTCCCCCCTTTTATCCCGTTGTTCCGGCAGCCTGCGCCGCCACGACGATGCCGGCGGCGATCAGCACGACGCCCGCCGGTTTCCGCAGCCGGTGTCCGATCTGCGGCAGTTTCTCGAACACCATGAACAGCGTCGCGAGGCCCATCCACAACAGGCTCATCACCCCGCCGACGAATCCCAGCGCCATGAAGCCCCAGCAGCAGCCGACGCAAAACGCCCCCAGCCCCACGCCCATGCGCACGCCCCCGGTGAATCCGGTGCGCCAGCGGCCCAGGAAATAGCTCATCGGGCTGTGGCAGACGCCGTGGCAGACCTCTTTGGCGCGGGTGAACTGGAACGCGCCGACCGCCACCAGCAGGCCTGCGGCCAGCCAGGGCGACCGTGCGATTCCCAGCATGTCGATGGCGCCGCCGAACAGCAGCGCCAATTGCGCGCCCGCGATCAGCGCGGCGAAGGCCACCCAGACCAGGCCATAACCCAACAGAACCCCCAGCCAGCCCGCGCGGGTCCCGGTGGCCGAAGCCATCAGCCGTTCGTAGGTGGTCAGCGTCGGCACCATCGTCGGCAGCATCATCGCCGCCATCATGATCGCCCACATCGCGAAAAGCGGCCCGAACTCGGCCATCGGCATCGCCATGTCCATGCGCGGGTCCATCGCCGCCATCGCCTGGCCCATCGGACCGGGGCGGCCGATCAGGTCGAGGTCCATCGACATCGCCATCGTGTACATCACCCACCAGGCCCACAGGATCAGCCCGAAAAATCCCAGCCAAAGGGCGGATCGTAGCAAGCTGGACAATTGCGTGGCGACCATGGCGCAAACCGGATGAGTCTTTCGGTTTGTCTTTTTCGCGGCTCGGGTCTAAATGTCAAACAATTAATGTCTGACAATTGGGATCCATGAAGACACGCGCCCTGAACAGCGACCGCGAACTTTCCGTGCAGATCGCCGAGGCGATTCGCGAGGCGATCGTCGCGGGCGATCTTCTGTCCGATGCGCGCCTGCCGTCCGAGGCAGAGCTGTCGGACCAGTTCGGCGTCTCGCGGCCAACGGTGCGCGAGGCGCTGAAGCGGCTGGCCGCGCAGAACCTGATCCGCACCCAGCGCGGCGCCACCGGCGGCGCCTTCGTCAACCGGCTGAGCTTCGAAGAGGCCTACGAACAGCAGATCACCACCTCGACCCTGCTCTTGAGCATGAACGCGGTGGATTTCGACACCGCCTGCGAGGCGCGCTATGCGCTGGAACGCGCCTGCGCGCCGATGTCGGCCCGGCGGCGCACGGCCGACCACCTGGCGACCATGCGGGCCGAGATACACCGCCAGTCGCAGCCGGGCCTAACGGACGAGGCGTTTTGCGCCAGCGACGTCGCGTTTCACCGGGCGCTGGTCGACGCGGCCGGAAATCCGGTGCTCAGCTACCAACTCGCGGGCGCGGTCGAGGCGATGCAGCCGCTGATGAACATGATCACCTTCACCGCCCGCTCGCGCGAGGCGATCGTGGCGCTGCACATCCGGATCGCGGATGCGCTCGAGGCGGGCGACGGCAAGGCGGCGGATGACGCGCTGGCGGATTTGTCGGCCTATACGGCGCAACTGGCCGCCGACATCTTCGCCGCACGGGCCGCCGCCGAGGCGGGATGACGTCCGAAGGCACCGCGAATGGCGGGGCCCGGCCCTGAGCGGACGCCGCTCTCTGCAAGACGATCCGCGCCGGGGATTGATTGCGGACATCCGCGCCTGGCCGCAAACGCCACAACGCCTCCCCTCAAACCGCCTTGCGGTTTAGCGATTCCAGTCGAAAATGATGCTGCTGCCGTAGCTGCCCCAGTCAGAGGTCACGATCCCGGCATTCTCTCCGCTGGCGTAGCTTGGCAGACCGGGGACGCGCAGGACATAAACCTCGCCCCCCTCGTCCCGGCCGATATAGCCGTTGTGGATCGCCGCCGTGCAGATGTCGCTGTCATGGGTGTAGGGGCCGTTGCCCCAGACAGAGCCGAGCGTCGGATTGGCCGGGCAAGCGCATGCAAGCAGGTCAACTCCATCCGGCATCTTGGTGCAGGCGGGCAGTCCGGCATCGGTCGCGGCGACGGCGGCCCCGCCGGTGGCCGCAAGGACATCAAAGCTGGTGCCGTAGCTGCCCCACGAGCGGCTGGTCACGCTGTTCGCCGTGCTTCCGGCATAGCTTGACTGTCCCTGCCCCGGAATGACCCGCACGGCGCCGCCCGACGGCCCGACCGCGCCGGCGTGCAGTGCCGCCGTGCAAAGGTTGCTGTCGCCGGTGTAGGGCCCGCTGCCCCACACGCTTCCATTGGCCCCGCCGGAGCAGAGACACAAGGTTTCCACCGAGACAGCCTGACCCTGCGCCGGGCATTCGGACAGGCCGGACAGGTTGATTGTCGGCGCTCCGCGCACCGGGGCCTTTCCGCTTTTGCCGGTTTGTGCCGATGCCGCGGCCGACAGGCCAACCGCCGCCGCGACGGCCATCGAAATGAGTTTTGTCAACGCCTTGTCCTCCTCCCCCGGCGGCCCGGAACCCGGACCGGCGGGCTCAGCTTTTTCCCGCAATCATCCAGCTGTCAAGGCAAGACCCGCGGTGCCGACGCGCCGGCACCGGTCTGTCATATCCACGCCCACGCGGTGTTGCCGGCCGACCGGACCGCGCGGAAGGATCCGCGCCCGGTCCCGCAAAGGGCAATGGCAAACAGGATGCGCGCAACCGGAAGCTGTTTGTGCATCCCAGAACTTTCTTCCGCGACTTGGACTGGCGTTCCCGCAGGCACGCGCCGCACGGTCCGAACGGCAGACGGCAAAACGGCGGTCCGACACTTCGCGCTTCAAAAACCCGCGCCCGGTCCCTATATTGGCTGTGTTCCCTTGGGAACTATGGACATAAACGCGCTCGTAATAAGCGGATCGGACCCGGGGGCGGTACCCGGCGGCTCCACCAAGCAACCGTCGTTGGCGGACAGCGGGGCCGAAACAGGATCGACGAACGTCTAAAGGGGTTGGCTTTGTCCCGGTGAGGTACCACCGTTATCGGTCCGACAAGTACAGTTGCCAACGACAACCGTGCTCCGGTCGCTCTCGCTGCGTAAGCAGTGCGAAACACCGAAATCTAAGCCCTGACGCCTAGCCGCGTCAGGCGGGGTCCGCAGGCACCTGGCAACAGAAGCCTGCATCTTCCTCCTTTGACAATTCCGCCGTGCCGCGTCATTTACTGGCCCATGGGGTCGATGCGAACACCCCGCGAGGCGGCAGCCCAAGATTCGCATCCGGAACCTGGGATCAGGAAGGATGCGCCATGCCGTTGCCCAATGAAATCACCGCCCTGCAATTGAACCGTCTGATCGGCACGCCCGACTGCCCGGCGATTGTCGATGTCTGTGTGGATGCCGATTTCCGTGACGATCCCAATCTGATCCCGGGCTCGATGCGCCATCCGCATACCGACCTGCCGGGGCTGGTCGAGCGGCTTGGCGGGAAGCCCTGCATTGTGGTTTGCCAGAAAGGCCGCAAGCTGTCGCAGGGCGCCGCCGCATGGCTGCGCGGCGAGGGCCTGGCCGCGGACTACCTGCGGGGTGGCATGTACGGCTGGCGCGACACGCCCGGGACGATGCGGGTGCCGGCCGGGAAGATCCCCGGTACCGTCGGCGAGCCGACCCTTTGGGTGACGCGGCACCGGCCCGGGATCGACGGTATCGCCTGCCTCTGGCTGATACGCCGCTTCGTCGATCCGGCAGCACGGTTTTTGTTCGTGGCCCCGTCCGAGGTGACGGCCGTGGCCGGGCGGTTCGGCGCGACAGCCGTCGATGAGGACGGCGCAGTCCGGAGCCATCGGGGCGACCACTGCAGCTTCGACACGATGCTGGACGAGTTCCAGCTTCATTCCCCGGCGCTGGACAACCTGGCCCGGGTGGTGCGCGCCGCCGGCACGGACCGCCACGATCTGTCGCCGCAGGCGGCGGGCCTTCTTGCGGTCTGGGCCGGGCTCTCGCGGCAACACGAGGACGATCAGCGCCTGCTCCGTGCGGGTCTGGAACTCTGCGACGCGCTTTTCAGCTGGGCGTGCGACAGGGTCGACGAGGGGCACGAGCGCCCCGCGGACCGGTGCCCATGACGGTTCCGTTCGACGAACTGCTGCGGGTCTTTCTGCGGATCGGGCTGCTCAGCTTCGGCGGCCCCGCGGCGCAGATCGCCGTCATGCACCGGGAACTGGTGGAAGAGCGGCCCTGGCTGACCGAAAGGCAGTTCCTGAATGCGCTGAGTTTCTGCATGCTGTTGCCGGGCCCCGAGGCGATGCAGCTTTCCACCTATTGCGGCTGGCGGCTTTACGGCGTCACCGGCGGCCTGATCGCCGGGCTGTTCTTCGTCATGCCGGGCGCTCTGGTCATGCTGGGGCTGGCCTGGGCCTATGCCGCGTTCGGATCGGTGCCACTGGTCGAGGCCCTGTTTCTGGGGATCAAGGCCACGGTCGTGGTGATCGTGCTGGAGGCGCTGCTGAAAGTGTCGAAAAAGGCGCTGCACGGCACCGACCGCTGGGTCATTGCCGCGCTGTCCTTTGTCGCGATCTTCTTTCTCGCCGCGCCGTTCCCGCTGATCATCGTCTGCGCGGCCGCCTACGGCGCGCTGACCGGCGCGGCCTCGGCCGATCCCGCACCGCCGCTCGGGCGGGCGGGCACCGTCAGGACCATTGCGCTCTGGGGCGCGCTCTGGTGGGCGCCGGTCGCGGCGGCCTGGGTCTCGGGCCAGCAGCTGCTGACCGATGTGGGGCTGTTCTTTTCCAAGCTCGCCATCGTGACCTTCGGCGGGGCCTATGCGGTGCTGGCCTACATGACGCAGGAAGTGGTCCAGGATCAGGGCTGGCTGACGACCGCGCAGATGATGGACGGGCTGGGGCTGGCCGAGACCACGCCGGGGCCGCTGATCCTGGTCACCGAATTCGTCGGCTACCTGGCGGGCGCCTCGGCCGGCGGACCCGGACTGGCGGTCGCGGCGGCGGCGATGACGCTGTGGGTCACCTTCGTGCCCTGTTTCCTGTGGATCTTCGCCGGCGCGCCCTACATCGAGTGGATCTCGACCCGGCCCCGGCTGACCGGCGCCCTGTCGGGCATCACCGCCGCGGTTGTCGGGGTGATCCTGAACCTGTCGCTGTGGTTCGCGACCCACGTATTCTTTGCCGAGGTCGGCAGCCTCCGTGCCGGGCCGCTGCATTTTCTGCGCCCCGAGTTCGGCACGCTCGATCTGCGCGCAGTGGTCCTGGCCGTGGCCGCCGGGGCGTTGCTGCTGCGGCTCAGATGGGGGCTGATACGCGTGCTGGCGCTGGCGGCCCTGGCGGGTGCCGGGATGTCATTCGCCGCCTGATCGCGCCTTCGGCACCGCCTCCCCTTCCCTTCCAAATCGAATCCCTTATGGTGACTCGGGACGCGCCAGAAGGACGGGCAGATGTCGCGCACGATCGACTACGGCAACCTGATGCACCACGCCCTGCGCGGGCTGATCCAGTCCGTATTGCGCGACGTGCAGGAACATGGCCTGCCCGGGCAGCACCATTTCTTCATCACCTTCGACACGATGCACCCGGACGTTGAAATCGCGGACTGGCTGAGCGACCGGTATCCCGACGAAATGACCGTCGTCATGCAGCACGAGTTCGAGCGTCTCGAGGTCGGTGAAGACGGGTTCTCGGTCACCTTGAGTTTCGGCGACAAACCGGAACCGCTGTTCATTCCCTATGACGCGATCAAGACCTTCGTCGACCCCTCGGTCGAGTTCGGCCTGCGGTTCGAGACCCAGGAAGAGAACGACGACGACGCGGACGAGGCCGAGGACGGCCCCGCAGATGCGGACGAGGGTCACAAGGACGCCGAGATCGTCAGCCTCGACAGCTTTCGCAAATAGCCCCCCGCGCCCGATCCCTTGGCCCGGGACGGATGCGACGCCGTGGGACGATTTACTTGGCCACGCCCCGCCGCTAAACGGTGCCTACGCGCATAGCAGGGGGATGTTTCATGGCCGCGACCCGCACCGAAACCGACAGCTTCGGCCCGCTCGAGGTTCCCGCCGACAAGTACTGGGGCGCCCAGACCCAGCGGTCGGTGATGAACTTCCCCATCGGGTGGGAGAAACAGCCGGTCGCGATCGTCCGGGCGCTCGGCGTCATCAAGCAGGCCTGCGCCGAGGCCAACAAGGACCGCGGCGCCCTGCCGGCCGATCTGGCCGACGCCATCATTCAGGCGGCGTCCGAGGTCGTGGCGGGCAAGCTTGACGACAACTTTCCGCTGGTGGTCTGGCAGACCGGATCCGGCACGCAGTCGAACATGAACGCCAACGAGGTGATCGCCAACCGCGCGATCGAGATCCTGGGCGGGGTGATCGGCTCGAAGGACCCGGTGCATCCCAACGACCACTGCAATATGGGGCAGTCATCGAACGACACCTTCCCGACCGCGATGCATATCGCGACCGCGATGACGGCGCGCGACGTCACCCTGCCCGGCCTGACCAAACTCGCCGAGGCGCTGGAGGCGAAGGCCGGTGCGTTCGACGGCATCATCAAGATCGGCCGCACCCATACGATGGACGCCACGCCCCTGACCCTGGCCCAGGAGTTCTCGGGCTATGCGCATCAGGTCCGCAAGGCGATCGAACGGGTGACGGTGGCGCTTGGCGACATCTACGAACTGGCCCAGGGCGGCACCGCCGTCGGCACCGGGCTGAACTCGCCCGCAGGCTGGGGCGAAACCGTGGCCGCCAACATGGCGCGGATCACCGGCCTGCCCTTCGTCACGGCACCCAACAAGTTCGAGGCGCTGGCCGCCCATGACGCGATGGTCGAAATGTCGGGCGCGCTGAAGACCGCCGCGGCGAGCCTCTTCAAGATCGCCAACGACATCCGCCTGCTCGGCTCGGGCCCGCGCTGCGGGCTGGGAGAGTTGATGCTGCCCGAGAACGAGCCCGGCTCGTCGATCATGCCCGGCAAGGTCAACCCCACCCAGTGCGAGGCGATGACCCAGGTCTGCGCCCATGTGATGGGCAACGACGCCGCGGTCGGATTTGCCGGCAGCCAGGGCCATTTCGAGCTGAACGTCTACAAGCCGATGATGGCCTATAACGTGCTGCAGTCGATGCAGCTTCTTGGCGACGCGGCGGTTGCCTTTACCGACAACTGCGTCGCGGGCATCGAGGCCAACGAAGACCGGATCGGCAAGCTGATGCGCGAATCGCTGATGCTGGTGACCGCGCTGGCCCCGCAGATCGGCTATGACAACGCCACGACGGTGGCGAAGACGGCGCACAAGAACGGCACCACCCTGCGCGAAGAGGCGGTCAACCTGGGCTTCGTGGACGAGGCGACCTTCGACGCGGTGGTCCGGCCCGAGAACATGATCGGCCCCAAGGCGTGACCGCACCCGTCAATCTCAACAAGGTGCGGAAGGCGCGCGCCAAGGCGGCTGCTCGCAAAAAGGCCGACGAGAACGCGGTGAAGTTCGGCCGGACCAAGGCCGAGCGCGAGCTTGGCGAAGCGCGGGCCGAAAAACGGCGCGATGCGCTCGACGGGCATCGCCGCGACCGCGAATGAGCGGCCGGCCGGTCAAGCATTCCCTGACCCTGAAGGGGCACCGCACATCCGTGTCGCTGGAGGCGGAATTCTGGCAGGCGTTCCGCGACATCGCCGCCGGGCGCGGGATGGCGCTGAACGCGCTGGCCGCCGAGATCGATGAAGACCGGGGCATGGACCTGGGCCTGGCTTCGGCCATCCGCCTGTTCGTCCTGAAACACTATCAGACGCGCTCCGGCCCGGGCGGCTGATCCGCCCGGTGCGGGCACGGCCCCGGATCCGGAAAGGTATTCGTCAGACGCATAGCGGCTTGCGAAAGTTTCTGTCGCAATTGGAAATCGCCTGCTGTAAGGGATAGTTTAACGCTAAACTATTTTCGGGACCGTGGAGGAGACCGCCCTTATGGCCGCCAGAAAGACCACCAAGAAACCGAACGTCTCGGCAGACGAGCTGCTGCACTACTACCGTGAAATGCTGCTGATTCGCCGGTTCGAGGAGAAGGCCGGACAACTTTACGGCATGGGCCTGATCGGCGGCTTCTGCCACCTCTACATCGGTCAGGAAGCGGTCGTCGTCGGGCTGGAGGCCGCGACCGAGGAAGGCGACAAGCGGGTGACGAGCTACCGCGAACACGGCCACATGCTGGCCTGCGGCGTGGATCCCAAGGGCGTGATGGCCGAGCTCACCGGCCGCTCGGGCGGCAGTTCCAAGGGCAAGGGCGGCTCGATGCATCTGTTTTCGAAGGAACGCCATTTCTACGGCGGCCACGGCATCGTCGCGGCGCAGGTGCCGATCGGCGCGGGGCTGGCCTTCGCCGACAAGTATCTCGAGAACGGCCGCGTCACCTTCACCTATTTTGGCGACGGCGCCGCCAACCAGGGACAGGTCGCCGAGACCTACAACATGGCCGAGCTCTGGGGCCTGCCGGTGATCTTCGTGATCGAGAACAACCAATACGCCATGGGCACCTCGACCAAGCGCGCCTCGAAAAGCCCCAACCTGTGGGAGCGCGGCGCGGCCTACGGCATCCCCGGCGAAGAGGTCGACGGCATGGATGTGCTGGCGGTGAAGGCGGCCGGCGAGAAAGCGGTCGCACACTGCCGCGCGGGCGAAGGCCCCTACATTCTCGAGATCAAGACCTACCGCTATCGCGGCCACTCGATGTCGGACCCGGCGAAATACCGCACCCGCGAAGAGGTGCAGAAGGTGCGCGAGGAGCGCGACCCGATCGAGAACGTGCGGCAGATGCTGCTGACCGGCAAGCACGCCACCGAGGACGAGCTCAAGGGCATCGACAAAGAGGTCAAGGAGATCGTCAACGACGCCGCCGAGTTCGCAAGGCAAAGCCCCGAGCCCGCGATCGAAGAGCTTTGGACCGACATCTACGCCGAGGCCGTCTGATGCCGCATTTCGAGATACACGCGGCCGACGTCGAGGCGGCGAAGGCGTTTTACGGCGGGCTGTTCGGCTGGGATTTCACCCCCATGCCCGGCGGCGAAGAGATGAACTATCACCTGATCGAAGGCGACGAGATCGGCATTGAAAAGGGTCTGAGCGGCGGCCTGATGCAGCGCATGGGCGAGGCGGCGGCACCCGGCAGCCCGATCCGCGGCGGCACGATGACCTTCGAGGTTGCCGATTGCGACGACCGCTATCGCTGGGCGCTGGCCAATGGCGGGGCCGAGGCGCTGCCGCCTGCGGATTATCCCGGTATCGGGCGATGCGCCTATGTCGAGGATGGTCAGGGAAATGTTGTGGGGATGATCACCCCTGCCGACGAAGGGAACTGAGGATGGCAACCGAAATTCTGATGCCCGCGCTGTCTCCGACGATGGAGGAGGGCACGCTGGCGAAATGGCTGGTGAACGAGGGCGACGAGGTGTCGTCGGGCGACGTCATCGCCGAGATCGAGACCGACAAGGCGACGATGGAATTCGAGGCCGTCGACGAGGGCGTGATCGGCAAGCTCCTGGTGGCCGAGGGCACCGAGGGGGTCAAGGTGAACGCGCCCATCGCCCTGCTTCTGGCCGAGGGCGAAGATGCAAGCGCGGCGGCCGCTGCGCCGCAACCCGCGCCTGCCGCCGGGGGCGATGACGATTTCGACGCGCCCGCCGCCGAGGCCGCGCTGGCCCCCGCCCAGCCGATCACCCCGGTCGTCCCCGACGAACCCGACATCCCCGCCGGAACCGAGATGAAGCCGACCACCGTCCGCGAAGCTCTGAACGAAGCCATGGCCGAAGAGATGCGCGCCGATCCGACCGTCTTCGTGATGGGCGAAGAGGTTGCGGAATACCAGGGCGCCTACAAGGTCACCCAAGGTTTGCTCGACGAGTTCGGCGCCAAGCGCGTCATCGACACGCCGATCACCGAACACGGGTTCACGGGTCTGGGCGTCGGCGCGGCCTTTGGCGGGCTCAAGCCCATCGTCGAATTCATGACCTTCAACTTCGCCATGCAGGCGATGGACCAGATCGTCAACTCGGCCGCCAAGACGCTGTACATGTCGGGCGGCCAGATGGGGGCACCGATGGTGTTCCGCGGCCCGAACGGCGCGGCCGCCCGCGTCGCCGCCCAGCACAGCCAGGACTACGCCGCCTTCTTCAGCTCGATCCCTGGGCTCAAGGTGGCGATGCCCTACTCGGCCGCCGACGCCAAGGGTTTGCTGAAAACCGCGATCCGCGATCCCAACCCGGTGATCTTTCTGGAAAATGAGATCCTCTACGGCCGCAGCTTCGACGTGCCGCAGCTTGACGACTATACCGTCCCGTTCGGCAAGGCGAAGATCTGGCGCGAAGGCGGCGACGTGACCATCGTCAGCTTCGGCATCGGCATGACCTATGCGCTCGAGGCGGCCGACGAGCTGGCGAAGGAAGGCATCGCGGCCGAGGTCGTCGACCTGCGCACGCTGCGGCCGATGGACACCGCCACCGTGATCCGGTCGGTGATGAAGACCAACCGCTGCGTGACCGTCGAAGAGGGCTTTCCCGTCTGCTCGATCGGCAACCACATCTCGGCGGTGCTGATGCAGGAGGCGTTCGACTATCTCGACGCGCCGGTCATCAACTGCGCCGGCAAGGACGTGCCGATGCCCTATGCCGCCAACCTGGAAAAGCTGGCGCTCGTGACCACCGCCGAGGTGATCGACGCGGTCAAGGCCGTGACGTACCGGTAGCCGACCGATGGAAGTGAAGGGCCGCGATCCCGCCACCGAATGCTACCGCGTCGTGCATGACGTCGATGGCCGCAGCGTCACGGCGCTGGTGCCGGAACGTCTGGCCGCCGATCTTCGTCTGATCGGCGCGCGGCCGTCGCACCAGACCGCCTATGTCTGGATGGCCGAACACAAGGACAGGATCGAAGCCGCTATCGCGCAGCTTGCCCGCGGCGGGCGCCGTCCGAAACCGCCGTTTGACCAAATTACCCTGATCGAGGACCGCTGACATGCCCACCGAAATCCTGATGCCCGCGCTGTCGCCCACGATGGAAGAAGGCACGCTGGCCAAATGGCTGGTGAAGGAAGGCGACGAGGTCAGCTCGGGCGACCTTCTGGCCGAGATCGAGACCGACAAGGCGACGATGGAATTCGAGGCGGTCGACGAAGGGGTGATCGGCAAACTCCTGGTTGCCGAGGGCTCTGAGGGCATAAAGGTCAACACGGCCATCGCCGTGCTTCTGGGTGACGGCGAAAGTGCCGCCGATATCGGCTCTGCCGCGGCCGCCGCGCCCGAAGCGGCGAAACCCGCGGCCGAGGCGGCACCGGCAGCGGCGCCCGGGAGCGCCCCTGCCCCCGCCCCTGCCGCACCGCTGGCGGCGGACGGAGCCCGTATTTTCGTCTCGCCGCTCGCCCGCCGGATCGCCAAGGACAAGGGCCTGGATCTTTCCCAAATCAAGGGCAGCGGCCCACGGGGCCGGATCGTCAAGGCCGATGTGGAAAAGGCCGAAGCGATGCCCGCCGCCACGGCGCCCTCCGCCCCGCCGCCGTCCGGAGCCCCGGCAGCGCAACCTGCCGCCGCGCAGGGCATGTCCGCCGACATGGTCAAGCGGATGTTCGAGGATCGCGACTACGAGGAAATGGCGCTCGACGGCATGCGCAAAACCGTCGCCGCCCGCCTCAGCGAGGCCAAGCAGACGATCCCGCATTTTTACCTGCGCCGCGACATCCAACTCGACGCACTGCTGAAATTCCGCAGCCAGCTCAACAAGCAGCTCGAGGCCCGCGAGATCAAGCTCAGCGTCAACGACTTCATCATCAAGGCCTGCGCCAATGCCCTGCAGCAGGTCCCAGCCGCCAACGCCGTCTGGGCGGGCGACCGCATCCTGAACCTCAAGCCGTCCGATGTCGCCGTGGCCGTCGCCATCGACGGCGGCCTCTTCACGCCGGTGCTGAAGGACGCACACCAAAAGACCCTGTCGGCGCTGTCTGCGGAAATGAAGGACCTGGCCACCCGCGCTCGCGAGCGCAAACTGGCGCCGCACGAATATGTCGGCGGCAGCTTTGCGATCTCGAACCTCGGCATGTTCGGCATCGACAATTTCGACGCCGTGATCAACCCGCCCCATGGCTCGATCCTCGCCGTTGGCGCGGGGGCGAAGAAACCGGTCGTCGGGGAGGATGGCGAGCTTGCCGTGGCAACGGTGATGTCGGTGACGCTAAGCGTCGATCACCGGGTCATCGACGGCGCGCTCGGGGCGGAATTCCTGGCCGCGATCAAGGACAACCTCGAAAACCCGGTCGCGATGCTGGCGTGAGGCAGGTCGAGCCGGTGCCGGCACCGGGAATTCGCGCAATGATTGTCCACACGGTGGCGTGAATCTGCTAAGCATCGCCCAGTGCAAGTCTGGAGGTCGCAATGCGTGCATCCCGGTTCTTTCTCGTCTTCGGCCTCGCTCTGGGCCTTGCGTCCGTCAGCCCCGCGGCCGACCTTGCCGAGCTGATCGGTGCGGCAAGGTCGGGGCAGGACAGTTTCTCCGAAGTGCGTGAGATATTCTCGACGGGCGATGGCGACCTGCAAAAGTCCTTGCTCAAGACGATTATAACGTCCGGCGACGAGGATCTGATTGCGCTCTCCTTGCCATATGCCCTGATCAGCCGGGACCCTGGCGTTCGGTCCCTGGCGCTGTGGCGAATGGTGTCGTCGAGCGGTGCATTGAGTTTCCTGCTCACCGCCCCCCAGGACCAGGACAAAGAGCCGCTCGCGTGGGGCTTTACGATGCACCGGGTGGACCATCAGAGAAGATCGATCGAGATTCTAGAGGAGTTCCCGAATTATCCGCTCCAGGGGCGCGACGACAAGTTGAGCGTAATCGGCGACACGATCAATTTCACGATCAAGGATATCGAATACGACGTGGACGGAACACTTTCCCTGACCCCCGGCACAGGCAGACTTGCAGGCAAGGTCCGTTTCAGCGGGACCTTCAAGAAGACGTTGGACTACTCCGCCAGCCTCACGCTTCTCAACGACTGATCGTACGACGGCCTCGGGGCTAGCCGTACCCCAGCAACTGATCCATCGTCACCGACGGCTGTGAACAGCCCGCTTCGCCGACGATGCGCGCCGGCACCCCGGCAACCGTCTTTTTCGGCGGGACGTCCTGCAGCACCACCGATCCCGCCGCGATGCGGGAACAATCGCCGACGCTGATATTGCCAAGAACCTTGGCGCCCGCGCCGATCAGCACACCGCAGCCAATCGTCGGATGCCGCTGTTGTTCTTCCTTGCCGGTGCCGCCCAGCGTCACCGAATGCAGCATCGAAACATTGTCTCCCACCGTCGCCGTTTCACCGATCACGATCGAATGGGCATGGTCGATCATGATCCCCTTGCCGACCTTCGCCGCCGGATGAATGTCTATGCCAAAGACTTCGCTCACCCGCATCTGCAAGAGATAGGCCATATCATGGCGCCGCTGCTGCCACAGCCAGTGCCCGACGCGATACGCCTGCATCGCCTGGAATCCCTTGAAGTACAGGATCGGCTGCAGGAACCGGTGGCAGGCCGGATCGCGTTCGTACACGGCCACGATATCCGCCCGTGCAGCACTCCCAAGCTCGGGACCGCTGGCAAAGGCCTCGTCCGCGATCTCTCGTAAAATCTGCTCTGACATCTCGCCCGACGCAAGTTTCTGCGCCAGCCGGTACGCCAGGGCCTGCTCCAGGGTTGGATGGTGCAGGATCGTCTGATGCAGCATGCCGCCAAGCAGCGGTTCCTGGCGAACGCCATCCTCCGCCTCGGTCCGGATGCGGTCCCAGACCGGGTCGACCTTGGATAGTTGCACGCGAGTTTCGGCCATCGAACTTCCCTCCAACGCCTTGCCGTTCTACTACAGATAGGCATCAGGCTCAAAGAGCAATGGGCAAATCCGCAGGAATTCCGATGGACCGTGACCGACAAGAACACTTCCGCGCACGGCTTCTGGCCGAGCGCGCGGCGCTCGACGCCGATGACGATCTGGGTCGCGAAGGGCGGCAAACCGTGGTGCTCGACCAGCAATCCGTCGGACGCCTGAACCGGATGGACGCCCTGCAGCGCCAAGCCATGGCCAAGGCGACCCAGGCCAGACGCGGCCAGGCGCGGCATCGGATCGACGCCGCTTTGGCCAGACTGGACGAGGGCGACTTCGGCTACTGCACGGAATGCGGTGAAGAAATTCCGCACAAGCGGCTGGAACTCGATCCGACGCTTCCCACTTGCGTAGGCTGCGCGGCATCGCGTTGATCGCACCCGCGCGACGCTGCCCCGGCATCGCCGGGAAACCCATATTACATGGGTCAGATCGCCGGGGGCGTCGCCGCATAGTAGTGAATCGCCAGACGCACCTCGCCCGCCGCAAAATCGCCGCCGTTCGCCGTCAGGACCAATGGCGTATCGGACCAATAGGTCAGCGGTTGCCCGCCGATCCCGGAAATCCACGACCCTTGGGTCAGGCCGAGGCCCGAACCATAACGATTGCTCGATCCGCTCACACCGAAGTCCCAGCTAGTCAATGTTCCCGTCAATGCCGTCTTGATCCGTCCGGTCACCGCAAAGACCATCGCGTATTGCGGGATCTGCACGGATGTCTGCGATGTCGCCCCGGCGCCGAGAGCGTGATCGAACTCGGCCACCCGAAAGCTTGACACCGCCCGGTTCAAAGACACGGCCAACCCGCCGGGCACCCATGACACGCCATCATAAAGCGCCCGCTGCTCCTGGTCGGCGATCCACGCCCGCCAGCCGATGGAGGGCGCGATAAAGACCCATCCGCCGTTCGAAAACACGGCGACTTCGCCGGAATGCCCGTCCCACTCGTTCACCGCGCCCGGCGGCACGGCATAGCTGTCGCCGTCCGCCGCACCCGCGGGCGGCGTGCCCTCGGTCGCCGACAGCAAGGTCAGTTGCGTCATACCGTCAAGCCGCGCCAACGCCTCGTTGACGGTTACATGCTTTTGCGCCTGTGCCGGCTGCAGCAGCGGCAGCGCGAATTTGGCTGTCTCACTCATCGATCGTAATCCTCCTGAAGGGACCGGGGCCGTACCGGTCCGACATTTGCGCAACCTCGACGTCAAAGCTTCCGGTCAACCCATCAGCATTCTGCGCCACCGCGTCGTAGGTCCAGTTCGGCGCCGGGACGGTCAGTTCCCGGACCAGACCGCCCGATTGCAGCACCCGCACAACGTAGGCTTCGCTCTCCTCGCCCAGGGGCACCTCGGCGGACTGCCAGCTATCCCCGTCGATCCGTGTCCGGCGAATCCAGCTAAGGTTCAGCGTTCCGTTCGATTCGCGGTCCCAATGCAGATGCGCCGGGGCATAGGGCCGAAGGCCAACGCCATCAAAGGCCTCGACCCTGTGGACGTAGGATGGGTCGTCATAGCTCCGCTGCGCCGGTCCGATCCGGTAGTGCCGCGCCAATCCGCGAGACGCCAGTGCCAGATCGATCTGCTGAACCGCGCCATTCAGCAGCACGAATATGCTGCCTTGCGGCCAGACATCCGGCATCACGCCGTCGGTGCCCGCCTGGCCGCGCAAACGTCCGGTCAACTGATAGGTCCGCCCGGATATCAGGTCCGCCCCCTGGAACTGGAACACTTCCCAATTGCCGGATGACCCGTCGCCGATCGCCGCGACATTGGCACCGTTCAGCACCTCGTGCAGCCCGGCCGAGGCCAGCACGCCGGACACCAGCTTTACCCGCAGCGGACCGCCACGGTCGATCATTCCGGGCTGCGCAAGATACAGCGGCGATTCGGTCTTTCCGACCGTCGCTGCGGCCGTAACCAGCCGGTTCAGCTCATAGCCGTTATCGCTGGAGGCGCTGTAAAGCGCCGCCGAGCCGGGCCATGGCCGCGACGAAACCGCCAGATGCGGCGCATGCGACACCTCGTCCCCCCGCAGCAGCGGCAGATCGAGAAAGACCGGATGGACCGGCACCGGCGCCACAAACGGCTTCGGCCGCGCCGCGACCTCGACCGCGTCGCTCGGCCGGTAGATGTCCGACTCCACCCGCACCGCCTCGAGCATCCTGAACTCGGCCTGGTCCACCCGGTCGATGCGGAAATCGGCCGCGCCCTCTTCGGTCGGCAGCCGCACCACATCGCCGGCGTTCACCCCCAACTGCGAGAGTGGCAACGATAACTTCGCCGAATCCCGCGCCACCCGCGCTTCGGCCAACCAGCGTTCGACGATCCCGCGCGCCTCCGACCGGGTCAGGACCAGCGGCAGTTCCGAGGCGGCCACCGACCGCGTCGCTTCGTCGGGAAACACCGCCTCTTCCGCGCGCGTCGCGAAATCCGCATCCGCCTCGACAAAGGTCAACCGCAGTCGTCCGGCCACCTCGGCCACCGGCGCCCGCACCGACAAAAGATCGGTTTCCGCCTCCGGCGACACCGCCAAACGCGCGGTATCGATCTCGGCCCCGGCACGGCCGTCGCGGTTGCGGAACACCAGCGTCCCGTTGCGCTCCATCGCGTCAAAGCCGTAGGCGAGCATCAGCGGCTGTAATCCCGCGCGCGCCGTGTCGACGTCGCCCGAGCTGTACCCGCGGACAACGCCATAAAGCTCGGATACATCATAGCTCGAAACACCGGACGCCTCGCATATCTCCGCCACCACTCCCGCCAGGGACCGCGCCGATCCGCGCCCGTTCAGCCAGTGCCCGCGATGGTAATTCCCGCCGTCGCTCCAAAGTTCTGAATTATTTGGAAAAAACGGATACGGCCTGGTGTCCCAGGCCCAGACATGCGCCTTCGACATATCCACCATCCGGGCGCCATAAGCCTCTGATACCGGGTTGTTCTGCGCCTCGTCGAAAAACGAAAACATCGCGCGCAGGTACTGCATCTGAATGATGTCGTCCCGCCGCCCGTTCGAGAATTTCGGCAGGCTCGATTCCGACGACTTCGGATCGACGAACTTGTTGGGCTGATTGGTTGCCTTATCGACGGCGGCACAGCCCAACTCGGTGAACCAGATCGGTTTTGACCGCGGGACCCAATCCGTTGCCGTCTCCTGCCGCACGCCGCCGACGCGCTCATGATGCGGCTTCGACCACCAGGACTTCAGATCCTTGTAGCGATAGACCCAGGGCTCGTCATGGGCCCCGTCAGAGATCGGCGTCCGATCCTGCACGGCCGCCGCCGCGCCGTGCCTGTAGTACCAGTCGAATCCCTCGCCGCCCGCGATATTCGCGCGCAGGTAGTCCAGGTTGTAGATCGAACCCCACCCGGCATCGGCATGGTCGTCTCTATCCCGCCAATCGCTCAGCGGCATGTAGTTGTCGATCCCGACGAAGTCGATATTGACGTCCGCCCAAAGCGGATCGAGGTGGAAATAAAGGTTCCCGTCCGGCGACTGATAGCCGAAATATTCCGACCAATCCGCCGCATAGCCGATCCTGCAGCCCGGTCCCAGGATCGCCCGCACATCCGCCGCAAGCGCCCTCAGCGCCGCGACGGCAGGAAACCCGGCCGCGCCCCGTATCTGCGTCAGCCCGCGCATTTCCGACCCGATGCAGAACGCATCCACCCCGCCCGCCGCGGCGCAAAGATGCGCATTGTGCAGGATGAACCGCCGAAACGACCATTCGGCCGGGCCGTGGTAATCCACACCTGCCGCCGTCTGAGTGAAATCGCTCACCGCAGCCGTCCCGAAAAACGCCGCGACTTCGGCATCGGCGACCGCCGTCCCGTCCGGACTGCCCGCCATGCCCGGTGCGATCGACAGGGTAATCCGCCCGCGCCAGGGCAGAACCGGCTGATCGTCCGCGCCCGTCCACGGATCGGTCAGTGCGTTCCCGTCCAGCTGATCCATCAGAATGAACGGGTAGAAGGTGACCGATTGCCCGGCATCCCGAAGCGCGGCAATCGCCTCGTTCACCGACCGGTCCGCCGGCGTGCCGCCATAGACCGGCCGCCCGTCCTGCTGCGCGATCTCCACCGCCGCCGCCCGGTCCAGGCCCGAAACCGCCCACGGCATGCTGCCGTCCTGCAGCTTCTGCTCCACCTTCGGCCGCAGGGAACAGGCGCCGCACCGCAGATCGTCGCCGAACCAGGACACCACCAGCGAGGCCGAGGCGCAATTCGGCAGTTCGGCCTGCAGTGCATCCAGCGATGTCAGAAAGTCCGTCTTGCCACTCGGCGAGTTCACATTGGCCGAGCGGTTCTCGCCCAGTCCGATCTGGAAATGCACCGGCGAGGTCGCAAGGGCATATTCCCCCGATCCCGGGATCATCGCCACGGCCCGCACCGCCAATGCCGGATCAGCCGCCAGGTCCGGCAGATCCGCGGGCGCGGGCCGCATCACCTCGAAACTGAACTGCGGCATCCGGTTGCCGAAGGGCCCGAGATCGAGATCCTCCAACACCATATAGGCCACGCCGCGATAGGCCGGCGCCTGACCCGCTCCCTCGACCGCCTCGATCTTCGGATCGGGCATCTGGTCGGCAGCGCCGGAATAGATCCGCAACTGCACCCCGTCGGTCGCGATCTCCTGCCCGTCGGCCCAGACGCGCACGACCCCGGAAATCTCGCCCCGGCACAATGCGACGGCCGCGCTCACCGAATAGGAATACTCCCGCGTCTTCGGCTTCGGCGGGGCGCCCTTGCCGGAACCGGACGTCGTCACGTGCTCGACGAACCGCGTCGCCCAGATCACCTGACCCGACAGCCGCACCCGGCCGTAAATCTGCGAAACCGGCGCGCCTTCGCTGGCGCCCGTCAGACGGAACCGGTCCACCTTCCCGGTCTCGACCACCTCCGATCCCGACCCCATGATCTTCTGGTCGATCACCCGCCCCAGCGTCGCACCGACCGCCCTGCCGATCACGGCGGAACTGAGGCCAAGAACGCCGCCGCCCCAGGCGGCACCCGCCGCCATTCCGACGGCAGACAAAACGATCGTCGCCATTCCTAGCCCCTTTCCGGAAGTTCAAACCGCGCCACGATCCGGCGGCGCCACGGCGCCGACAGCGGGCTTTCCAGCACGCCATGCCCCGAATAGGCATGCACGAAACTCGGCGCCGCCCCTACCGCGGCGGCTATGCCCAGATGCTTGGCCACGCTGCCGCTCCGCATGCGGAACAGCAGGACATCGCCCGGCGCCGCGTCCTCCAGCGGCTTCACCGACAGATGCCGCAGCGCAGCACGCCAAAGCCGTTCGTCCTGCGACGCCTCGCTCCAGTCTGGCGTGTAGGCGGGTGCCGCCTCGGGCTCCGCCCCGTTGATCGCCCGCCAGATCCCGCGCACCAGGCCCAGACAATCGCAGCCGCCCCCTTGGGCCGAGGCCTGGTGCACATAAGGCGTCCCAATCCAGGCCCGCGCCTCCGCCACCACCCTTTCGCCGACGCCGCTCATTCCACCAGGCTTCCACCATCGTGCAACTGCCCGGAGGACGGGTAGGCCATCAGCCAATCTTCGCCCGGGATATGCGGAAAACCCCGGAAATTCAGGAAGTTGTTGAACTTCAACCGGCAGGTCTCGGCCCGTTTGTCACAGCCCGCCTCGATCCGGATGGCATCGCCTTCCGAAACCGATGCTCCCACCGCCTGCCAAAGCTCCAGAACCCGGCCTTCCGCGCTCAGCCGGTCGTTCTTGATCACGCCGATCAACCCCTTGGCCGCGCCGGTCAGAACCGTCAGCCGCCCGAACTCGAACCAGCGGTCCGCGAACCCGTCCAGCGCCGCAAACCCGAAAATCCTGCGATCCTCCACCGACTCCACAACCACCTCGGCCGCATATCCCGGAGCGCCCAGATCGAACCCGCACTGCATATCGCCGAGAACCGCGGAACAGGGCGACTGATAAACCCGCCCGATCGACTGGTTCAAAGCCTCGGTCAGCCCGCGCAGCTCTGCCTGGAACGCCCCGTTCGACCGCTTCACCTCTCCAAGCGAGCCGCGGAACTGCACCAGCCGTTGCGCGACATCCGCCCAGTTCACAAGCCACGCAGTCACCTCGGCCCCGTCGAACCGCCCTGCCCGGATATCTTCCTCGCGCAGGGCCGCATCGCTCAGCACCCCCACCGCCTCGGTATTGTCCACCGACAACCCGGTCGCCTGCTGGATCGCCGCCGCCGACAGCCCGCTGTCGGCCTTGAAGGCGACCCCCTCGAAGCTCAGGGACCGGTCGTGATCGGTGAACCCGAAGATCGCGCCGTCGGTACGCGTAACCGCCCAGCACCGGCAGAGCGTCGTCGTGCCGGTGTCCAGATGCGCCTGCAGCGCCGCGCCCACCGCCATCAGACCCGCACCTCGACGATCGGTACCGTCGGCACGTCGCCAGCCTGAAACGAGGCAACCGACGTTTGAATCCGGTCGGTATCGAACCGCACCGGAACGTCGAACTCGAACCCGGCATAGACCTCGACACCGATGCCGGGGGCGTCGAGAAAGCTCACGACCCCCGTGGTGTCGTCGATTTCATAATGCACCGTCTCGACCAACCGGTCTCGTTGCAGGCCGACCAGAACGGTTCCGGCGACCGGTTTTGCGATGGGCCGGGTATAGCTCTGTGCGCCCGAGGCGTAGGTTTTGCAAAGCTGGAAATCCCTGGTCTCGCCATCGCCGAGGCCGATCACCTGGTCCTCGAACGCAGGCTCGCGCGACGACGCGCAGGACTTGTAGTCCGACCAGTCCTTCCAGCGGAATCCGAACAGCTGACCCTGGCGCGACTCGAAGAACGCCACCAGCGTCTCGATGTCGTCGAGCGAGCGCATCGACACGCCCGCGTCGTACCTGCGCCGGGCATGCGCCCAGGGGCTGTTGCGCTCCTCGAACCCGTTGGCCAGGGTGACGATCTCGGTGCGCCGTTCGGGCCCTCCGACCGAGCCAAAGCTCAGGTTCGCCGGAAACCGTACCTCGTGAAATCCCATCGTTGCCCTCCTGAAGACTCAGCGATTGCGCTGGCCGCGCGCCAGCGCCCGGCCCATCTGCGCCGCGATCTGGCTTTGCGACCGGCGGAACCCCTCGGCGTCCGGCGTCTGGATGTTCATCACCACGTTGATCGGCCGTCCGCCGCCCGCCGCCCGCACGCCCAGGCGTCCGTCGGCACCCCGCGCCAGCGGCATGATCGCCTCCGGCCCCGCCTCGCCCATCAGGCCAAACCCACCGCGCATCGGGAAATTCACCGGACCGGACACGACACCGCCACGCGCAAACGGAATCACCCGTCCCTGGCTGAAGGCGCCTCCGTTTTCGAACGGCAACACCCCCTGGATCAGGCTTTCCACGCCCCCGGCGATCACCCCGCCGAAATGTTTCGCCACCGGCCGGATCGCCGCGTTATACGCCGCGTCGACCATCGACTGCGCCACCGTCTGCAGCGCATCCGACAGCTTCATCCCGTCAAAGATCAACCCGTCGAATGCTTTCTTCAGCCCCCGGCTGATCCCGCGCGACAGGGTCTTCACCTCGCGTTCGGTGTCGGCGATGGTCGACCCCATCCCGCGCAACTCGCCGTCAAAGGTTCGCAACCGCTCCTCTGCCTCGGCCAGGCTGGCCGACAACGCCTCGACGACCTCGTCGGTGTCCAAGAACTCATCCATTCTCCGGTCCTCCATCGCGATCGGGAAAAGCCCGCGCCAACTCGTCCAGCCGCGCGCGGCTCAGCGGTGCATTGCCGCTCTCCCGTCCCAGCATGATCATCAGTTCGGCGGGGCTCAGCCGCCAGAAATCCTCCGGCCGCAATCCCAGCCCCCGGATCCCGGCCCGCATCAGCGCCGGCCAGTCGAACCCCGTCATCCGGCCACCGCAGAGGTCTGGAACGCCCGCACCAGCAAAACGCCGGCGACCCGTGCAGCCTCGATCGGTCCGCCTTCGATCTCGGCGGCCAGCAGATCTGCCGTCTGCCCCGTCCATCCGCCGCCGCGCAGCCCCGCCACGACCAGCGCCAGCACGTCCCGGGAGGAAAACCGACGCGCCTCGAACCGTTCGATCAGGCCGATCAGCGTGTCTTCCTGCAGCGCGGCCTCCAGCTCGGCCAGCGCCCCAAGCGTCAGCTTCAGCACACGGGGCTCTCCGTCGACGGTCAGCGCCACCTCGCCCGCCCATGGATTGGCCATCCTCAGAGCGCCGTGAAGGTCAGCGCGCCCGCCGACGCCATCGAAAGCTCATAGGTCGCCTCGCCATTGTGGCTGCCGGCGTATTCGATCGCGGTCACCTGAAACGGCCCCTCGACGATGCCGAAATCGGGGATGATCACCTGGAATCCCGGTGTCTCGCTGTCAAAGAAGATCTGCCGCGCGCGCTCGTCCGTGGTCTCGTCCTTGAACACGCCAGAGCCCGAAATCGTCGCCGATTTCACACCTGCGCCGCCCAAAAGCTCGCGCCAGCCGCCCTGGCTTTCCAGGCTGGTGACATCGACGCTTTCCGCGTTGAACGAAATCCGCGTGGCGCGCAGCCCCGCGATGGTCTCGAACACGCCGCCGCCGGTCATGTCGAGCTTGATCAAAAGGTCCTTGCCGTTTTGGGCACCCATGTCCGTCACTCCAAGTCTATGAAAAATTCAGTCGTCTTCGACACGCGCCCGGAAACGCAGATCGATTTTCCGCTGACCGCCGTTCGACAGGCGCTGCGCGCGGGCCTTCAGGAACCGCAACCCGACCAACCGGCCGCGCGACAACGTCAGCGGCGCGTCCACCAGCGCGTCCGACACCACCGCAGCCGCGTCCTTGGCAAGCTGAAATCCCGCCGCATCGGTCACGATGCTCACGACGAAGTCGTGCATGGCACCCGGGCCGGTCGCATCGGACCGGTCGCGCACATCCTCCGGCCCCAATGTCACGTAGAGCTCCGGCACGCTGCCCTGCGGCGCCGCATCATAGATCGCATCCCCGACCAGCGCGTCGAGCGCCGGATCGGCATCCAGATGCGCAAACACCGCCGCCTGCAGCGCCGCCGCCATTGCATAGCTCATGGCGTCACCTCCTCTTCGCGGGCAATGCAGGTCAGGTAACGCGCACCGGGATCGGCCTCGGTCACCGACAGCACATGATACAACCGCTCGCCGTCCCGCAAGCGCTGGCCCGGCATCGGGCGCGAGGCCGACCCCCGCGGCGCGGCGCGTACGGTGATCTTGTAGGGCACGGTCGATACCGACAGGCCCGCAATCTCGGTTTCACGGCCCGTACCGGCCTTCACCGACGCCCAAAGAACGCCCCGGTGCAGCCAGCTCGTTGCATAGCCGCCTGCATCGTCCCGTGTGCGCAACGGCGCCTCGAGCCGCAGTTTGCGGTTCAGAACGGGCCGCCTCATCGCGCGCCCTCGCCAAAAAGCCGCACCGTGCGGTAGCGGTCGATCAACAGGCTCACCCCGAACGGCATCGGCGTCTCGCCTGCGATCATCGCCGCCCGGTTTTCGTAATAATGCGCCGCCAGCAGGAACACGGCCTGCCCGACATCGGCGGGCAACGCCTGCCAGTCCGGCCCGAACCCGGCGGTGAACTGCACCTCGACCGACCCGTGAACCGGGATCAGCGGCAGATGCAGCCCCGTCGAAACGATGCGCGGCCGCTGCGCATCCGCCTCCAGCCGGTAGCGCTCGGGGTCGATCACCGTCTCGGCGCCGTGCCGGTCGATCACCTTCACCTCGGCGATCTCCGTCACCGGCGCCACGGGCAAGGCCTGGCGGCTCAATTCCCGCCAGCCCGTCAGCGTCCAGCTGTAATCGCGCGCGATCAGCACCTTGCCGGTGCGCGCCTCGATCGCCGCCATCGACGCGCGCAGATAGCTTTCCAGAACCGTGTCCTGCACCCCGTCATCGGCAAACCCGGTGCCCAGCCGCAGGTGATCTTTGAATTCCGCGACCGGCAGCGCCTCGGACGGCACTGTGGTCTGCTCGACTAACATCATGGAACCTCTCCGAAATTCCGGGCCCCTCGAGCCCCTGAGAATGTGATGGACGCGTGCCCCTGCGTTGCTCGGACGGAGGGGAGCAGCTAGACAACGCCGGTCACTAGGGATGCGGCACGCGCCCACCGGCCGGGCCCCAAGGGACCCGGCCATTCGCAAACCCGGTTAGGCCGCGAATTTCAGCAGACGGATCGCCCGGAAATCGCTGACATCGCCGCCGACGCGCTTGGTGGCGTAGAACAGCACATGCGGCTTGGCCGAGAACGGATCGCGCAGGATGCGCAGGTCCGGACGTTCGGCAATTGTGTAACCGGCAGCGAAATCGCCAAAGGCGATCGCAGCGGCCCAATCGGCGATGTCCGGCATGTCCTCGCAGATCAGCACCGGATAGCCCATCAGGCGCGCCGGCTCGCCCGCGGCCAGACCGTCCGACCACAGGAACCGGCCATCGGTGTCCTTCAGCTTGCGCACGGCGCCGGCGGTTTTCGAGTTCATCACGAAACTCGCATTGGCGCGATAGGGCGCGTCGAGCGAATAGACCAGATCGACGATGGCGTCGCCTGGATTGGCGGCATCGAAATCGCCCGCGGTGCCGGTCAGCACATGGCCAAGCTCGCCCCAGGGCTCGCTTCCTGCTGCCGCCGAGGGATAGGTGACGAAACCCTTGGGCTTGTCGATCCCGTCGCCCGACACGAAGGCCGCCGATTCCGACCGCGCGAACTTGTCGGCCACACGGCCCGCAAGCCAGCCCTCGATGTCAAAGGCGCTGTCGTCGAGCAGACGCTGCGAGATCTTCGGCAGCGCGCTCAGCTCGTGCAGCGGAATGGTGATCCGCTCGATGGTCGGTGTGCCGGTTTCGGCCGACGGATCGGTCTCGGTCGCCCACCCCGCGCCGGTCTCGGTGGTGTCGATCAGCACGTCGTACGAGGTCGCCTCGACATTCACCACATTGGCGATCTGACGGATGGAGGCGGTCGATTTCAGCACCGACTGGATGGTTTCGGCGGTTTGCGGATCGACCAGATAGCCGCCGTCTCCGGCGACCGCCGAGGACATCGCCTTGCCCTCCAGCTCCAGACCGCGCAACGCGTCGTCGTCACCGTTGCGGACATAGGCCTCGAACGCCTTCTGGTGGGGGGCTTCGGCCCCGGCCGCCGCAGCCAGGGCGGGACGCGCCCGCGTCAGGGATTTCCGATCAAGCATCATCAGTCGCTCTTCCTGTTGTTGAAATTTCGTCTTCATCTCGGCCTGGAAGGTTCCCAGGTCCCGCAGCAGCCCGGCCAGCGCGGTCTTCACCTCCGCAGCCGGGGTCCGGCCGTCAGGCACACCTGTCCCGGCCCGAGCCTTCGTCTCGGTCTTGCTCATTCAACAATCCTGTCTTGCTGAGGGTTAAGCTGGCTCAGCCACTTGAACCGGAGACCAGCGAACGGCGGGCGTCCTCGATGGCCGCCGCCAGGTCACGCAGCAGATCGCCGTCGGCCTCGGGCGCTTCCGCCTTCGCCCCGACCCGCGCGTCGGGAAGCATCGGGAAGGTCACCAGCGACACCTCCCAAAGCTCCAGTTCAGACAAAAGCCGCCGGCCCTTGTCATCCTTCCGGGCGCGCACCGTGCGATAGCCGATCGACAGACCGTCGATCGCGCCGGCCTCGATCAACGCCAACGCTTCGCGCCCCTTGTCCACATCGGTGAGGATCCGGCCCTTGACGTAAAGCCCCTTTTCATCCTCGCGCACCTCGTCCCACACGCCGATCGGCTGTGCGGGATCGTGCTGCCACAGCATCTTGACGCGCCGCCCTGCCGTTTCCAGTGCAGTAAGCGACCGGCCATAGGCACCGCATTCGACCACGTCGCCACCCTGATCGCATTTGCCGAAAACCGAGGCATAGCCCTCGATCAGCGCTCCGTCCCGAACCGTGATTTCCTCGCCGAGGCGGCAGAACTTGCGTTCCAGCCCCGGGCACATTTCGTCAATCATTCGCTCTTCCTTCTCGATGCCCCGCAATCCCGCCGTCACTCACCTTCAGCCAGCGGCGGCAAGCCCAACAGCCTCCGCTTTTCCGCATCCGTCAGAAACGCCGCCGCGGCCACCCGACGCCAATGCTGGTCCCGCTCCGCCGCCAATGCGGGCACCTGATCGAGATCCGGCTTCAACTCCACCGCCTCGCCGCCAAACTCCGACAGCCAGTGCGCCACCGCCGCCGTCACCCGTGTCGCAAGCGGCAGCACCGTCAGCCGGTAAAACGCCCGGTTCGCCTCTTGGTAATTCGAATAGGTCGCATCGCCCGGCAGACCCAGCAGCATCGGCGGAACCCCGAAGGCCAGGGCGATTTCGCGCGCGGCCGCCTCCTTGGTCTTCTGAAACTCCATGTCCGAGGGCGAAAACCCCATCGGCTTCCAGTCCAGACCGCCCTCCAGCAGCATCGGCCGCCCGGCATTCGCCGCGCCTTGATGATAGCTTTCCATCTCCGCCTGCAGTCGCTCGTACTGATCCGCCGCCAAGGCCCCCTGCCCGTCGGCGCCGCGATAGACGATCGCGCCCGAGGGCCGCGCGGCGTTGTCGAGCAGCGCTTTGGACCAGCGCGACGCGGCATTGTGCACGTCGAGCGCCGCTGCCGCCGCCTGCATCGGCGAAAATCCGTAATGGTCGTCCTGCGGATGGAAGTTGCGAATGTGGCACACCGGCGAGACGCCCCCGCCCACGGCGAAACGATGCTTCTTCGCCCCCACCGCATAGTCGAACGCCACCGGCCAGCCGTCCGGTCCGGGCACGACGCTCATCCGGTCCGAGCGAAGCACATGCAGTTCGATCGGCAGTCCGGTCTCGCCGCCCACCGCCTCCAGATACCCGTTACCCGACAGCAGGAGCTGCGCAAACAGCGCCTCGAACAGTTCGGCCTTGCCCTGAAGGCCGTTGGGCCGCGCGATCAGCGAGATCACGGGATGCTTGTCGTAGCGCCGCTCGGCATCCTGACACACCAGGGGCAAGGCCGCCGCGGCCTCCGCAATCAGCTTCACCGACCGGAATCCCACCGGATTGCCGGCGAACCCCTGCCGCGTCAGCGATCCCGCATCCCGCGGCGTCCATGCCACCCGCCCCCCCGACGGCCAGGCCACCACGCGTCCTGTGGCCGAGGCCTTCTGCTCCGGCGCCCCGGCCCAGCCGCCTCGTTTCAGAAAATCAAACATCTGCGTCAGCTCCTTCGCCGTTCATCCCAGGCAGCCGCCAGCCGCCGAACCCATCCGCCCCCGCGCGGGACACCCACGGCCCGCGCGGGGGCATGCGGAACGGGGGGCTGCGCGTCCTGTCGCCCGCGCGCGGCCCCTCGCCCGTCCGTTTCAAGGATTATCCGGCACCGGAAAGCACCGGACCGCCGCCCCCGTCCGCGACCGGAAATTTTCGATAAGTCTTGCCGAAACCCTTCGGAAAGTTTTTCGCCCGGCCTCAGCCGAGGCTCCTTATCTGCGGCCGCCGCCATGCGGCCGCCGGTCCCACCATCAGCTCGTGCAGCGCCCAAACCAGCGCATCCGCCCGGTCCGGAGACCCCCGGCCCTCATATCCCCGTGCGGTCATCTTGCACATCTGATCCTCCAGAATGCCCAACCCCGTGCGGTGGCGCACCCGCCCCTGTTCGTACAGGGCCGCCACCGGTTCGGCCCGGGCGGCCTTGCCGCGCGCGGCATGCACCGGCCGGTAGGGCACCAGCGGGTCGACCTGCTGCAGCACCTCGCGGATCAGGTCGCCGCCCTGGTTCACCTCGGCCACCAGCCGCTCGGCCCCGTGGCGATCCCGTGCCGCGATCGCCGCTTCGGCCCAGGTCGTCGGCGACGAGGCCGCGACGCTGGCATCCTCCAGAACATAGGCCCGCCATTCCTGCGGCGCGCCGCGCGTCACCGCGCCCGCGACCACGATCCCGCACTCGTCGGATCCGGCGTGCCCGGTCACCGGCGGATCCACCGCCACCACCACCCTGTCCAGGTTCGGCACCGCATCCACCCGGCAGCCTTCCAGCATCGCCGTCGTCCAAAGCGCCCCCTCGGCATCCTCCATAAGTACACCGTCCAGCTCTTGCCGGCCCAGCCGCGTGCCTTCGTACCGCGCCCGGACCTCCTCCAGGAACGATCGCGCCAGATAGGCTTTGTTGGCGTCGGTCGCCGCCCGCGTCACCACGGTCGACGGGGTGTCCAGAAGCCTCTTCAAGACATCCACATTCCGCGGCGTCGTGGTGACGACCTGCCGCGGGCTTTCCCCCAGCCGCAGCGCGAACTGCAGCATGTCCCAGGCCTCGTCGGCCTTTTTCCATTTCGCAAGCTCATCGGCCCAGGCCGCATCGAATTGCGGCCCCCGCAGGCTCTCGGGATCATGCGCCGAAAACGCCTGCGCGACAGCGCCGTTCGGCCATTCCAGCCGCCGCCGCGTCGCCTGCCACGCCGGCCTGCGGTCCGGCGGCGAGCAGGCCAGGATGCCGCTGTCGCCGAAGACCATCACCTCGCGCACCTGATCGATGGTCTCTCCGACCAAAGCGACGCGCCGGGCGCGGCCCGCGTCCAGCGGCATCGCCCCTTCGACCATCGCGCGCACCCATTCCGATCCGGCCCGCGTCTTGCCGGCGCCGCGCCCCCCCATGATCACCCAGGTCCGCCAATCGCCGTCCGGCGGCAGCTGATGCTCGAACGCCCAGAACTCGAACAGATAAGGGAGCGCCAGCAGCGCCCCCTCACCCAGGCTTTCCAGGTACCGCTCAACCGTCTCCGGCGGCGCGGAGGCGAGCCAGGCGGCTCCCGATCTCAGCGCGTGCGGCGTCGAAATCGATGGCGAAATTTCCCGCAACGCCTCGTGCTTTTTTGCGTTCTTCGGCAACCCGATTCCTTTCCATCACCGCAATCTTCCAGGCCTCGGACAGCTCCTTCACCGCGATCCGCGCCTTGCCGATGGCCTCGTCGTCTTCCTGTCGAACTTTGTTCAGTAATGTGCCGAGGATCGCCCCGGCTTCCTTGAAAAGTGCCTCCGCCACGGCGAGGGTCTCGTCCACGGCGGTTCCGTCGTCTATCGGCTTGATCAAAGTCATTTTATATAGCCTGCCTCTCATGCTCGCTCCGCACGAGAGAAATGAAACGGCGGCCTCGGGGATAATGCCCCGGGCCGCCGACCCATTTCTTCCAGCTTGCCAAAGGTCTACACAAGACCGTGCGGCAAGTCAAGAAGTTTATTATTAACAATGGCTTAATAGCGCAATCGTTAACAGATCCTTAACATCCCGAAGGCCTATTGATCGGCGCGCTCCGCCTCGATCTCGCGCCACCGGGCCACGTTTTCATTATGTTCCGCAAGGGTTTCGGCAAAGGCATGCCCGCCGGTGCCATCGGCCACGAAGAAGATAAAGTCGCTGTCCTCGGGGTCCAAAGCCGCCTCGATGCTCGCACGTCCCGGGTTCGCAATCGGCGTCGGCGGCAGCCCGTCGATCAGATAGGTGTTGTACGGTGTCTCGCGCCGCAGCTCCGATTGCCGCAGGCCGCGCCCAAGCACGCCCTGCCCACGCGTGATGCCATAGATAACCGTCGGGTCGGTCTGCAGCCGCATGCCCCGGTTCAGCCGATTGACGAACACGGCAGACACCGTGCCGCGTTCGTCGGGCAACCCGGTCTCCTTCTCGATGATCGACGCGAGGATCAGCGCCTCTTCGGGCGTATCGATCGGCAGGCCGTCGGCCCGGTTGCGCCACGCATCCTCCAGCAGCTCGGTCTGCCGCGCCTCCATCAGGGCCAACAGATCGCCCCGGTCGGCGCCGACCGACACCTCGTAGCTGTCGGGCGCCAGCCGGCCTTCGGGCGGCACCGACGGCACGTCGCCGGTCATCACGTCGACCGCCTTCAAACCCTCGACCACCTGCCAGCTGGTCACGCCCTCGGCCATCGCCACCCGGTACCGCGTGTCCGGCCGGTCCCGCATTTCGGCGTAGGCCTCCGGCGTCTCCGTGTCATCGGCGGTGGGATCGAACTCCACCAGTTCGACATAGCGGTTCGTGGCCGGGTCCAGCTCGCGCACCTGCACGCCGATCCGGGTCACACCGATCCGATAGACGATTTCGGTGCCGCAGGTCGACTGGCCGCCGCGCGTGACGATATCGACGATCTCGGCCATCGACGCGCCCGCAGGCACCAGAAACGAGCCCGCCTTGAGGTCATCCGATTTCTCGGCGTAATCCGCTCCGATCCGCAGGATGCGCGGGTTCGACACGGCACCCCGCGCCTCCAGCTCGCCGGACACCGAACTCATCGTCGCGCCCCGTTCCACCCGCAGGCAGATCGGCTCGGCAAGCGGTCCCTCGGCGGTATACTGGGATTGCCCCCAGCCGATCAGCCCGCCCACCGCGATCAGAATGACAATGAACAGCGTCAGCGCATTCGACGCGATGGACCGCCACATCAGCCGGTCACCCGCCCCAGCACCAGCGAGGCATTGGTGCCGCCGAACCCGAAGGAATTCGACAGGGCCACATTCACCTCGCGCGCGCGCTTCGCCTTTGGCGCCAGGTCGAGCCGCGTCTCGACCGCCGGATTGTCCAGGTTGATCGTCGGCGGCGCCACCTGATCGCGGATCGCCAGGATCGAAAAGATCGCCTCGATCGCCCCGGCAGCGCCCAGAAGATGCCCGGTGGCGGACTTCGTCGACGACATCGTCGCCTCGCCCGCCTTGTCGCCCAGGAGCCGCTCGACCGCGGCCAGTTCGATCGTGTCGGCCATCGTCGAGGTGCCGTGCGCGTTGATATAGTCCACCGCCTCGGGGCTGACGCCCGCCCGGTCCAACGCCGCCTGCATCGACCGCCGGGCACCGTCGCCATCCTCGGCCGGCGCCGTGATGTGAAAGGCATCCCCCGAAAGACCGTATCCCAGAACCTCGGCATAGATCTTCGCGCCGCGCGCCACGGCGTGCTCCATCTCTTCCAGCACCACCACGCCCGCGCCCTCGCCCATGACGAACCCGTCCCGGTCCGCATCATAGGGCCGGCTCGCCGCCGCCGGGTCGTTGGCATATTTCGTCGACAGCGCCTTGCAGGCGTTGAACCCGGCAATACCGATCTCGCAGATCGGGCTTTCCGTGCCGCCGGCCACCATCACGTCGGCGTCGCCCCACTGGATCAGCCGCGCCGCGTCGCCGATGGCATGCGCGCCCGTCGAGCAGGCCGTCACCACGGCGTGGTTCGGCCCCTTGAACCCGAACCGGATCGACACCTGCCCGGACACCAGATTGATCAGCGCACCTGGAATGAAGAACGGCGAGACACGCCGAGGCCCCCGCTCGTTCAGCAGAACCGAGGTATTCTGGATCGACGTCAACCCACCGATCCCCGACCCGATCATCACGCCCGTGCGTTCCCGGCTCGGTTCGTCCTCCGGCATCCAGCCGGCGTCCCGTACCGCCTGATCCGCTGCCGCCATTCCGTAAAGGATGAACCCGTCGACCTTGCGCTGCTCCTTCGGCTCCATCCAGGCATCGGGATCAAAGCTGCCGCCGGTCCCGTCGCCGCGCGTCACCTCGCAGGCATAGGTGGTGGCAAAGGGGCTGGCGTCGAACTTGGTGATGGGGCCCGCGCCCGACTCGCCGGCCAACAGACGCGTCCAAGTCTCCTCGGCGCTGCTCGCCAGCGGCGACACCATTCCCAGCCCTGTGACAACCACTCGACGCATGTGCCCTGCCCCTCTTCCGATTTTCGCTGCTCCGCCGGGCCCTGATACCGCGCAGAGCCTCCCCGGGGCAAGCACCCTCGGCACGATCCGGCCCAGCGCGAAAGCCCGCTTGTCTTCCCCTGTCAGGACTGCCCCCGAGCGCAGTTCGGCCCTGACGGCGGAAAACAGAGGCAAATGGCCAGATCGCGATCGATTTTGACAGAACCGAACTCTGCCGGTGTTGGCGTGGAGCGGACAAACAAGAAAACAGAAAAAGCGACCAATGCTATATCGATAGGATCGCGCCCGACGCCGAGGGTGGGCGCTGCTCAGCTTGCGACGAGATCTCTCCGAAGACCAAATGTTTTAAGAAAGTCAGACGTTTCAACGCATCGCGCCCGCCCTGGGGGGGGCGGGGTCGGGCGCGATCCGGCTTTCAGCCAGGGGGGGGGAACAGCTGATCGAAGGGATCCCCCAGAATTTCATCGGTGATCGACCTCTACTTTAGGCCAAAACCAGCATCGCAGAAGGCTCGCACCGCACACTGCACCGGCCCGGGGCCCTGACCGGACCCTGCAACAGCAAAAATCCACCGCCCCCAACGGTGCGCCAGTCCAAGGGGTCATGCGAAATTGGCCCATTTGCAGCTGGAACGCTCACCTGGAGCGGTTCCACGGCACCGCGAACCCCGGCGAAGCCGAAGACGGCCGCTGCGAGACCTCGGCGCAGGCGCTGCCCGCACATCCGGATCACAGATACCGGTTGACCAGGTTCTCCAGCCGCTCTTGCCGTCCCGACCGCGGCTCGGGATCGAGTCCCGCCTGCCGCACATAGGCGTCCAGATCCTCCAGCCCGTAGCCGCCCGACAGCATCTTCCGCGCCTCGGCGCCCTCCCATCCGGCATAGCGCTCGGCGCGCAGCCGCTCCAACGCGCCGTCCTCCAGCATCGCCGCCGCCGCCTTCAGGCCACGCGCACAGGCGTCCATGCCGCCCGCATGGGCCAGGATCAGATCTTCGGGATCCAGCGACTGCCGGCGCAGCTTGGCGTCGAAATTCGTGCCGCCGGTGGTGAAGCCGCCCGCCTTGAGGATTTCGTAGTAGGCCAGCGCCATCTCCGGCACGTTGTTGGGAAACTGATCGGTGTCCCAGCCCGACTGATAGTCGTTCCGGTTGATGTCGATCGAGCCCAGAATGCCCAGCGACGCCGCCATCGCCAGTTCGTGCTCGAAACTATGGCCCGCCAGGATCGCGTGGCCCTGTTCGACATTGACCTTGACCTCGTCCTCCAGCCCAAAGCGCTTGAGAAAGCCATAGACCGTCTGCACGTCATAATCGTACTGATGCTTCGTCGGCTCCTGCGGCTTGGGCTCGATCAGCAGCGTGCCGGCAAAGCCGATCTTGTGCTTATAGTCGACGACCATGCGCAGCATTGCCGCGAACTGTTCGGCCTCGCGGGTCAGATCGGTGTTGAGCAGCGTCTCGTACCCCTCGCGTCCGCCCCACATGACGTAATTCTGCCCGCCAAGGCGGTGCGTGGCGTCGATACAGGATTTCAGCGTCGCCCCGGCATAGGCGAAGACGTCCGGGTCGGGGTTGGTCGCCGCACCTGCCATGAACCGGCGATGCGTGAACAGATTGGCCGTGCCCCAAAGCAGACCGGTCCCGGTCGCCTCCATCTTCGGGCCCACATAGTCGACCATGGCGTCCAGATTGGAAACGCTCTCGGCAAATGTCGCGCCTTCCGGCCGGATGTCGAGGTCGTGAAAGCAGAAGAACGGCACGCCGAGAATGTCGAACATCTCGAACGCCACGTCGGCCTTCAGCCGTGCCAGATCCATGCCGTCGCCGAACCAGGGCCGCTGAAAGGTCTGTCCGCCGAACGGGTCTTGCCCCTGCCAGGCGAAAGAGTGCCAATAGGCGACGGCGAAACGCAGATGGTCCTCCATCCGCTTGCCCATCACCAGTTCCTCGGGGTCGTAGTGGCGAAAGGCGAATTCGTTCGCCGTCTCCGGACCCTCATGGGCGATCTTCGGGATGCCCGCAAAAAAGTCAGTCATGTCAGCCCCCTGATAGCATCACGCGCTTGCTTGTACCGGTCATGGCCCTCGTCGAACGCGGCCACCAGCGCGACGTCCGGTTCGATCGACCGCGCAATCTTCGGCGGCGGGGCCAGCTCTGCTCCGCCCCCGGTCGCCGCCATCATCGCCAGCCGCGCCGCGCCGAAGGCGCCACCGAAATCGCCGGCGACCGGCAGATCCACATGGGTGTTCAGCACTGTGGCGATTGCATGAAGCCAGTAATCCGACCGCGACCCGCCGCCCACGGCCAGCAGCGACGAAATCTCTGTCCCTGTCGCCGCCAGCGCATCGCGGCAATCCCGGATCGCGAATGTCACGCCCTCCAGCACCGCGCGCGTCGCCGCCGCCCGGTCGGTGGCATGCTCCAGGCCGATGAAGGCCCCGCGAACGCCGGCGTCGTTCAACGGCGTGCGTTCGCCGCCCAGATAGGGCAGGAACCGCGTCTTCGACGGCGCCTGCAGCCCACCCAGCGCGGTTGTCAGCTCTGCGGCATCCCCGCCCACCAGTTCGGCGAACCAGTTCAGGGCGTCCGTCGCCGCCAGGATCACCCCCATCTGGTGCCAGGTTCCGGGCAGCGCGTGGCAGAATGTGTGCACCGCCGTCGCGGCATCCGGCCTGTACCCGTCATTGGCCGCAAACAGCACGCCCGAGGTGCCGAGCGACACGAACGCCTGCCCCGCACGGACCACGCCCACGCCGATGGCCGAGGCCGCATTGTCCCCGCCGCCCCCCGCAACCACGACCTCGGACCCAAGCCCCCAGCGCTGCGCCAGCTCCGGCCGCAACACGCCGGAGATCTCGGAGCCTTCCACCAGCCGCGGCATGTGATCGCGGCCCAGCCCCGTGCGCCCCAGCAGAGCGTCCGACCAGTCCCGCGCACCGGTGTCCAGCCACGAGGTCCCGGCGGCATCCGACATCTCGGCGACATAGTCACCGGTCAGCCACAGCCGCAGATAGTCCTTTGGCAACAATACTTTGGCGAGCTGGCCGAAGGTCTCCGGCTCATGCCGCTGCACCCAGGCCAGCTTTGGCGCGGTGAAACCGGGAAAGACGATGTTGCCCGTGACGTCGCGCCAGACCGGATCGGCATCCATCTCGGCCGCTTCGGCATGGCTGCGGGTGTCGTTCCAAAGGATGCAGGGCCGCAGGACCTGGTCCGAGGCGTCGAGCAGGGTCGCGCCGTGCATCTGGCCGGACAGTCCGATCCCTGCAACGCCGCCCAGATCGGCCTCGGCCGCCAGCCGGTCGAATACCGTCTCGGCCGCCGCGATCCAGTCGGCCGGCGCCTGTTCCGACCAGCCGTCGCGGGGCCGCGACACCGTCAGGGGCGCCGACGCCTCGGCGAGAATCGTCTGGTCCTCGGCCGCCAGAATGCCCTTCAGGCCCGATGTGCCCAGATCGAGGCCGAGGAACACCGCCTACACCCTCCGCCCGCAAGCCGCTTTGACGCGGCTTGGGCCACGCGCATTGCAAAGCGCGCGCAACGGCGTTTCGAAACGCCGCGGCCAAGGGCCTTCGACGGCCCTAGCACCGCCCGGCCTCACGCCGCCATCTCCGGCTTTTTGCCAAGAATGATCATGCCCAGGATGTCGTCCTCGCTGACCTTGTCGACCTCGACCGTGCCCACCAGCTTGCCGTTCTTCATCACGCTTGCCCGGTCGCAGAGGTTTTTCACCTGGTGGATGTCGTGGTCGATCAGGAAGATGCCGATGCCCTGCTTTTTCAGCTCGTCGATCAGTTCGGCCACCATCGCCGTCTCTTCCACGCCCAGGGCCGCGGTCGGTTCGTCCATGATCAGGATCTTTGCGTTGAAATACACCGCCCGGCTGATCGCAACCGATTGCCGCTGCCCGCCCGAGAGCCCGGCGACCGGCGTCGAAAAACGACGGAAGTTCGGCGTCAGGCGTCCCATGATCTTGCGCGTCTCCGCCTCCATCGCCGCGTCGTCGACAAGCCCCACCGGCGTCGTCAGCTCGCGGCCGAGAAAAAGGTTCGACGCGGCGTCGAGGTTGTCGGCCAGCGCCAGGTACTGATAGATCGTTTCGATATTGTACTTGCGGGCGTCGCGCGGATTGTTGATATCGGCCTTCTGGCCGTTGATGTAGATCTCGCCGCTGTCGCGCGGCAGCGCCCCCGACAGCATCTTCATCAACACCGATTTGCCTGCGCCGTTGTGTCCCAGAACGCCCACGACCTCTCCGCCGAACAGGTCGATGGTCACATCGTCCACGGCGCGGATGCCGCCGAAGGCCTTGCTCATGTTGCGCAGTTCGATCAGCGGAGTGCCGGATCTGTCGATAACGTCGGCCATAGGCTAGCTCCCTGTGCGCTTGCGGTAGAGGATGTCGATATAGACGGCGAGCACCAGAACGATGCCGACGACGATGTTCTGATAGGGCGCATCGACGCCCACCATCGCCATGCCGGACTGCAGCGACTGCATGATCAGCGCGCCGAGGATGGCGCCGTAGATCGTTCCCAGCCCGCCCGACAGTGCCGTGCCGCCGATCACCGCGGCGGCAATGACGCGCAGTTCGTCCAGCGTGCCGATATCGTTGGAATGGAAGGTCTGCCGCGCCGAGGCGACGATCGCCGAGATCGCACAAAGGATGCCGACGATCATGAACACCTTGACGATCAGCGACCGGGTGCGGATGCCCGACAGCTGCGCCGCCTCGGGATTGCCGCCGAAGGCAAAGATATAGCGGCCAAGCCGGGTCTTCTGCGCCACCAGCGTCATCACGACCGCGACGACGATCAGGATCAGCACCGAATAGGGGATGCCATAGCCGGTGGTGAACCCTTCGGGCATGACCTCGCCGCGGGCCTCGAACATGCGCTGCAGGCGGCGGGTGGGGATTTCATAGGCGTTCAGGATCGCCACAAATCCCAGGATCGCAACGACGACGATGGCCGCGATCACCAGTTCGGCCCAGACCGGCTTGACCGGAAAGTCATGCCGCAGCTTTGCGCGGCGGGCGCTGTAGAGCCCGTAAAGCGCAAAGGCCACGGCGATGACCCCGAAGATCCAGCTGCCGGTGACCCCCAGCGTTCCGTTGATGCCGCCGAAGCTTTGGAAATTCTGGTCCAGCGGCCCGATGGTCTGGCCGCCGGTCAGGTGCCAGGCGACGTTGCGCCAGACGAAGAGGCCGCCAAGCGTCACGATGAAGGCGGGGATCGTCAAGTAGCCCACCAGCCAGCCGTGGAAGGCGCCGATGACGATGCCGGTCACCAGGCCGACGCCGATCGAAATCGGTGCGATCATCCCGTGGCCCAGCTCCAGCCCCAGCCATTGTGGCGCCACCAGCGTCTGGGTCATCGCCATCATCGCCGAACAGGTCGCCAAGAGCGAGCCGACCGAGAGATCGATGTTTCGGGTGACGATCACAAAGACCATGCCGGTGGCCATGATCGCCACGCTGACAGTCTGGATCGTCAGGTTGAAGATGTTCCGGGGGGTCAGAAACCGCCCGTCGGTCAGAAAGTTGAAGACCAGACACAGCACGACGAAGGCGCCAACCATGCCAAGCAGCCGGGTGTCGATCTCGAGCTGGGCGAGAAGGTTCTTCTGCGTCCGTGTCGGTTCGTTCAGGGTATTCGTACTGTTGTCGGCCATCGCGCGTCTCTTTCGGATGCAATCCGTCTGGCGTGTCTCTGCCCGGCCTGGGCAGAGACACTGATTTCAGAGATGTAACAGTGACTTGGTTAACAGGGCGACGGGCCGCCCGTAACGCCCTGGCACAGCGTCTCCTTGCTGATCCAGCCCGCATTGACCACCAGGTCCAGATTGCTCGCGGTCACCGGAATCGGGGCCAGAAGCGTGGCGTTCATGTTGTTGCCGCCGGGCGTGTTGAACTTGATGGTGCCCGGCACCGCATCCATCGCCGTGCCGTTTGCCAGCAACAGCGCGATGTCTCCCGCGGCCCGGCCCAGTTCGCGCGCGTCCTTCCAGACGCTGACGGTCTGGGTGCCCAGCGCGACGCGGTTCAGCGCGGCGTGGTCGCCGTCCTGGCCCGACACCGGAATGCCATCCATGCCCTGCGCGGTCAGCGCAGCGACAACGCCCCCGGCGGTCCCGTCGTTCGAGGCGACGACGGCGTCGACGTTGTTGTCGTTCTGGGTCAGGATCTGTTCCATGTTGCGCTGCGCATTGGCCGGCAGCCAGCCGTCGGTATAGGCTTCGCCTACGATCTTGATGTCACCGGAATCCAGCGCCGCCTGCAGCACCTCCTGCTGGCCGCCGCGCAGGAAGTCGGCGTTCGGGTCGGCAGAAGAGCCCTTGATCATCACGTAGTGGCCGGTGGGCTGTGCGGCGAGAACCGCGCGGGCCTGCATGCGGCCAACCTCGACATTGTCGAAGGTCAGGTAATAGGCGCGTTCGTCTTCGATCAGCCGGTCATAGGCGATGATCGGCACGCCTTCGTCCGCCGCCGCCTGCACCGCGGGGATGATCGCCTCGGCGTCCTGCGCCAGCACGATCAGCGCGTCGACGCCCTGTGCCATCAGCGATTCGATATCCGCGAGCTGCTTTGATGCCGACGATTGCGCGTCGGTCGAGATGTACTTGGCCCCGCCGGCCTCGAGCGCGGCCTTCATCGCCGCTTCGTCGGTCTTCCAGCGTTCCTCCTGGAAGTTCGACCAGCTGACGCCCACGGTCTTTTCGTGGCTGCCAGCGAATACGGAAGTGGAAACGCCCACAGCGGCCGCTGCGGCGAGAACTAGCGCTTTGCGCATCAGGTATCCTCCCATGGTTCCAACGCCCGGAATCGGGCGGCACGGCTTTGTCGCCGAACGCGCGCACCATGGCATATTAATTTCAGGTGTCAAAATAAATTTTATCATGCATCTGCAATATGCCTAAAAACCTTGCCGTCCTCCGCGTTTTTTTATTAGATTTCGAGTCAGCTTTCGATAAGATGGCCTGAATTTAGTTTGGCGGCTGAAAGAATGAATCCCGAATCGCTCCCGTCGACCGCCCAGGGCTGTGGCCCGCTGGTCACTGCATCGTCCGGCACTGCACGCAGTCTGCGCCAGCAGCTTTTCGAGCGCGTGCGCGCCGCCGGGCACATCCCGCGGGTGGATCTGGCCAAGGATCTGGGGATAAGCCCCGCCTCGGTCACCGCGATCGCGTCGGAGCTGATCGATGCGGGCCTGATCGAAGAGGTGACAACCACGCGCCGCGACACCGATACCGCCCGTGGCCGCCCGCCGGTGGCGCTGGGCGTCCGGGCCGAGGCCGGTCTGGTCGCTGGCATCAAGCTCAGCGATCACCGCCATTCCGCCGTCGTCATCGACTTCGCCGGCCGGCAGATCGCCGAGGCCAGCCGCGATGGCCGCGCCTTCCAGCTCGACGCCGCGCAGCTTCTGGCCGAGGCAGAGGCCGTGCTCGACACGGCGCTTGCCCAGGCCGGCCTCGGCCGCGCCGATCTCGGCGCCGTGGGCCTCGGCCTGCCCGGCGTCGTCGATCACCGAACCGGCCGCGTGCCATGGTCGCCGCTGATCCAGGACCGGGATGTGCCGCTGCAGCGCCTGCTGGCCGACCGGCTGGGCCGGCCGGTGGTGATCGACAACGATGCCAACCTGGTCACGCTCGCCGAGCTTTGGTTCGGTGCCGGCCGGGCGCTGGCGGATTTCGCCGTCGTCACCATCGAACACGGGCTGGGCATGGGCCTGGTGCTGAACCACCGGCTCTACCGCGGCGCCGAAGGGCTGGGGATGGAGATCGGCCACACCAAGGTGCAGCTCGACGGCGCACTCTGCCGCTGCGGCCAGCGCGGCTGTCTGGAAGCCTACGTCGCCGACTATGCCCTGATCCGCGAGGCGCGCACCGCGCTGAACCTGGGCAACCGCGGCGTCAAGTCCCCCCAGGTCCTGCTGGAATCGCTCTATGACCACGCCAAGGCGGGCAACCAGTCGGCGCGCGCGATCTTCAACCGCGCAGGGCGCTACCTGGCGCTGGGTCTCGCCAACATCGTCAACCTTTTCGATCCCTCGCTGATCCTGCTTTCGGGCGAGCGCATGCGCTACGACTACCTTTACGCCGAAGAGGTCCTGGCCGAGTTGCAGGGCATGATCATCCACACGGGCCGCCCGCCCCCCAAGGTCGAAACCCATGCCTGGGGCGGCTACATCTGGGCGCGCGGCGCGGCGGCCATGGCGCTGGCGGCCACCACCGCCACGGCACTCGCCGCAGATCCGGTCGCCGCATGAGGGCGCTGATCCTCGCCTGCCTCCTGCCGGCCGCCGCCGCGGCGCAGCCGAGTTTCGTCGACCGCGCCGATGGCCTGCCGGTTCAGCATGTCTACGGCGGCGGGTGGGAGCATTTCGTCGGCGGCGGCGTCGCAGTGTTCGACTGCAACGGCGACGGCCTGCCCGAGATCTTCGCCGCAGGCGGCGAAAACCCGGCCCGGCTGTTCGTGAATGCCACCACTGCGGGCGGCGACGTGACCTTCGCCAAGGGCACATTCCCCGCCCTCACGGGCGTCACCGGCGCCTACCCGCTCGATATCGACGGCGACGGTCATCTCGATCTCGCCGTTTTGCGCGTCGGCCCCAACAAGCTCTACCGGGGCGGACCGGACTGCGGGTTCGCCGATGCAACGGAAACCCTGGGCCTCCTGCCCGGCGAGCAATGGACAACCGCCTTCTCCGCCACCTGGGAGCCGGGCGAGGCGCTGCCGACGCTCGCCTTCGGCAACTATGTCGACCGGACCGACCCCGACGGGCCGTTCGAGGCCTGCGACAGCCACCGGATCTACCGCCCGCAAGGCGCCCGCTACGGTGCGCCTGCGGACCTCGCGCCGGGCTACTGCGCCCTGTCGATCCTGTTCTCCGACTGGTCGCGCCGCGGCCGCGCCGATCTGCGGCTGTCGAACGACCGGCACTACTATGTGCGCGAGGGCGCCGAACAGATGTGGCGGCCCGAGGAAAACCGGTATCTCGGCCCCGCGGACGGCTGGACGAAGCTGTCGATCTGGGGCATGGGCATCGCCAGCCGCGACCTGAACACCGACCGGTTGCCCGACATCCTGCTGACCTCGATGGGCGACCAGATCCTGCAGCACGGCACCGGCACCGGCTTTGCGTCGCTGCCCTATTCGGCGGGCGCGACCGCGCACCGGCCCTATCTGGGCGACGACGGCCGCCCCTCGACCGGCTGGCACGCCCAGTTCGGCGATATCGACAACGACCGGCTGCCGGATCTCTTCATCGCCAAGGGCAATGTCGACCAGATGCCCGAAAACGCCATGGCCGACCCCAACAACCTTTTGATGCTGACGCCCGAGGGCCGTTTCGTCGAGATGGGCGGTCAGGCGGGCATCGCCAGCACGGACCGCTCTCGCGGCGCATCGCTCGCCGATCTCAATGCCGACGGCCGCCTTGATCTTGTGGTCGTCAACCGCCGCGCGCCGATGGAGCTTTGGCAGAACGTCACCGAAACCGGCCACAACTGGGCCGCCATCGATCTGGCGCAATCCGGAGCCAACCCCCGCGCCGTCGGGGCCTGGATCGAACTGCGCACCCCGGACGGGATCACTTATACCCAGGAGCGCACCGTCGGCGGCGGCCATGCCGGCGGCAGCGCCCTGCCCCTGCATTTCGGGCTGGCAACCTTCGACAGCGCCGAGGCCCGCGTGATCTGGCCCGGCGGCGTCACCAGCGGCTGGATGCCGGTCCAGGTCAACGCCACCACCAAGATCACCCGCGCCGGGGCCGCCGCCGGGAACTGACCGGGCCTGTCTTTCGCAGCGATGCCGCCCACCGGCCGGGCAGGATTCCTGCATTCCCGTCAGACCGATTTTTCGACGAAAAATCATGCTGCTGCATGGTGCCCGAGACCGGGCAATCCGGCATCGCCGTCACTTCTCCACCGGCAGCCCGCTCGGGACCGCCTCCGGCACCCCCAGACGCCCCTCGACCGCCGTCGCTCCGGTCAGCATCACCAGAAACGCCATCAACGCCTCCAGATCGGCCTCGCCGAGCGCCAGCCGCCGCCCCTCGAACGCTGCCGAAATCGCAGCGACCTCGTCCGGATCGTCGAGCACCCGCCAGTCTTCGGCCCTCGGCAAGTCCGGCAGCACCGCCTGATCGCGGTCATAGCTCTCGGGGCCCACGGCCCCGGTATGGGCGCGAAGAAACTCCTTCAGGCTCCGATACGCCCCCGCATGCCCGTAGGGCGAGGTCAGCGCCACGTTCCGCAAGGATGGCGTCCGGAATCTATAGGCATCCCCCGCCCGCCCGGTGACCCGCATGCGTCCGACATCGCGGGCGTGGATTTCGAATCGCGCCGCCTTTCCCGGCCCGATCTGCACACCCGCCATGGCGTGGAACCCGTGATCGGTCTGGAACGGCCCGGCGTGACAGGCCGAACAGCCCGCATCGCCGTAAAACAGCGCGATCCCCTGCTCCCAGTCCCCGTTCGCCACCACCGCCTCGCCCCGCAGCCAGGCATCGAACGCGCTGTCGTCGGACCGCCATTCAAAGGCCATGAAGGCCGCAATCGCGTTCGAGATGTCGGTAAAGGCGATCCCGCGTCCCGCTGCGATCTCCGGATAGACGCTTGCGAACCTCTCGGCATAGTCCGGGATCGCCGCCACCCTGTCCGAGATCAGGTCCCACGCCCCGCCCGGCCCGGTGATCAGCCCCTGGCGCACGGCCTTCGATACCTCGTTCTCCGAATAATGCCCCGCCATCTCGTCCTGGCTGAGCACCGGAAACATCGTCTGCGCCGACAAGACGCCCGAGAACCCCGTCGTCATGTCATCCTCCAGCGGCGTGCGAATGCCGCTCTTGCGCCCGGCATCCACCTCGATCCGCCCGTCATGGAACAGCACCGTGAATTCCCGCGCGCCCAGGTTCCACAGCCCCGGCGCGTTCCGGGGGATCCGCTGTTCGGGCAGGTTGGCGAGGTCCGCCACGCGATCCGGCCCCAGCCCGACACCGCCCTCGCCCAACCCCAGCGACAGCCCGTCCGCGGTTCCGAACCGAGGGTGGTGGCAGGTCGCGCAGGATATGTTGCGGTTGCCCGACAGGATCGGGTCGTAGAACAACAGCTGCCCCAGCCGCGCCTCTGCTTCGTCGACCGGACGGTAGTCAGCGTCGGTGACCGGGGCGGGCGGATCCGCGCAGACCGGCGTCGCGATAAGACCGAGAACGGCCAGCAGAACGCGCATCGTCACGCCTCGGTCTCGGACGACCGTGCCCAGAGGTTCATGTGCTCCTCGCCCGACCAACGGTCGATCTCGGCCAGCTCGGCGGCATCGAACTCCAGGTTATCCACCGCTCCGGCGCATTCCACCACCTGTTCCGGCCGCGACGCGCCGATCAGCGCCGAGGTGATGCGCTCGCCGCGCAGGACCCAGGCGAGCGCCATCTGCGCCAGGCTCTGCCCGCGCGCCGCGGCGATCACATTCAGCTTGCGCAGATGCTCGCGCAGCTGATCGGTCAGCCACTCCGGGTTCAGCGACTTACCCTGCACCGCCCGGCTGCCATCGGGCACGCCACCGAGATATTTCGATGTCAAAAGCCCCTGCGCCAGCGGTGTGAACGCGATCGAGCCGATGCCCAAGTCGTCCAGTGTTCCGGTCAGCCCGTCCCGTTCGACCCAGCGGTTGAACATGTTGTAGCTCGGCTGGTGGATCACGCAGGGCGTTCCGAGATCGTCCAGGATCGCCGCCGCCTCGCGTGTCCGCTGGGAATTATACGACGAAATGCCGGCATAAAGCGCCTTTCCCGACCGCACGATCCGGTCGAGCGCGGCCATGGTCTCTTCCAGCGGTGTCTCGGGGTCGAACCGGTGGGAATAGAAGATGTCGACATAGTCGAGGCCAAGGCGTTTCAGCGACGCATCGCAGGACGCGATCAGGTATTTCCGGCTGCCCCATTCGCCATAGGGTCCCGGCCACATGAGGTAGCCTGCCTTGGACGAGACGATCAGCTCGTCCCGGTAGCCGGCGAAATCGGTGCGCAGGATATCCCCGAACGCCTCTTCCGCGCTGCCCGGCGGCGGCCCGTAATTGTTGGCCAGATCGAAATGGGTGATGCCGTGGTCAAAGGCCGCGCGGCAGATGTCGCGTTTCGTCCGATGCGGGGTGTCATGGCCGAAATTGTGCCACAGCCCGAGCGAGATCGCGGGCAGCTGCAGGCCCGAGCGCCCGCAGCGGCGGTAAACCATGCCATCATAGCGGTCATCCGCGGGCCGGTAGGTCATCGCGCGCCGTCTCGGGTCAGCCAGGTGTCGTAGTCCGACACCAAGAGATGCCTGGGCGCCTCGTCTTCCTCGATATCGGAAAACCGCCCGATGGACTCGCGGAAGATGTTGTCGGTGCGGTCGTCGTTGACGTTCGACACCTCGCCGATCAGCACCTTGCCACCCTCGCCCCAGAAGGCGTGCCAGATATCCGGCTCCAGCGTCACGCTCTCGCCCGGCGCGAGCTTCAGCAGCCCCCCCGCCGGCAGTGTCCGCCAGGTCCCGTCGCAGCGCACGCGCACGCCTGCGGTGTCATCGATCGAACCATCTTCGGCCCGCTTGAAGAGTTCCAGCACCAGAGTGCCGCCGCCGCGGTTGATGATATCCTCGGTCTTCAGGATATGGTGATGCATCGGGCTGATCTGGTCGACATCCGAGATCAGCAGTTTTTCGGCATAGAGCATGCCCATACCGGCCTGAACGTTCGCTGCCGAGCCGTTGCGGACCGTGAACAGGAACAGGCCGAGGTTCTCGAAATCGCCCTGCCCGTAATCGGTGATGTCCCAGCCGAGCATATGGTCGCGGATCATGGCGCTGCCGTTGGCCGTATGCCGCTTCATCTCGTCCGGCGTCCAATACGCAAAAGGGGGCAGGACCAGCCCGTGGCTGCGGATGAAAGCGTCGGACTCGGCGAGAATGTCGTTGACGGTGGAGCGTTTCATGGGGGTCGGCCTTTGGAACTGCGCGCAGACCAAGCGTGCCAGCGGAGGAGGCGGGCCGCAAGAGCCCGATGCTTGAAATCGCGCGTCAGCGCAGCGAGACTTGGCATAAGCGAGGAGGCCGCCATGCCGGTGCTGCACAATTATTTCCGATCGTCGACCTCGACGCGCCTCAGGGCGGCGCTGAACCTCAAGGGGCTGGACTACGATTACCGGGCCTATGCGCTGCTCAAGAACGAAACCCGGACCGATGCGTTCCTGTCGAAGAACCCCGCGGGCCTGGTGCCGGTGCTGGAACTGGATGACGGCACGATGCTGACCCAGTCGCTGGCGATCATCGAGTATCTCGACGAGGTGCACCCCGCCCCGGCGCTGCTGCCGTCCGATCCGGCGGGGCGGGCGCGGGTTCGGGGGCTGGCCCAGATGATCGCCTGCGAGGTGCATCCCCTGAACAATCTCAGAGTGCTGCAATATCTCGAACGCGCCTTCGATCAGGACGCGGCCGGCAAGGCACGCTGGTTCGCGCATTGGGTGCACGAGACGTTCCGGCCGCTGGAGCGGGCGCTGGCGGACAGCCCGTTCACCGGGCGGTTCTGCCACGGGCAGGATCCGGGGCTGGCCGACATCTGCCTTTACGCGCAGGTCTGGAACAATGCCCGGTTCGATATCGATGCCTCGCCCTATCCCACGGTAATGCGGATCTTTGCCGCCTGCGACGAGATCGAGGCATTCCGGAAGGCCGCGCCACCCGAGCAGCCGGATGCGGTTTGAGGCGTATCCCACGGGGAAATTTTTCAAGTAAACGATTTTTCGCCGAAAAATCGTAGACGCCGCCTTAACGGCCTTAACGCGGGGCCATGCGGATGGCGCCGTCGAGCCGGACGACCGATCCGTTCAGCATCGGGTTCCCGGCGATGTGGCACACCATGGCCGCAAACTCGGACGGATCCCCCAGGCGCGACGGGAACGGGACCTGCGCGCCAAGGCTATCCTGCACCTCCTGCGGCAGGCCCTCCAGAAGCGGCGTCAGAAACAGTCCCGGTGCGATGCTGACGACCCGGATGCCGAGCTGGGCCAGATCCCGCGCCATCGGCAGCGTCATGCCGACGATGCCGCCCTTGGACGCCGCATAGGCCACCTGCCCGACCTGCCCCTCGAAGGCGGCGACCGACGCGGTGTTGACGATCACCCCGCGCTCGCCGTCCGGCGTCACGGGGTCGTTCGCGGCCATGATGGCGGCGGCCTGGCTGGCGCAGTTGAAGCTGCCGATCAGATTGACGGCGACGGTCTTTTGAAAGACCGCCGGATCATGCGCCGCGCCGCGCGAGACGGTCTTGGCCGCAGGGCCGATTCCGGCGCAGTTGACCAGGATGTGAAGCGATCCGTGGCGGTCGGTGACCGCCTTGAACCCGGCGGCGACACTGCCGGGATCGCTGACATCGACCGGCTCGAAACCGGCGCCGATTTCGGCGGCCTGCGCCGCGCCAAGCCCGGCGTTCAGATCGAAAAGCGTGACCTGCGCCCCTGCCTCGGCCAGCGCCCGCGCGGTTGCGGCGCCCAGGCCCGACGCGCCGCCCGTCACCGCGGCGATGGTCTGATCGTTGATCTGCATGGATATTGCTCCCCTGCGGTTTGGCCGGACCGTAGCGCCTTGCGGGCAGAGGTCTCAAGGGACATCGAAACCCAGGAATGCGCTGATTGCCTCGGCGCCCGACAAGCGCTCGCCGCGGAAGATATTCGGGCCCCGACGAACGAACCTCGATCGCCGGCGGGTGCGCGCCGCATGAGACTGCCGCCTCTTCACGCGCCGCAACGCCTTTCCACTGTCGCGCTGAAGGACTAGGTCAAGGCTCGTAACCGGAAAACGGGGATGGGCAGGCATGGATGACTGGTGGCGCGGTGCGGTGATCTATCAGATCTATCCGCGCAGTTTTAAGGATACGACCGGGTCCGGCGTGGGCGACCTGCCGGGGATCGCCCGGCGGTTGGACCATGTCGCCTCGCTCGGCGCCGACGCGATCTGGCTGTCGCCGTTCTTCCCCTCGCCGATGGATGACATGGGGTACGACGTCAGCGACTATTGCGGGGTCGATCCCCTGTTCGGGACACTGGCGGATTTCGATGCGCTGGTGGCGCGGGCGCATGACCTGGGGCTGAAGGTGATCATCGACCAGGTGTTCAACCATTCCTCGGACCGGCACCCCTGGTTTGCCGAAAGCCGCACATCGCGCGAGAACTCAAAGGCGGATTGGTATGTCTGGGCCGATCCGAAACCCGACGGCAGCCCGCCGAACAACTGGCCGTCGGTGTTTGGCGGACCGGCCTGGGCGTGGGAGCCGCAGCGGCGGCAGTATTACCTGCACAACTTCCTCGCCAGCCAGCCGGACCTGAACTTTCATTGCCCCGACGTCGTCGAGGCGCTGCTGGACACGATGCGGTTCTGGCTGGACCGTGGGGTCGACGGCTTCCGGCTGGATACCGTGAACTACTACACCCACGACGCGGGCCTGCGCGACAACCCGCCCGCAGCGCCAGAGGACGTCTGGCCGCCCGGAAACCACTATGACATGCAGGCGCATCTGTTTTCGAAATCGCAGGCCGGGAACCTGGGCGTGCTGGAACGCATGCGGGCGCTGACCGACCGGTATAGCGCGCGCGCCATGGTGGGCGAGGTCGGCGAGCGGGATCGCGCCATCGAGATCATGGCAGAATACACCAGCGGGCCCAGGCGGCTGCACATGGCCTATTCCTTCGACATGCTGGGGCCGGAGTTCACGGCGGCGCATTTCCGGACGAGGATCGAGCGTTTTTTCGCGGGCGCCCCGGACGGCTGGCCCTGCTGGTCGTTTTCCAACCACGATGTCGCGCGGCATGCGGGCCGGTGGCAGAGGCACGGGGTGTCGCAGGACGCCGTGGCGAAGCAGGCGATTTCCCTGCTGGCGTCGTTCGAGGGAACGCTGGGGATCTACCAGGGCGAGGAACTGGGACTGACCGATACGGAGCTGGAGTATCACGAGTTGACCGACCCGGTGGGCCTGCGGTTCTGGCCGGACAACAAGGGCCGCGACGGGGCCCGGACGCCGATGGTGTGGAAGGACGGGCCGCAGGCGGGGTTTTCGGACGGGGTGCCGTGGCTGCCGGTGAAAGGCCCGCAGGCGGCGCGCAACGTGGCCGCGCAAGAGGCCGACCCGGCGTCGGTGCTGCACCACTATCGGCGGGTTCTGACGTGGCGCAAAACCGAACCCGCCCTGCTGCACGGCCGCACCGAGTTCCTGGAGTTCCCCGAGCCGGTGCTGGGCTTTCATCGCCGCGCCGGGGAGGCTGTGCTGACCTGCCTGTTCAATCTGTCGCCGGATCCGGTGGCGCTGACGGCACCTGGAGCAGAGATCGCCGGGCCGCACCATGCAGAGCTTGCAGACAGGCGGCTGACCCTACCCGGCAGCGGCTTTGCCTGGCTGCGCGGGTCCGGCAAGGGTGTCACCATTCAAATGCTGCCCTAAAATGCGATGCGTTTCGGCGGCACCGCATTCATCGGTTCTTGGTCTGGGGCTGCCATTCAAGAAATTGGAAGGAGCGGCCTCTCCACTCCTGATGAGGATCGCGCCCGACCCCGAGGGTGGGCGCCTCTCAGCGTGCGATCTGTCCTCTCCGAAGCACAGAGGTCTCAATAAAGTCAGGCGTCTCAACGCATCGCGCCCGCCCTGGGGGGCGGGGTCGGGCGCGATCCGGGCTTGCAGCCCGGGGAACGGGTGATCGAGGGGAGCTCCTAAAATTGAGACTATGTTGACCGTCCGCTCCAGGCCAAAACCGGCCACACGCTTCACCCAATACGCATCCCGCTCCGAAGCCCCGTCAATCTGCGGCCGCGCCAAACAAAACCGCGGCCCTGCCACGGCATCGGCAAATCCTCCCGTTCCCGGGTGTCGTGGCCGCCTACTGCCCGGCCGCTTCGCGGGCGATGTCGTCCAGCAGCGTCTGCACTTCCTGCATCGGACCGTCGGGCATGTTGCGGAAGCCGATCATCACGTCGTCGCCCTTGTGCGTGACGAAGATGCCGTACGGGCAATGGGCGATGTTCATCAGATCCTGCTCCATCACGCTGCGCGAGACGGTGGAGGAGCAGAACAGGAAGACGTCCGCCTCGTCGAACAGATCCACGGTGCCGCCGACATCGTCCTTGGTGCGCGCGAGCATCTCGCCGACATGGCTGACATAGTCGATCACCAGCCCGCGGCCGACGATGGCGGTCTCGACCGCGAACGCGGCGTCTTCGAATGAGTCCTCGGTGGCGTAGGTGGTCACGCCATCGGCGAGGACAGGCAGTGCCATGGCAGTCAGGGCTGCAGCCAGAATCAAGCGCATCGGGATTTCCTCCATCGTTTCGGGATCAGGCTATCCCCCGTTCGCGCAAGGGGACTTTGATCCGGCTCAAACCGGATCGAAAAGGGCCGCCCCGGCAGGGCGGCCCGATCAGGCTCAGCCGAGCATGTCGGCGGTGATGCCGGAATACCAGCCGAGCGACTCTTCATAGGTCGCCTTGCGCAGCGCGGCATCCTCGCCGGTCTGGCTGATGAAGCCGTCGACCTTGGCGATCTTCTCGTCCGTCGCCTCGTAGGTCGCGCCGACCTTGACGCCGTCGTCGGTGTCAATGAGCGACCAGCAGGTGTTCGAGAACTTGGCCGGGAATACGCGGCTGCCGGTCAGGGCGCCGCGCACGGCATTTGCGCAGACCTTGGCCTGGCTGTTGGCCGAGAAGCCCGATTTCGGCATGTCGCCCTGGGCCGATGCGTCGCCGAGGACATGGATGTCCGCGTCCATCTTCGAGGACATGTCGGCGGCGTTCACCGGGGCCCAGTTGCCGTCGGTGATACCGGCCATCTCGCAGATGCGGCCCGCCTTCATCGCCGGGATGACGTTGCAGACGTCGACATTTTCGACGCTGCCGTCGATGTCGACGGTCATCGCCGCGGGATCGACGGTGAAGTTCTCGCCGCCGAAATCCGGGCCGATCCGCTCGATCATGCCGCCGTAGTGGTTGTTCCAGCCTTCCTCGAACAGGCCCTGCTTGGAAAACTTCGGTTTGGGATCGACCACCAGGATCTTGGCGGTCGGGTTGTTGGCCTTCAGCGCATGCGCGACCATCGAGATCCGCTCATACGGTCCCGGCGGGCAACGATAGGGGTTGGGCGGCGCGATCATCGCGAAGGTTCCGCCTTCGGGCATCGCCATGATCTGGGCCTTCAATAGCTCGGTCTGCGAGCCGGCCTTGTAGGCGTGCGGCATGGCGTTCTGGGCCGAGAGATCCCAGCCCGGGACCGAGCCGTCGACAAAGTCGATGCCGGGCGACAGGATCAGCTTGTCGTAAGGGACCGATCCGCCGCCGGCGAGCGCGACGGTCTTGGCGTCGCGGTCGATACCCACCGCCCAGTCGTGCACCACGTTCACGCCCTGGCTGGCGAGGTTGCCGTAGCCATGGCCGAGATCCTCCATCTCCTGGAAGCCGCCGATATAGAGGTTCGAGAAGAAGCAGGTGTAGTAACGGCGCGTTGGCTCGATCAGGGTGACGTCGATCTCGCCGCCCGAATCCTTGTTGATATAGCGCGCGGCCGTCGCCCCGCCGGCGCCACCGCCGACCACCACGACGCGCGGCTTCGAATGGCTGCCGCCCATCACCATGGGCGCCGAGAGCGCCGCGGCACCCGCCGCAGTCGCGCCCAGGAAATGGCGTCTGTTCAGTGTCATTTGGGATCCTCCCTTCCTAATCCCGGTTCGCCCCGGGTGATGAAAAAGCCCCGGGCGCGTCACCCGGGGCTCCGTTGCTGCCGTCACTCTTCGAGTTCGGCAAAATACGCGGCCAGCGCCGCAATCTCTTCATTGTTGAGCCGCCCGGCCATCATCTGCATCACCGGATGCGGCCGGAGCTTGCGTTTATAGGCGTGCATCGCGATGACGAAATCCTCTTCGGGCCAAAATGTGATCGACGGGATGCCCTCGGCCGCGCCATCGGCGCGATGGCAGGTCAGGCACTCGCTTGACAGGTATTCACCATACTCCGAGTCGCCCTGGATTTCGAGGATATCGGGCGGCAGCCGTACTTCCAGCGCCGCGGCGATCGCCGTCGGCGCGGCCTCGGGGATGTTCTGCGGGTTGTCGGAGTAGATCCTGAGAAAGGCCAGAAGGTCGGCGCGTTCCTGCGGGTCTTCAAGCCCGTCATAGCTCATCCGCGTGCCCGAGGCGAAGATCTGGGGATTTTCGATGTAGTAGCCCAGTTTCTCGAGGTCCCAGACCAGCCCGTCATTGCCGGCACGGGTCAGGCTTTCGGAATAGGTGAATCCGTCGATGCCGGCGGCCTTGCGTCCGAAGATGCCGTTCAGATGCGGACCAATTCCGTTTTCCGCCCCCTGCCCCAGTTCATGGCAGCCCGAGCATTCATCGAAAATCTCGGCCCCGTTTTCCGCATTGCCGAAATCGTCGGCCGCCATGGCGGGCAAGGCCCAGACCATGGCGGCCAACAGGGAGAATTTCAGGTGTTTCATGGCGTCACTCGGCAAACGTCGCGAGATAGGCGGTGACGGCGGCCACATCCTCGGCCTTCTTCAATCCCCTGAACGACATCCGCGTCCCCTTGGCGAACCCCTTGGGATCTTCGAGAAACGCCGCCAGCGCCGCCTCATCCCAGACCGCTCCGCTATCGGCCAAGCTCGTGAGCGCCTTGGAGTATTTGAAGTCCTTGGCGCCGACCGCAGCGCCGACGATGCCATTGAGATGCGGGCCGGTGCCGTGCTTGGCGCCGTCGCCGACCTTGTGGCAGGCCTTGCATTTCTTGAACACCTTCTCGCCGGTGGCGATCAGTTCGGGATCGGCGGCGACAGCGACGACCGCCTCTTCCGTTTCGGCCATCTCGGCCGTCGTCTCGGTCGTTTCCGCCGCCGCGACCTCGACCGGCGCACCGCCGGAACTTTCGGCGCCCATGGTCTCGGCGGCCTCTTCGGCGCCGTCTTCCTCGGGGGTCACGTCCAGCACACGGGCACGCATGGTGATCTCGACGCTGTCCTTGCAATTCTCCATACAGGGCGCGCCGGTCCAGATCGGGTATTCGGTCTCGGCCCGGTCGTCGACGATGAAACCGCCGGCGTTGGGCAGCTCCACTTCGGCGAAGTTTTCCTTCGACAGCGTAAAGTCGTCGTCGACGAGGTCGTTGTTGTAAAGGATGTAGGCGGTGATCGCATAGACCTCGTCGGCGGTCAGCGTCTGCGCGCCGCCGAAGGGCATCGAGCGGTTCACATAATCCCAGACGGTCGACAGATAAGGCCAGTAGCTGCCGACGGTCTTAAGCGGATCCTCGTCGGCCAGCGTCCCCATGCCGCCGGCCAGCTTCGGCCAGTTGTCGACACCCTCGCCGAACGAGCCATGGCAGATCGCGCAGTTGTCCTCGAAAAGCTCTTCGCCGGTCCAGACATCGCCCGACCCGTCGGGCAGACCGGTGCCGTCGGGCTGGATGTCGACATCCCAGGCGGCGATTTCCTCGGGCAGCGCCGGGCGGCCCAGGCCGAACTTGGCCGTCGCGTCGCCTTCGGTGGCGACCGCAGCCATCAGCGGCGACGGCGGCGGAGCGGTGTAGGCGGCGATCGCCTCGCTGCGGTCGGGCAGCGGCGGCATCGCCGTGACGTTGCGGTCGGCAAAGTTGTAGGCGACCACCAGAACCGCCGCGGCGGGGGCGGCGGCCGTGGCGAAGAGTTTAAGAGACTTCGACATTTTCGGCCTCCCCGGTTTCGCGGACCCACCAGGTCTGGATGCAGTTGTTGTGATAGATCGAATTCAGTCCGCGCACTTCGCGCAGCTGTTCCTTGGTCGGCTGGACATAGCCGGTGTCGTCCATGGCGCGGGATTGCAGCAGCATCTCTGACCCGTCCCAGTCGATTTCCAGGTAGAACCGCGAAAGCGCCATTTTCTGCCCCGGCTGCGCCAGACGCGCCTGGGTCCAGTTCATGCCGCCGTCGGTCGAAACGTCGACACGGGTGATCGCGCCGTTGCCCGACCAGGCGAGCCCGGTGATCACCAGCGGCCCCGGCCCATGGGTGATCGGCGCCTGCGGGCTGGGCGAGGTGACGACCGATTTCGCGTCCATTGCCCAGGTCCACTTGCGGCTGGTGCCGTCTTCCAGCGTGTCGGTGTATTTGCTGGTCTCTTCGCGGCTTTCCACGGGCCCATCCATCACCTCGACCCGGCGCAGCCACTTCACCCACATGTTGCCTTCCCAGCCCGGCACGACCAGGCGGACGGGATAGCCGTGTTCCTTGCGCAGCGCCTCGCCATTGGCCTTGAACGCCACCAGAACGTCGTCGAGCGCCTTTTCCATCGGGATCGAGCGGCCGTTCGAGCTGGCATCGGCGCCCTCGACATAGACCCATTTGCCCGCGGTCTCGGCCGGCAGGCCCGCTTCGGCCAGCAAGGTGCGCAACGGCACCCCGGTATATTCCATGTTGTGGATCATGCCGTGGGTGAACTGCGCCCCGTTCAGCTGGGCGCCCGCCCATTCCATGCCGGTATTGGCGGCGCATTCGCAGAAATACACATGGTTTTCACGCGGGAAGCGTTCGAGATCTGCATAGGTGAAGACCAGCGGCGTGTCGACGAGGCCGTTGATCATCAGCCGGTAGTCTTCCTTGGCCAGTTCGATGGCGCCCGAGTGGTGCCGTTCGAACGCGCAGCCCTGCGGCGTGATCGTGCCGTCGAGCGCGTGGATCGGCGTGAAGTTGATCGAGCTGATCGTGTCCGCCGTCAGCCATTCCACGTTGCGCCGGATCACGTCGCTTTCGAACTCGATCGGCAGGCCATAGGGCGTCGCATCGACGCCATCGCCGGTGAGCGAGGCCCAGTCCTGCAATTCGGTGATCAGCGGATCCGGCCCCTCGGCGGCCCCGGCGGCGCCTGCAGCCGCGATCCCGGCGGTGGCGGCCGCACCGCCCTTCAGGAATGCACGGCGCGAGGACTTCAATTCATCGGACATTGAATGATGCCTCCCTTACGTTCTCACATTCAGCATACTGAATTTGTGTTCCACTGCCTACTGCGGCGCGTTTACGCACCTGTCCGGCCGGCACCAGGTTCAGGTTCCGACAACCTGCACACTGGTGTTCGGCTCGACCACCACGGTGCCCTTCTTCCCGATGTGGCTTTCCACCACGTCCCAGATCTGCGGGCCTTCGGTGCCCTCGTTGACGCTGGCCCAGCCCGCGACGACATAGGATTTGGCCGGATCGATCGGCTCGCCCGTCTTGAGTAGCGTCAGGTCGCTGAACCGCTCGCCCTGCGGCTTGCCGACATCGATGCGATAGCCCATGCCGCCGATCCGCACCATATCGCCGCCCTGCTGGTAGTAGGGGTCGGGGTTGAACAGGTTGTCGCCCACGTCCTCGAGGATCACCTTGATGAATTCCCCGGTCATTTCCGTCCGGTACGCCTGGCCGTAGGTCATCGAGGTCACGTTCCAGATATCCTCGCGCGTGATCTCCTGCCCCGGCAGGATCGACGGGCCCCAGCGCACGCCGGGCGACATGGCGATATCGGCGTCGCGTTCCTCGATCAGCGCCTGACAGATCAGATCGTCCCAGGAGCCGTTGAAATTGCCGCGGCGGTAGAGCAGCGAATCGGTGGTGCCGATCACCTCGGTCAGCTCGGCCTCGTAGGGTGCGCGCTGTTCGTCGATCACCGCGGTCACCGCCGGGTCGGGTGCGATGACATCGCTGAAGACCGGGATCAGCTTGTGCCGGAAGCCCATCATCCGGCCCTCGCGGACGTCGAGGTCGACCCGGCTGACGAATTTGCCGTTGGACCCGGAGGCGATGATGATCGTCTCGCCCACCAGCACCGGCTCGGGCAGCGCGTCGTGGGTGTGGCCCGACAGGATCACGTCGATGCCGGTGACGTTGCCCGCCATCTTCTTGTCGACATCGAACCCGTTGTGGCTGAGCACCACGACCAGTTCCGCCCCTTCGCCGCGCGCTTCGTCCACCATCTCCTGCATCCGCTCCTGACGGATGCCGAACGAATATTCCGGGAACATCCAGCGCGGATTGGCGATTGGCATATAAGGAAAGGCCTGGCCGATCACGGCGATCTTCACGCCGCCGCGTTCGAAGACGGTGTAGCTTTCGAAGTCCTCCGCCGGTTCGTCCCATTCGGCGTCGAAGATGTTCTGGCCAAGGGCCGCGAACGGAAGGTCCTCGAGGATTTCAAGCACCCGGTCGGAGCCCAGCGTGAACTCCCAGTGAAAGGTCATCGCGTCGGGCTTCAGCGCGTTCATCACGTTGACCATGTCGGCGCCTTGCGTGTGATAGCAGGTATAGGACCCATGCCAGGTGTCGCCGCCATCCAGCAGCAGGGCGTCGGGCCGGTCGGCGCGGATCGCGTTGATGACCGTCGAGACACGGTCCAGCCCGCCGACCTTGCCATAGGTTTGCGCCAGCGCCGCGAAATCCTCGTATGTCAACGCATAGGCCGAGGGCGAGCCGTCGTCGATGCCGTAGAGCTTGCGGAACTGCGCGCCGGTGATATGCGGCACCTGCCCGCGCGCGGCCCCGACGCCCAGATTGATCTCGGGCTCGCGGAAATAGATCGGCTTCATCTGCGCGTGGATGTCGGTGACATGGATCAGGCTGACATTGCCGAACGTGTCGAACTGCAGAAGCTGATCCTGCGTCAACGCCTGCTGTGCCGCCAGCCGCGACCAGTTGCCGAAGGACGAGGCGCCCAGAATGGCCGAGGCCGCCATGCTGGTCTGCAGGAAATCACGGCGAGAGATCATCTGGGCAGCTTTCTTTTTGCTTCAGTCCGCGCAAGAACATATGCGTGTAACTGAATGTTTTTGCGTAGAAAAAGCCCGCGCCCGGTTTCCCCGGCGCGGGCTTGGTTGCGATTACTGGCGGACCGCAGGCGTTTCGACCGACAGCCCGTTGCTGCGCGAGGCGACGTAAAGCTCCAGCGCGCGGAACTCGTCGGACCCTTCGGCGAAGGTATGCGCCCGGGTGTCGCGGATGCAGCCGCGGAAGCGGTTGTGCTTCGAGATCAGCTTGGCCTGCTTCAGACGGTAGGTCGGAAAGCCGTTGATTTGACCCTGGCTCAGGTGGTCGGCCCGGATCATCATGCCATAGCTGTCTTCGTGGCAGTTGGCGCAGGACAGCTCCAGTTGGCCATAGCGGGTATAGTACATCTCTTTGCCCTTCTCCCAGAAGGGCGCCGCCTCGCCGTCGATGGCAACATTCATCGGCATGCCGCGCGACTGCAGCCCGATCAGGGCGACCATCGCCTGCATTTCCGGCCCCGACCATTTCCAGGGCTCGGCGCCCATGGCCTTGGCGCGATGCGCGTTCAGCAGGTCCTCCATTGTCGTCAGCTTGCCGCCGATGACCTTCGGCATCGTGGCCGACAGACCGGCGAACTGCTCTGGCCCGTCCTCGTGACAGGACGAACAGGACTTGCCTTCGGTGCCATCGACGGTCTCGAAATATTCAAGCGCCTGGTCGACGAAGATCATCGCCGGGTTCTCGAAATCGTCGATCTGCAGGGCCTGTGTCTCGTCGGTGCGGAAACGCCAGCCCGAATAGATCGTGTCGAACGCATCCTGCAGGTGCGCCGGAGCCGCGGTCTCGGTGACCATGTTCAGCTCTTCGTTGATCATCAGGTTGTCGTCGTCCGGACCGGCAAGCGCTGGCGTGGCAACGACTGCCGCCAGCGCAATCGCCGAGGCCAGTTTCTTGGCTGCGTTCATAAAGTTCCTCCCTGTCCGCGCGCTTTCTCAGCTGGCTTCGATCTTCTTCGAGGTCGTGTAGACGTCGCCGTCATCGTCGTACCAGGTGAAGGTGAACTCGCCCGATTCCGGCACCTTCGCCTCGAACTCGAAGAACGGGTTCGTCGAGATCGCAGGATCGAGCGTCACGTCGATCACCGTCTCGCCGTTGAACTCGCAGACGAAGCGGTTGATGATCGACCGCGGGATGACGTTGCCGGATTTGTCCTTGCGCTGGCCCGATTCCATCTTGTGCGAAATCAGGGTCTTGATCGTGATCGTGTCCCCGGCCGAGGCTTTCTTGGGGACTTTCACGCGGGGTTTGACACCAGATGCCATGTTCTTTTCTCCTCAGGCGCCTGCCCGTCCGGGCGGCGCGTCAAAATGTTAGCCGCCGCAGCCGCCGATGGTGACCTTCACGGTCGCAGACGCCTTGGCGAACGAGCCGTCGGCCATCTTCGCGACCGCGATGACGTCCTGCGTGCCGGCCAGACGGATCCGGGTGGACGCGGAATGCGCGCCGGCCAGCGGGCCAAAGTTGAACGTGGCGACCTCGGGGCGCGGGTTGCCCGCGGCCAGAACCATGATCGAGACCGCACCAGGCGCCTCGACACCGATCGGCACGGTGTTGCCGTTTTCGGCGATCTCGGGTGCGGTCAGGGTCACGCCACCCTCGCCGACCGGCGCGCCGCCGGTGAATTCGGCAATCTTGTCGTCCGCCAACGAGGCCGAGGCGCGGAACGGCAGCAGGGTCAGTGCGGCCGCACCAAGCCCCAATGCCAACGTATCGCGTCGTGTCAGTTGCATGCTTGTCTCCTTGGAAAGCGTCCCTCGGGTTTTCCGGGTTATTCTTCTTTCAGTGTCATCAGGTAGGCGACGACGTCTTCGATTTCCTGCGCGGTCAGCAGCGGTGCGACGTCGCCCTCATGCGCCTTGCCGGTATAGGCGTTGCCCAGCCGGACGAAGCCATCGGTCTTGTAGAACGAAGGCATCATGGTCCCCTCGAACATCATCTTCGCGTTGGCGACGATGCCGCGCAGCTCTGCCTCGGTCCAGCGGTCGGCGGCGCCGTCCAGTGTCGGGCCGATTTCGCCGTGGAACGGCAGGTCCTTGAGATCCGTGACGGCGTGGCAGGCGATGCAGTTGCCGGCACCCTTGTTCATGATCTTCCGGCCGCTGTCGACATCGCCCGGCGCGCCGCCGGTCAACGACGTCGCGACGGCGCCATCGTCATAAACCACATCCATCGGCGCGATCATCTCGGCGGCGGCCGTGCCGGCACCGAAAACCAGTACCGCCATCGTCATCAGAGTACGATTCATGGTTCCTCCCTAGACCCTGTTTCGCAACAAACTAACGTGAGGGCGGGAGATTCCGCAACAATAAATTCAAGAAACTGAATTACACTATTTGACGCATTGGCCAAACGCGTTAATTCGAAAGGGTTTTCACCATCGGGCGAGACCCCTGAAACGGCCCCGCCGGGTCTGGGGCGCTAATCGAACGAGCCGTCGTTGCGCTCCTGAATGCGCCGTGCGTGATAGCGCTGAAAGTCCTCTTCCTCCTGATCGAGATAGCGTTTCTCGGCTACCCAGGTCAGCATGTCCAGCGTCGTGCCGGCCCCAAAGGCGCCGGGCATGATCGACACGGCCGCCTGCTGGGCGGTCATGCCGTCTTCGACCTCTTCCGGCAAAAACAGCATCGTGGGCGTGAACAGCAATCCCCATTTCCGCGCCATCTCGCGTTCTTCCAGCGTCTCGCCGTCGAAATCGGTGACTTCGGTCGACCCGTGCAGGTTCATCTGGATCACAAAGTAGTTGTCGCCGATGAACCGGGCGACCTCTTCGCGCGGGAACACCTCCTCGTGCATCTTGGTGCAGTAGATGCAGCCGCGCTGTTCCACCATGATCAGCAGGCGCTTGCCCTCGGCATTGGCCTCGTCGAGGTCTTCGGCCAGATCCTTGAACGTGTCGCGCATCCAGTCGGTCTTGTGCAGGCCGTCATCGCCCATTTCGGCGGCGAAGACCGGCATCGACAAGGCGATACATGCGGCGGCGGCCCATTTCAGCGGTGTCATGTCAACTCCTCCTCAGTTCAGCCCACGGCGGCGAAGCCGGGGAACCAGCGGATCATCGCATCGGCGATCAGGTTCACGGTATCGGTTGCGATCAAGACCGCAAAGACAATCAGCATGCCGCCCATGACCTTTTCGACGTGGCCCAGGTAGCGCCGGTTGCGTTGCATCCAGGCAAGAAACGGCTTGGCAAAGATCGCGGCGATCACGAACGGCGCGGTCATCGCCAGCCCGTAGACCAGCAACAGCGCCCCGCCCCGGGCCAGGTCGCCCATGCCCGAAGCGATCATCAGGATCGAGGCCAGCGCCGGCCCGACACAGGGCGTCCAGCCAAAGCCGAAGGCCAGCCCCATGACATAGGCACCCAGCACCGTCCGGGGTTCCGCCGAGCTTTCGATCCGCGCCTCGCGGTAGAGCAGCGGGATCCTGACGATGCCCAGGAAATGCAGCCCGAAGACGAACAGCACCGCCGCCGCCACATAGCTCAGCGGCTGTTTCCACTGCGCGAACGCCTGCCCCAGGGCCGTCGCCCCCATGCCCAGAAGCACGAAGATCGTCGTCACACCAAGCGCAAAGAACACCGCCGACAGCACCAGCCGAAACTGCGCATGCGCCGCGATCGCCCCGTCGCTGCGCAGCTCTGCCATGGAAATCCCGGCCATGTAGCACAGGTAGAACGGAACCATCGGCAGGATGCACGGCGTGAAGAACGACAACAAGCCCGCCAGCGCCGCGCCGGCAAAGGAGACGTCCAGCAGCATTTCGGCCGTTTTCCTTGATTAATTCACATATTCAGATTAGGTTTTGTTTGCGCCCGCAGTCAATCGGTTCATTCATGCTTCGACCTCTCGCCTTGCTCTGTTTCGCCGTGTTGGTGGCGGCGGCGCCGCTGCGGGCGGCGGAGTTGGTCATGGTCGAAGAGCCCGGTTGCATCTACTGCGCGCGGTGGAACACCGAGATCTCCGAGATCTATCCCAAGACCCCCGAGGGGCGGGCGGCGCCGCTGGTGCGGGTGCAGAAACGGTCGCCCGAGCTTGAAGGTTACTCGCTGGCCCGGCCCGTGGCGTTCACGCCGACCTTCCTGCTGATCGACGACAATGTCGAACTTGCCCGGATCGAGGGTTATCCCGGCGAAGACTTCTTTTGGGGATTGCTGGCGATGTTTCTGACACGCCATGTCGGGTTCGAAGGCACGTCGTGACGCAGAACCTTGACGCATCCCCCCCGAACGCGGCTATTGAAATCCATCCTGGCTTGGCCGGGCAAGAACAGAACGGAGATACGGCCATGGCCCTGCCGGTGATCACCGAAGACATGACGGACGAGGAAATGGACCGGATCGCGCAAAGCGCGTGCGATGCCTCGAATTTCCTCAAGGCGATCAGCCATGAAGGCCGGCTGATGATCCTGTGCCATCTGGTGACCGGCGAGAAATCGGTGACCGAACTCGAGGACCTGCTGTCGGCGCGCCAGGCGGCGGTGTCGCAGCAGCTTGCGCGCCTGCGCCTCGAAGGGCTGGTGACGCCCCGGAGGGACGGCAAGACGATCTACTACTCCTTGACAGACGATCGTCCCAAGCGAATGCTGGAGACGATCTACGATCTGTTCTGTGCAGACGCGGATTAGGCAGCCCTGACAACAGCCAAGATGCCGCTGGGACGCCTCTGACAAGGGAGGGAACCCCATGATCTCAGGAATCGACGAGTCGGTGCTCGTGGCTCTGGTCGGGCTTTTCGGCGGGGTGCTGCTGGGCCTTGCCGCGCGGCTGGGACGGTTCTGCACCCTCGGCGCGATCGAGGATTTCCTGTATCAGGGCAGCAGTCTGCGCCTGCGGATGTGGGGCATCGCGATTGCCTCGGCGATTATCGGCAGCTTTGCCCTGATCGGCGCCGGCTGGCTGCCCGTCGAAAAGACCCTTTACCTGTCGCAGGGCTGGTACCCGGTGGCCAGCGTCGCCGGCGGGCTTTTGTTCGGCTACGGCATGGCGCTGGCGGGCAATTGCGGCTTCGGCGCCCTGGCGCGGCTTGGCGGCGGCGACCTGCGCGCCTTCGTGATCGTCGTGGTGATGGGATTTTCCGCGTATGTCACCCTCTCCGGCCCGCTGGCCTCGTTGCGGGTCTGGCTGTTCCCGCCGGCCGAGGCCGCGGCGCCCCAGAGCGTCGCGTATCTGCTGGGCGCGGCATCGGGTTTGTCGCCCGTTGTGATAGGTCTGGCGACGGGGGCGTTCCTTATGATCGGCGCCCTGGCGTCTAGGCCGCTTCTGGCCAAACCGGCGGCGGTCTTCTGGTCGCTGGTCGTCGGTCTTGCGGTGGTATCGGGCTGGGCCGGGTCCGCCTGGCTGGCAAACGCGAGCTTCGACGCCGTGCCTGTTTCCTCGCACAGCTTTTCCGCCCCCATCGGCGAGACGATGCTTTATGCCATGACCTCGTCCGGCAATGCGCTCAGCTTCGGTGTCGGATCGGTCACGGGCGTTTGTTTCGGCGCCTTCATCGGCTCGCTGATCAAGGGCCATTTTCGATGGGAGGCCTGCGAGGATCCGCGCGAATTGCGCCGGCAGATCTTCGGCGCGGGCCTGATGGGCGTCGGCGCGGTATTGGCCGTCGGCTGTACCGTGGGACAGGGCATCTCGGCCTTTTCGCTCCTCGCCTTTTCGGCCCCGGTGACCTTTCTGGCGATCGTTGCCGGGGCGGCGATCGGCCTGCGCCAGCTGATCGAGGGGTTCGCGGCGGTGCATTGAGGCTGCGGGCTTCACCCCACTTCGCCCCCCGCCCCGCGGTCAAATCCAACCGGTCGCCGGAGCCCTAGGCGCGCATCCTGGAGCCGTTGGCGTCGAAGAGCGGCTGGCGCTGCAGCGTCGCGGGCAGGATCTCTCCCAGCAGTTCGATGCCCCAGCCCGCGTCGGTCTCGGCCAGATCCTTCCGCACATAGCCCATCGCCACCGACCTCTTTGCGTTATGCGCGTAACCGCCCGACGTCACCCAGCCAACCACATCGCCGTTCATCCAGATCGGCTCGTCGCCGATGACATCGGCGTCTTTCGCGTCGACCACAAAGCTGCAGAGCCGCAGCTTGCCGCCATCGGCCCGATGCGCCTTGGCCGCCGCCTTGCCGATGAATTCGGTCTCCTTGGTCAGCGCCACGAACCGGCCCAGCCCGGCCTCGTCCGCCGTGTAGATCGGCCGGTACTCACGCGCCCAGCCGCCAAAATTCTTTTCCAGCCGCAGCGCGTTCAGCGCGCGAAGGCCGAAATTGCGGATGCCGAAATCCGCGCCTGCACGCATCAATTCGTCATAGACATACCGCTGATATTCCGGCTTTAACCAAATCTCATAGCCCAGATCGCCGCTGAACGTGACCCGCCCGACCAGCGCCGGCGCCATGCCAAGGGTCATCCGGCGGATATCCATGAACCGGAAGGCATCGGTCGAAACATCCGCGTCCGCCAGTCGCTCCAGCACCGCACGCGCATTCGGCCCGGCGATGGAAAGCCCGGTCAATCCAACACCATGCGCGACGATCTTCACACCGCCATCCTGTGGCAGATGCTGATCGAACCAGCGCATGTGATAGTCCTCGGCGATGCCGGAGCCCGCGATGAAGAACTCGTCTGCCCCAAGCCGCGCCAGGGTGAAATCGCCGATCAGCCGTCCGTCGTCCTTCAGCATCGGGGCCAGCACCATGCGGCCCTCGGCCGGGATCCTGCTTGCCAGCATCCGGTCCAGCCATTCGGCGGCGCCCGGCCCGGTCACCGAGTATTTCGCGAAGCCGGAAATCTCAATGATCCCAATGCTGTCACGGACGGCCTTCACCTCATCACCCACTGTGTCGAAATCGGTCGACCGGCGCCATGAGAACTGGTCGGTCACGCCTTCGGGCGCGAACCATAATGGGACCTCGAGCCCGTGCGCCGCGCCGAACTGGGCGCCCTGCGCCTTCAGCCGGTCATAGATCGGCGTCGTCTTCAGGGGCCTGGCGGCCGGCAGTTCCTCGTTCGGGAAACGGATCGAGAAGCGGCGCGCGTAATTCTCGCGCACCTTGGCGTTGGTATATCCCTGCGTCGCGAAATCGCCGAACCGCGCCACATCCATCGCCCAGACGTCGAAGCCCGGGTCACCTTCGGTCATCCAGTTCGCCAGCGCCAGCCCGACACCGCCGCCCTGGCTGAACCCGGCCATCACCCCGCAGGCGCACCAATAGCCCGGACGGTCTTTTACGGGGCCTACCAAGGGGTTGCCGTCCGGAGCGAAGGTGAAGGGACCGTTGATGACCTGCTTGATGCCGGCGTTCTGGAATGCCGGGAAATGCTCGAATCCCACCTCCAGCGACGGGGCGATCCGGTCGATATCGGGCTGCAGCAATTCGTGGCCGAACTCCCACGGGGTTTCCTTTTCCGACCACGGCACGCAGGCTTTCTCGTAGGTGCCCATCAGCATGCCGCCGCGCTCCTGCCGCAGGTACAGTTCCCCGTCGAAGTCGACCGCGTGGATGATCTCTTGCCCCGTCTTGGCGTTCCACTCGGCCACCTCCGGCATATCCTCGGTGATGAGATACATATGCTCCATGGCCAGGACCGGCAGTTCCAGCCCCACCATGCGCCCGACCTCGCGCGCCCAAAGCCCGCCGGCATTGACCACATGCTCGCAGATGACATCGCCCTTCGATGTGCTCAGCCGCCAGCCGTCGGGATGCCGCGCGATAGCGTCCACCTTGCAATGGGTCTCGATGGAGGCGCCCAGTTTGCGGGCCGATTTGGCGTAGGCATAGGTAACGCCCGAGGGATCCAGATGGCCGTCGACCTCGGTCTTCACGGCGCCCACGAACTGTGCCGGGTCCAGCAGGGGCATGATGTCCCGGGCCTCGTCGGGCGAGATCAGCTCTGCCTCGATCCCCAGATACCGCCCCTTCGCAACGAGCCCCTTCAGCCAGTCGAGACGCTCCTCGGTCGCGGCCAGCATGACGCCGCCGGTCAGATGCACGCCGGTGGCCTGGCCGGACAGCTCTTCGATCTCCTTATAAAGGTCGATGGTGTATTGCTGCAGCTTGGCGACGTTCGGATCGCCGTTGATCGTGTGCATACCGCCCGCGGCATGCCATGTGGATCCGCTGGTAAGCTCGGACCGTTCCAGCAACAGTGCGTCGGTCCAGCCGGCGCGGGCGAGGTGGTACAGCACCGAGCAGCCAACGACACCGCCGCCGATCACCACGACTTTTGCCTGCGATTTCATGGGCTACCCCCTCATTCTTGATGCCTGGGGATCGAACAGCGGCGCGGTGTGCACCACCGCCCGCCGCCGTGACCCCAGAATTTCGATCTCGAACGCCTCGCCGTCCGCAATGCGCTCGCGCGGCAGGAACCCGATGGCGACGGATGTCGCGCTGAAATGCGCGTAACCGCCCGAGGTGCAGAATCCGATGACATCCCCGCCGTCGAAGATCGGCTCGTACGCCACGACATCGGCGTCCTCGGCATCCACCAGAAAAGTCGTCAATCGCCGCGCAGGCGGCATCTCGCGTTCCCGCATCGCCGCGTCCCGGCCGATGAAGTCGGTTTTTCTGAACGACACGAACCGGTCGAGCCCGGTCTCGGCGGGCGTGTAATCCGGCCTGTACTCCGCCATCCAGGAGCCAAAGGATTTTTCCAGCCGCAGCGACATCATCGCGCGCATGCCGAAGGGGCGCATGCCGAGGGGTTCCCCCGCCTGCGCCAGCGCCTGATAAAGCGCCACTTGGTGGTCGCGGTGGCAATAGATCTCGTACCCCAGATCGCCAGTATAGCTGACCCGCGCCACCGTGACCGGGATATGACCAAGGGTCATTTTCCGGACCGACAGGAACGGCACTGCCGCATTGGAGCAATCCGCCTTGGTTGCAGCCGCCAGAACCGCCCGCGCCTGCGGCCCGGCGATCTGAAATCCCAGGCGGGTTTTTGAGATATTCTCGATGGTTACGCCGGGCCCCTGATGTTCAAGAAACCAGCGCATGTGAAACGCCTGCGCCGAATAGCTGGCCGTCAGCTGCACCTCGTCCGGCCCGAGGCGCATCATGGTGAAGTCGCCGATGATCTTGCCCTTGGGGCTGAGCATCGCCGTCAGCGCCATGCGCCCGACCTCGGGCACCCGGTTCGCCATGATCCGCCCCAGCCAGTCAACCGCTTGAGGGCCGCGCACCAAGTATTTGCCGAAGTTATGAATTTCATTGATGCCGACACCCGTGCGCACGGCCCGGCATTCGTCGCCCACGGCCTGGAACGCGTTCGACCTGCGGAACGACGGCACTTCGTAACGCGGCTCACCGTCCGGTGCGAAATAGTTCACATGCTCCATGCCATAGCCCGAACCCCAAACGGCCCGCCGGGCGTCCCAGATCCCGTAGGCCGGCGTCGTATCCAGCGGCCGCGCCACCGGCAGTTCCTCATTCGGATAGGAAATCGAGAACCGCCGCTGATAGTTCTCGGTCACCTTCAGGCGCGTCCAGTCAGGTCCGGTCCAGTCGCCGAACCGCGCCACATCCATCGCGAAGATATCCGTCTCGGGCTCGCCCTCGACCATCCATTCCGCCAGCGCCTTGCCGACCCCACCGCCCTGGCTGAACCCCGCCATGACCGCACAGGCCGACCAATAGCCCCGCAGCCCCGGTACCGGTCCGACCAGCGGGTTGCCGTCCGGCGCAAAGGTGAACGGCCCGTGGATCACCCGCTTGACGCCCGCGCGCTCGAGCACCGGGAAGCGGCGATAGGCGAAGGCGATCGAGTCCCCGATCTTGTCGATATCGTCCGGCAACAGTTCGTGCCCGAACTCCCAGGGCGTGCCATCGACCGCCCATGGGCGGCAGGTTTGTTCGTAAAATCCGATACATAGCCCGCGACCTTCCTGCCGCAGGTAACTCTCGCCCGCGGGATCCATGACATGCGGATGCTCGATCTCGCGCTCATAGATCTCGGGCAGGTCGTCGGTCACCAGGTACTGGTGCTCCATCGGGTGCAGCGGCAGATAAATCCCCGCCATCGCCGCGACCTCCCGCGCCCAAAGGCCGGCGGCATTGACCACATGCTCGGCCTGCACCGTGCCCCGGTCGGTCACCACGTCCCAGGTGCCGTCGCCGCGTGGGTTGGTTTCGCGCACCATGCACTGGGTGACGATCTCGGCTCCGGCCATCCGCGCCGCGCGCGCATAGGCGTGCGTCGTGCCCGACGGGTCGAGATGCCCGTCCAGCGGATCGTAGAGTCCGCCCAGGATGCCGTCGACATTCGTCACCGGCGCCAGGCTGGCGATCTCGCCGGGCCCGATGATCTCGGTTTCCAGCCCCATATAGCGGTGCTTGGCCCGTTCGGCCGTCAGCATATCCAGCCGGTCCCGATCGGCGGCCAGCGTCACCCCGCCCACATGGTGCAGCCCGCAGGACATGCCGGTAATCTCTTCCAGCTCGCGGTAGAGCCGGATCGTATAGCCCTGAAGGGCGGCCATGTTGGTATCGGAATTGAGCGTGTGAAACCCGCCCGCCGCGTGCCAGGTCGACCCGCTGGTCAGATCGGACCGCTCGATCAGCATGACATCGGACCAGCCCAGCTTGGTCAGGTGATAGAGCACCGAACACCCCACGACCCCACCGCCGATCATCACCACTTGTGCGTTCGTTTTCATGTATCTACACTCTGAACTTCATGCATCCCGCCCCAGGGACACCAGTCGCCGGTGCAGGGCCGCCGCCGCCGGATCGCCGCTGTCGAGCGCGAAGATATAGGCCTGGGTCAGGAAGAAGCCGGCGGCATCGGGATCGTCCACCAGGTCCGCGGCTGCGGCATAGAGCCCGGCCAGCGCGGCCAGATCGCCTGCCCGGTGCGCGGCCAGCACCCGCTCGTCCAGCGCCGCAAGATGTTTTGACGAAAAACCCCGGCGGACTCCGTCGAAGTGCTTTGGCGCCCCCACTATTCGGCGGCCAGTTCGGCCGGCACCATGCAGGACGCCACCCACCGGTGAAAACAATGCGTCGGCCCGTCCATCGCCGGGCTGAATTTTCCCCCGTCGAAATAGGCCGCATGGCGTCCGCGCTGCATGCCCTCGACGACGAACAGGTCCTCCTCGAACACATCGTACCACATCTTCGCGTTGCGCTGGCGCATCGGCGCCCAATCCGCGCCTGACGCGGCGTCTTCCGAGGCATAGTAGATCGCCACATGCTCGACCGTCCGGTCCTTGGCTTTCGGTTCCAGGATGATCGCAAACGCATGATCCCGGTGCGTTCCGAGCAGCACGTTGGGGTACAAGGCAAGATACTCGGCCCCCGCCTCCCATTTCGCGCCGAGCCCGTCGAAATCGGGAAACCGGCGCCCGTCCCCGGTGATCATCGGCCGGTAGACCAGCGTGCCCTGACCCGAAAACCGGCCGGGCGCCTCGATATTGTAGTGATCTTCCAGCCGCGAATAGCTGTTCAGCCCGGGATGCACCCAGGGCAGGTGGTAGCTTTCGCAGTAGTTTTCGACCGCCAGCTTCCAGTTGCAGGCGACGTCGAAACTAAAACCGCTCTCGGGACCGCCCGGGATTAGCGGCCTGTCCTCGAATTCCGACCAGCGCGTGATGACATCCGCGGCATAGTCCATGAAATCAGGCGCTTGGCCGTCGATGTTCACAAAGATGATATCGCGCCAAACATGGGATCGAATCTCGAACAGACCCAGTTCATCGCGCTTGATCTCGGCATGGATGTTGTGTCCGGGTCCACCCACATGCGGCGTGGCGACCAGCTCTCCGGTCAGCGCGTAGCTCCAGGAGTGATAGGGGCAGCGGATCACCCCGCCAACCTGCTTCTTTTCCGCCACCAGGATCATCCCCCTGTGCCGGCATGTGTTCTGGAATACCTTCACGGCACCCTCGCGCGTGCGCAGCGCAACCAGCGGCTGGCCGACGAAATCCACCGGCATCGCCTCGCCCGGCGCCAGATCCCCAGCAAAGCCGATGGCCGCCCAGTTGGCGAATAGCACTTTCTCTCGTTCCGCCTCGAACGTCGCGTCCGAGATGTAGTGTGCGTTCGGCAAACCGCGTGCGGTCGCAAGCGGCTTCAGAACATCGGAGGGCGCGGTGATATCCGGCATGGCACGGTTCCTCGCAGGGCTTGGCGAAAAAAGTCTCGCGTGCCAATGATCACGTGCGCGCGGCCGGCGTCCGCGTCAGGCGCGACATCGGCGTTTCCGTCCGCGACACGTGTCCCGCAATGGTGGCTGCGGCCGGGCGCATGCCACGTTTGGCGATATCAGCACCCAGACGGCCCGCAGTATGGGCTTCCGGGCAGGGCGGCCTGCGTTTCCGTGCCCAGATCGGGACTGCGGCGCCGAAAGACCGCGGCATCTCCGGCTGCATTCGGCGAAGTATCGGAAGCGGCCGCACATCCTCCTGCATCGTCTCGACAGTCGGCCCGCACCGGTCGGTGCGGCGTCGCGCCTCCGGATTCTCGCGCCCTTGCGCGGGACCAGCGGCCCAGTCGCGGGTGATGTCCGGTGGTTCGATCGGCGGATTTGACGAATTCGAAAATAGCCGCAGCCACGGCATGTTTGATATGTGAAAGCCGGTTTCCGGACAGTCTCGGGCGATATCTCCGAGCGAGAAATAGGGCTTGCATAATTCGTTCATCATAGCGCTACAAGGGCGCCGTTCCGACCGTCAAACTTATCTCGCTCCAATTTCGTGAAGAGACGTGCACATCCTGAATTGTTGTTCGCGCGGCTTTATTCCCATACGGCTGTCAGAAGCTACTTATCCAAATCCAATAATCTGAAGTCACCGTGCTGAAGCGATCCGGGAAGCCCAAGCGCACCGAGGCGATGAAACGACCAGCGATGTTGGCAAGATCCGATCGGCACCTGCCGCCGGCTTGCGACACAGGCGAAGCGAAGAGATCTGCTTTTGCGCCACGCCACGCGTATGGGGCCACGACGTTCTTCCGGACAGGTGAAAGTTGTGCATGCGCACTTGCCTCGATCCATGTTATTCGGCCCTCGGTTACCCGCATCTGCATTGGATCCCGCAAATGGCGCACCCACGACCTAGCCGGCCGCTGAACGAGATTGGCGGCAACTGCGCTTTCGCGGCGCCGGGCCTGAGGCCAGGCGCCTGATGCAGCGGGTACGCCTGAGCGATTCGGTGGAAGTCAGCCGCATTGTCTACGGCATGTGGCGGCTGGGCGACGACCCCGATCCCGCACCCGGCAAGATTCAGGCAAAGATCGAAGCCTGTCTCGATCAGGGCATCACGACCATTGACCAGGCCGATATCTATGGCGGTTATGCGGCCGAGGCGCTGTTCGGCGCCTGTTTGAAGGCGGCGCCGGGCCTGCGCGACCGGATCGAAATCATCACGAAATGTGACATTGTCGCGCCGGTCGGGCGCTATGCGGACGCGCGGGTGAAATATTATGACACGTCGTCCGCCCATATCTCTGCGTCTATCGATAATTCCCTGAAATCTATGGGAATAGAGCAGATCGACCTTTTTCTGATCCACCGCCCCGACCCGTTCATGAACGCCGAAGATACGGGCGCCGCGCTCGATGCGGCGGTCGCCTGCGGCAAGGTCAGGGCCGTCGGCGTTTCGAATTTCAAGCCGCACGACTGGACGCTTCTGCAATCTGCCATGCGGACGCCGCTGGTTACGAACCAGATCGAAATCAGTCTTCAGGCGCACGAGCCCTTCAGCAATGGCGATATCGCCTATCTGCAGGAACGCAGGATCCCGCCGATGGCGTGGTCGCCGCTCGGCGGCGGCGCGCTGGTCGTCGGGGCCGCCGATACCGGCCTTCTGAAGGCGCTGGCACGGGTCGCCGACCGGCAGGAAACCGACCGTACCGCCGTGGCCATCGCCTGGCTTCTGGCGCACCCCGGGCTAATTCTGCCCGTGATGGGCACCAACAGGCTCGACCGAATCCGTCGGTTTTCCGACGCCCTGGCGGTTGAGATGGACCGCCAGACCTGGTTTGAACTTTACACCGCCGCCTTGGGGCACGAGGTTCCGTAATGGCCGATGGAAACGAAAGAACCGCCATGCACAGCGTCACACCCGGCCCACATACCACGCGCGAGTTTCGCGACGCACTGGGCCGGTTCGCCACGGGTGTCTGCGTGATCACCACCGGCGCCGCGGCGGGTCCCCTGGGCATCACCGCCAACAGCTTTGCCAGCCTGTCGCTCGAGCCGCCCTTGGTGCTGTGGGCCCCGGCAAAATCTTCCAGCCGATACAAGGTCTTTGCCGAGGCCGTTCATTTCGCGATTCACGTCATCGCCGAAGACCAGGAAGAGCTGTGCCGCCGTTTCGCCCTGGACGGCACCGCGTTCGAGGGCACCGATTGGGACCTCGGCGCACGGCAGGTGCCGCTGCTGAACCACTGCCTGGCGCGGTTCGAATGCACGACCGTGGCCACCCATGACGGCGGCGACCACTGTATCGTCGTGGCAGAGGTGAACCGGGCCAGCTGGCGCCCGGGCGCGCCGCTTGTGTTCTCGCAGGGCGCTTATGGACGCTTTACAAACCCCGCATAGATCCCGAGAGTGAAGGCCATAAGGCCCGTCGAAAAGGGCCGTCAGGGAGGACGCGTCATGGCGTTGCTTACGGGGCTGCTGCTGCCGTTCCAGGTCTTCAATGACGTGGTGCTGCGCGTCGGGCGCTGGGTTGCCATCGTCGCCATCGCGCTGATGGTCGTCGCGATCCTGATCCAGGTCTTCTTTCGCTACGTTCTGAACAACGCCCTGCCCTGGCCGGACGAGGGGGCGCGGTTCGCCATGCTCTGGATGACCGGACTGATCGCGCCGATGGCCTATCGCCGCGGCGGGTTCGTGGCCATCGACATGCTTGTGCGGGCGCTGCCGGAGCGTATCGGCGCGCTTTTGTCGCTGGTGCTGCTGTTCATCGCTGGCGGCGTTCTGGCCATGGCCATCGACATCGGCTGGAACGAGGTGACCGGTTTCATGTCGCGCGCCAAAACCGCCTCGCTCTACTACATCGATCTCACCGGATCGTGGGAGAAGATGCCGCGCCAGTGGATGATGCTGTCGTTCTTCGTGGGCGTCGTGCTTTTGATGATCGTCAATATCGAGCTGATCCTGCGCTCGATCATCACGATCCTGGGCCATGGCGGGGATCTAAAGGACCTCGCCCCGCCCGAAGACGAGCTGATGGCGGAGTGAACACATGCTGATCTGGTTCCTCCCCGTCTTCCTGCTGTTTCTGATGATCGGCCTGCCGGTCTTCTTCGGCCTGCTCGCGGCGCCCGGCATCCTGCTGTGGCTTGCGGGTCAGGAAAAGGACATCACCCTGCTTTACCGCAACGTCTACAACGGGATGGACAGCTTTCCGCTGATGGCGATCCCGTTCTTCATGCTGGCCGGAGAGCTGATGAACAAGGGCGGCATCACCATCCGCCTCGTCGAGTTCTCCCAGGCGCTGATGGGCCATCTGCGGGGCGGGTTGGCGCAGGTCAATATCCTGTCCTCGATCCTGTTCGCCGGCCTCTCGGGCAGCGCGGTGGCCGATACCTCGGCCCTGGGGTCGATGCTGATCCCGGCGATGGAGAAAGAGGGCTATACCCGCCGCTTCGCCGCCGCCATCACCGCCGCCAGTTCGGTCATCGGCCCGATCATTCCGCCCTCGGGCATCATGATCATCTACGCCTATGTGATGGGCGAATCCGTGGCCGCCCTGTTCTTGGCGGGCATCGTGCCCGGCATCCTCGTCGGCGTGGGTCTGATGTTCATGGTCCGCGCCGTCGCCGACCGCTATGAACTGCCGCCCGCCAAGCGCGTCGTCATCACCGGCATCAAGCTGACCCGGGTCGAGTCCTGGTTCTCTTTCGCCCTCGTCCGCCTGAACCTCGGCTGGCTGCTGGCGCAGTTCGCGCCCCTGGGCGAGGATCCCAGCGGCACCGCAAAATGGCTCGCCTTCGGCGGCGGCCTGATCGTCGCCCATGCCCTGTTCCTGGGGCTGCGCCGCGTGGTCGGCCACGATTTCCGCATGGTCTGCAAACGCGCGGTGGTGCCGCTGCAGACCCCGATCCTGATCCTCGGCGGTATCCTCGCGGGCATCTTCACACCCACCGAGGCCGCCGCCGTCGCCGTCGCCTACGCCCTGCTCGTGGGCTTCGGCGTCCTGCATTCGATGAAGCTGTCCGACATCCCCCAGGTCTTTTCGCGCGCGGCGATGACCTCCGCCGTTGTCCTGCTGCTGGTCGGCGCCGCCATGGCCTTCAAGACCGTTGTCTCGCTCAGCTACGCACCGCAGATCCTCGCGGAATTCATCCTGTCGCTCAGCGAAAACCCCCTGATCCTGCTGTTTCTGATCAACATGCTTTTGTTCATCGTCGGCATGTTCCTCGACGCAGGTCCCGCGATCATCATCCTGGGACCCATCCTCGGGCCGATCTTTGTCGATCTCGGCGTGCACCCGGTGCACTTCGCCATCATCATGAGCGTCAACCTCACGGTCGGTCTTGCGACACCGCCCATGGGGCTGGTGCTGTTCGTGGCATCGGCGGTCTCGGGCGAACGCGTCGAGACCATCGCCAGGGCGATCCTGCCGTTCCTCGCCATCGAGATATTGGTGATCTTTCTGATCACCTATGTCCCGCAGATCTCGATGACGATCCCGTATCTGACCGGGTTCATCGCCTGTCCGGAGCCCCTGGGCTTCCTGGATTGCATCAGCCCGGCCCCCGGCACAAACTGACCCGGAAACAGCATTCACCAGGGAGGACTTACATGCTGAAACATCTTACCACCGCGGTAGCCGCGGCCGCGTTCCTTGCCGGCACGGCGTTTGCCGCCCATGCCGCCAGCCACGAGCCGGTCAAGCTGCGGGCGACGGCCAATTCGAACGAGAACGACGAGGATTACGACGGTCTGGTCGTCTTCAAGAACTACGTCGAGCAGGCCTCGAACGGCGCCATCGAGGTCGAGCTGTTCATCGGCACCCAGCTGTGCTCGAACGGCACCGAATGCATCGCCGGCATCGCCGACGGCAACATCGACATCTACGTCTCGACCTCGGGCGGTACCGCCAACATCTTTCCCTTCGTCCAGGTTCTGGACCTGCCCTACCTGATGGCCGACGACCGCGTGGCCGAGGCGACGCTGGCCAGCGGCTCGGGCTTCGTCACCACCCTGCAGGAGATGGTGCAGGAGGCCTCGGGCGGCGTGGTGCGGCTGATGACCGTCGGCAATACCGGCGGCTGGCGCAACTTCGCCAACACCCAGCGCCGCGTCGCCCAGCCCGGCGACATGGCCGGGCTGAAGATCCGCACCGTCGTCG
>JAAUYH010249212.1_pt1 | contig 103359 bp, 113 predicted proteins | sample 7278061 | NCBI WGS metagenome assembly JAAUYH01 (sample SAMN14350203, study PRJNA611818) | marine sediment metagenome | isolation source: surface marine sediment (0.6m) | place: French Polynesia: Moorea | collected 2018-08 | reverse complement strand
TATCTAAATAACTCGCATCAGGATCACTTCCTGTGTCGAAAACGACGCTAAACACCACTTGGTCAGGTAAAGCTGCACTTAATTTTTGAATGGCAGAAGAATCAGTCATTGCGTATAGTTTCCTTTTCTGAAAATTTAATTGGGAAACGGATCTCTATTGATACTGTTTATCTTAAATAGGGGATGTTAGTGTTTATGTCAGCGTTTATGTTAGTTTTTCTGTTTTCTCAAAAAATTACAGGTTTTTTGCTGCTAAATATGGTCAAACGTGGTTATTAGACAACAGTGATCCCTAAAATCGTATCAAAATGGCCAGTTAGACTAGGAATCGGGTTCTACAATAGAAGATGTCTAGAGACTCTTCAGATTAGGTGCTATGCTCTCACAAATTGTGCGTCCCTTGGTTAACACACAAGTTCGTCTGTTGGCGAACTCTCACACCACTCAAACAACCTTAGTGGAAACCATCGCCCGTTGGTTAGGTTATCTTGGCGTTGATGCTGAAGTGACAAAGTTATCGTCTGAGAGCGATCGCATTCATGTCGCTTTAAGGGTGGGAAAACCGGATTCTTGTGATGATGGAGATTGGAGTAGTATTTTAAATAATTTGCGATCGCCTGCTCAGATTGAGAATAATGGCTCAAATTCTTCAGATAAGATTCATGAATCCCATCAGCTACAAATTGTGCGATTATTGGCTTATTTAATCCAAATTAGTGACCCTCAACAAGATATGAGTTGGACAGACATCGAAAGTCAATTACTTCCTTTAAATCTTGATACTTCGATGTTATCGGGGATTAAATCAGCGATGAAAGTTCCTCAATCTCCCGATTTATTAAACAGTGTTGATCCTGATATCGCTGCCGTTGCTTTTCCCATTGCTGTTAAAATTGCTTGGTTAGATCAAGAAATTAATTCTCATGAAAATTACGCGCTTTCTACGTTATTAAGTGCGATGAAATAATTGATATCAGTTGATTTTAAACACCCTAACCATCACAAGTTAACATGGTTCAAGGTATGCTAAATTAATGACAATTTCATCTATGATTTTTCTTAATTCTGATGCGGGTAAGTCTGATTGATTAACCATAATACTGAATGCTAATTGGGAATAATTAGAAGGTTCAATATACCCGGATAAAGAAGATGCTCCCGACAATGTTCCTGTTTTTGCTTGTATTTTTCCTTCAACTTTTGTTTCTTTGAAACGATTTTCTAGGGTTCCATTAACTCCACCTATAGCTAAAGATTGACGATAGACTTCACCGACGGGTGTTCCCTGTATTGAAGTAAGTAAGTTGACGAATACTTCTGGACTCACCAGGTTATGACGAGATAACCCTGAACCATCTTTTAAATGATACATATCTGAATCTAACTTTAATGATTCCAAGGTTGCTTTTAAAGTGTCAATGGCGGTATTTTCTGACGTGTCATCTACCATCATATTAAGTAAACTTTCTGCATATAAATTGTTACTTTCTTGATTTGCTTTTGTTATAATTTTTTCTAATTTATGGGACTCAATTTCTGTTATTTTAACTAGATCATCTAATTCATTATTACCATACATAACTTCAGAATTGATAATATCAATACCTTCTTTTTCTAAATAAAATTCTAATGAATCTAAAAAATATTGTCCTGGGTTGACCACTGCCATTCCAAATAGATCAGGTTCTGAATTAATCGCTAAACTGCCTGTAATGGTCAATAAAGGTTTCTCAAAATTACGATTAATTGTAACAGAATAAGGACTATCTTTGTCCCCTGTAATGGTTTTATTATCGATTTCCCATTGTTTTGCTGCTAAAGGATCAGACCATTTTATTGTCAACTTTTCCCCTAATTCTTGAGGATATAAGCTTAAAAGAACAGCATTTTCATTAAGAATCAAACGGTTAACCGATGGGGCATAATAAAACTGAATATCTTCCCATTCCCACGTAGGGTTGATAGTATTTTCATCAATGGAACTATCTTCAACAACTAAATTCTCAATACGTTGAATTCCTTTGATTTTTAATTGTTTAGCCAAAGTTTCTAGTTGTTCACTACTTAAGGTGGGATCTCCTTTCCCTACCACTTTTAAAACGGATAAATTAGGGTAGTCTCCTGAAGCATAAACAGGGGTTTTGATTTGATAATTCGACCCAAATTTAATTAATGTTGCTGCTGTGGTCAACAGTTTAACATTAGAAGCAGGAATAAAGTATTTTTGAGGATTTAACTCATATAAAGTTGTTTGATTATCTAAAGTTTTAACTAAAATCCCCCAATGAGAACGTTTCAATTTTTTTTGATTTAAAATATCATCTATTTTTTGTTTTAAATCAGCTTCACAAACTGCTCTATCTTGTTGATTCTTATTTTGATGAGTGTTAATTGAATTAGCTTGTAGAGAAAAAGGAAACATAAAAATGAAAGAAAGAATTAACCCAAATATTCTAAACTTTCTTAATCCTAAATAATAACAATTCATTGGTTCCTCTTCAAATTTTAGATGTAATTTATTTTTAGTGTTTTATTTGTGACTGAGATCACGGCTAGAACAAATATTAGTCATTAAAATTATTATAATTTATCACTTACTCTCTAACTCTATTCATGATATATCCTAGTAGTTTACTTGAGTGTACGTTAGGCAATAAACGAAAAAATCATCGCTTTTTCTTGAGTAAAGGAACATTAGTTTTGCTAACCCTCGAAACGGAAGAAAATCTCTTAGAAGAAAGTTTAGAAGCGATGATAATTGACGATTCTGCTGATGGATGCGGGTTAATAATCATTAAAGATAATCCTTTAGTGTTTGAACAACTCTTACTCCTTAAACCAGGACATATTTGCTCTATGAAGATTGACAACCAAGCTCCAATTTTAGGAGAAATTGTCTGGTTTAAAGAGTTAGATGATCTCATTATCCGCTTAGGAATGAGATACCTTTGTAATTAAATTAACGCCAATCACTCCAATCATCATTAAAGATTGAAGTATTAGGAAAAGTTGTGGGATTATTATTAGCGTCTAACTTTTGTCGTAATTCTTGTAACTTTTTCGAGCGAAAAATTGGCTCTTCTACCAATTGATAGGGTAAAATTTGTTCATCAATGGCAAACGCTGCTGTCGTTCCGGCGGCGGCCCCAGAAGACCATTCAAAAGAATGTACCCGATAAGCGGCCGCGGCAATATGACTGACAGCGATACTTTTACCAGTAACGAGCAAATTGTCGATATTTTGGGGTAACATGGCTCGTAGAGGCACTTGAAACGGATAAGCTTGACCTTGACCCATTCTTTCCCCTTTTCGCTCCGTATTACCTGGTTTTTCCGCAGGATATTCTGTCATACAAGGATGAAAATCAATGGCATAATGACCAATTCCCACAGAGTCGGGATAAATGGTCGAACGCTTGCGTCGAGTCACTTGTTCAGGGGAAGCTTCCCCACTAAGCACCTTAAACCCTTCTAACCCGGCTAAAGCAGCGTGTAACTGGCGATAGGTATCGGGAGAAAGGGTCTTTTTATAATAATCATCTTGATAGTTACGACGAGAAATATCAATTTCATTGACCATAAATCCATCTTCATAAATAAAAGATTTACGGCCAATAATGCGCCTTGCTTCACGCATATAAGGGTATTTAGATAACCCGTGAACCGTTCCCATAGGAGACTCCAACCCGGTCAAATATCGATGATTGGTATTCATTTTTTTCACCCCATCCCCTAACTGGGAGTCAGTGGTTCCCACCATCAACCAATAAAAATAACCAATGGAGTGTTCTTCCCCTTTTCGTAAGGTTTCTGTGCGTAACCCCCCCATCCATTGTCCGGGTTCCAGTTGACCCATTTCTTGTAGTTGTCGACGAGTATAGATAAGGTTATCTTTCGAGGTTCCGGGACGATAATCATTCCCCCAAGTCCAGTTTTGCATGGAAATATCCCCAGGAGTCGGAACCGTAAACGTAATCCCTCCAAACGTCTTTTTCTCCCCTTGTTCCGGACTCCAAATGCGACGATAAGTATAAACCAGATCAAAATCCGCTAACCGTTCCAACTCATAACTATAATAAGGAGCATATTGCAGATAAAAATCCGGTAATTCGTGTTTTTGGGGTTCTTCGGTGGTTTCCATAGCAAAGGTATACGTAAACCCTTGAGTACAATAGGGATCACCCGTAGCACTCGCAGAAGAGGGTTCTAAATAGGAACGGGGGTCGATCCCTAAACGGTAAGGAACATCCGCTAAGGCGATAATTTCGCCAGTTTCAGTCGCTTCAATTACATACCAATCCGACGGTTCAGCCTTATCATGGGGTTTAGGAACAAACTGGATAATGGTTTTGTTGAATAATTTAGAATCTTCGTAAGTATAAGCATCCTCAATGGTTTGGGAGAGAGGATAGGTATTCAATGGGGGTGCGCTTTCTCTGGGGGTATGTTGAATGGCGATCGCACTCATGATCTGCTTTCCGGTTCCCCCGTTGGGATTTTTTTCGATGGTTAAATCTTTAATGACTGTTGAAGGGAACCAGTTTAATTTTCCTCGGCCTTTTCTAGCTGCATCGTCTAACATAGCCTTGAGGATTTTATGACCATCTTCGGGAATAAAACAGGATTCACTTACCCAACAATCCCCCGGGTTAAGTTCTCCATAATAATCTTTAATACGTTCTCGTAATTCTAAATAACCCCGTGGATAGATCAACTGCGATCGCTGAGTGGGCCGTTCATCTAAAGCTGAGGTTCCCTGAGAGGATAGTTGTCCCCCAACCCAGTCGGTGATCTCCGTTAAACAGACGGTTTTACCTTCTAATAACCCTTCATAAGCGGCTGCTGTTCCTGCTAATCCGCCACCCACTACTAACAATTCACATTCTACCGTTTTATCTGGGTTACGGGGGGGAGTAGCTAGGGTTAAAGGGGTCATTCCTTGCCACATCACTAAGGTTAAAGGAAGAGTCGAAAAATAGCGACGGATACGATTGAGCATAATCTATGAGCAGGGGTTATTCCAATGATGAGGTAGCTGACCTTTTTATTAATAGAACGAGTTAGCTTAGGTAGGGTTCCCTGATCTTTCCCAATGGTTTCTATTAACTAAGAAAAATAAAACAATATATTCTCTTGTATCTATTTATTAAGTTTTTAAAGTGACAGGATGATTAGGGGAATTATTAATAGTAAAATTTTAAAGAACAATCTATGGAGAAGTTTAAATTTATGAGCAAGCCTGATTTTGATCCGTTTGTTTCATTTACCAAAACCTTAAAACACGATAAGGAAGGTGTCGTTGATTCTGATTCTTTCAAATCTCTTGTAAAAGCGATCGAAGCAGGAACCCAAGAAGCCTTTGAAAATGTGATCTTAGGAGGAGGAAAGCGATTACTGGTTAACCCCCTTAATGCCTTTTCTTCTCAATTGATTGGTGATCAATCTAAAGACTCTAAGATGGCACCTGCACCGGCTTTTAACAGTCGTAATACTGCCGTTGATATGGTAGAACGCTATTGGATGGCCTTATGTCGGGACGTACGTTTCGATCAATACCAAAACAGTGCCTTAATTAAGAGAGCTTGTGAGGATCTCAATAACATCGGATTTGACAAAGAATTCGGGTTTAAAGTCACCCCTCAAAACATTTTCCGCGGCCCTTATGAGGGATGTGATGTCGGTCCCCATGTGTCTCAATTTTTACTCAAAGATTTCATCTTTGGTAATCAACCCGTCCGTCAAATGGCTCTCTCTCCGCGAGAAGGACTCGATTACATGACGGATTTGGAAACTTGGAATTTAGTGAATAACGGAGACATTGATCCCAGTGGGTCTGATGTTCTCGACGGAAGACGCTACCTGATTACGTTACGGGATGCGGGTCAATGGGTTCATGTGGACTTTCCCCATCAATCGAGTCTTTGGTCGACTATTATCCTATTAGGGGAAATGTCCCGAATTTCTCAAGCCAGTCCCTACGCCAGAAGTCCTCAAGACAAAGGAGCCATTACCACTGCTGTCCCTTTCGGTAGTCTGGGTGGTCCAGATATCACGGTTCATAGTGCTTTAGTCGCAGTTTATGGACTCAAACACGCTTGGTTCCAAAAGTGGTGTGTTCATCTGCGTCTACGTCCAGAAGTCTATGCACAACGTTTAGATTCGTTCCGAGAAAAGTTGTTCCCTCAAAATAAACAGAAGGGTATTTCACCCCGTCGTGACTTCAAGGATGTATTTGGAGAAGGAGCAGAGGTTTGGCAAAAAACCAGCGTCCTTGATCACATCCTCGAACACAACAAACTGCAAAATACCATGTTTTCCAGAGGAGACAAAGAAGGAACGTTACTATTACCGATGGGCTTTCCTGAAGGTTCTCCAGCACACCCTGCTTATCCAGGCGGCCATTCTGTGTTCGTTGCGGCCGGTGCAACTATGGCTAAAGCATTTTTTGAGGATGTTCCCATTGCTAATCCTATGGTTCCCACCGCCGATGGTCAGGGTTTGACGGCTTATACAGGGGGCGAAACCTTAACCGTTCACGGGGAACTCAATAAGCTGATTGCTAATGTTACCCTTTTCCGAGATGGTGCTGGAATGCACTGGCGTACGGATGGAACCACTGCCGGAAATCCAGGAACGAGCATTAATACTGGTGGTAACCTCTTAGGGGAAACAATGGCTATCAGTATGTTACGGGATATCAAAGAAACCTATCGTGAACAGGTAGGAACGTTTAGTTTCAAGAGTATTACTGGAGAAACTAAGACAATCTAAAGGGGATGTTACTGATGATATCCGCCTAAGTACGCCCCTTGGCTTTGTACAAAACTTCCCTAACCACCATAGGAGATTTCTAGTTGTTCTCATTGACACAAGGCTTCACCACTTATCTCAAACATATTGGTACGAACGATGAGTATATTGTCCACTGTTGATTCCCTGCCAGAACGACCAATCAAGCATTTTCCCTCCCTGGGGTCGTTACAAAAGAAGAAACTGTAAAATCCTAGACATCAATCTGCAATTGTGTCTAGGATTTTCTCATATGAAATCCGCTTAATCAGTACACACTAAAATTGCTATAGTAAATCCCTCTTCCCCTGCCCCCTCTGCCTCCTGGAGCTTCCCCTGCTCAGCTTATCTTAACGTATGGTGTTCAACAGCATTTCATCTCAATTTCTCCCCAAACAACTCTCAAGAAACAGGTTTAAGTAGTATAATAAGCAAGATTAAGAAAAATTAAGTTTTTTTCTCACACTCAGCTATAAAAAGGAGATTCAAGACTGAATGCAGCAACCAATGACTGTCCATCGGCCAGAACCCAAGGTGGTTGACCTTCCCTTTACGTTACAGGACATTAGAGAAGCAATTCCCCCCCATTGTTTTGAGTCGTCTGCTATTAAATCCCTAGCTTATTTTTTTTGGGATATTTTTGTAATTTCTGTCCTTTATGCCCTTGCTTATTCTTTAGATTCTTGGTTTTTTTGGCCAATTTTTTGGGTCATGCAAGGAACGATGTTTTGGGCTTTATTTGTGGTAGGACACGATTGTGGCCATGGTTCTTTTTCTCGCTACAAATGGTTAAATAATCTGATGGGTCATCTGTCCCATACTCCCATTTTAGTTCCGTTTCATGGGTGGCGGATTAGTCATCGTACCCATCATAAAAATACTGGTAATATTGACACCGATGAAAGTTGGTATCCTATTACAGAATCTAAATTTAATGAGATGGGATGGTTAGAAAAGTTTGCCCGTTTTAAACTGGTTTTATTCCTTTATCCTCTGTATTTATTTAAGCGTTCTCCAGGGAGAAAAGGAAGTCATTTTGATCCCAAGAGTGATCTGTTTCGTCCTTCTGAGAAATGGGATGTTTTAACCAGTACCATTTGTTTGATTGGTATGTTAGCTTTGTTAGGGTTTTTAACCTATCAATTTGGCTTTTTATGGTTACTTAAATATTATTTAGGTCCTTATGTCGTCTTTGTCATGTGGTTAGATTTAGTGACTTTTTTACATCATACCGATCCCGATGTTCCTTGGTATCGGGGCAAAGATTGGTACTTTTTAAAAGGGGCTTTATCTACCGTGGATCATGATTATGGGTTTATTAATGATATCCATCACAATATTGGGACTCATGTGGCTCATCATATCTTTTTAACCATGCCTCACTACCATTTAAAAACGGCAACAGAAGCCATTAAACCCGTTTTAGGAGACTATTATCGTAAGTCAGATTACTCCATTTTAGAGGCGTTTATTCGGGGTTACAACATTTGTCATGTCGTTCCCGATGAAGGGGGTAAAGTTTATTGTGAACCCAGAGAGTTGTAAGAATTAATAGATAAATAACAATCAAAATAAGGGGAAGATATTTCGACAAGTATCTTCCCTTATCTATAAAAATTTTATCTGATGGCTTGTTGATCAAAAATGAGGATGGATTATGGAAATATTAAATCGTAGGTTGGGTTAAACGAAGTGCAACCCAACACAATAGTTTATTTATGATAGCCATCATCTTTCTATGATTGTTTATTATTGGATGAATAACTGAAGATAAACCTTCTATTGATCTTGGCGATGCTATTATAGAAATTCACACATTCGATATTGGTTGAAACAGATTATTATTGGTTAATAACAAGTGATGAATGGGAAGATTTTAATTCTAATTCTCCCCCAGATCCAGTTGTGGGATCTTTAATTGATGACTGGGAATCTTTACAAAAGATTTTGACTCAAGAACACATAGTAACTTATTTAGACTATGAACGCTTTGCTAGTATTCTTAGAGCTATTTCAGAAACGATTGTCCCATCAAAATAGATATATTCAGAATAATATAAAAGAAATTGTAAGGTAGGCATTGCCCACCCTACTGTAATGCACGGTCATTAGCGGAAATAGTTAAGTAGGTTAGATTAAAGTAAATGCAACCCAATAGAACATTTAACTACTTCAGATTAATTGTTATGGGTACAAAATATAAGGAAAACATAAATTTCAGACTTAAATAACGGTTGAAAATTTATCCATACCCTAGAATTGAAGAAACGATATTAATTGGGATCAGCAAAACAGACTGATCATTGATGATAGTAAAATATGATACAACTCTCCTCAAAACCAGAAACAAAAACCCCTCAACCCTCAGTAGAAACCGTTACCCTTGATGTACAAGGAATGAAATGTGCGGGTTGTGTGAGCGCAGTAGAAAGACAACTCAAGCAACAGTCTGGTGTGGTTTCTGCTTGCGTTAACTTAATCACAGAAGTAGCGGTTATTGATTATGAACCGCAAACCATTGAACCCGATATCTTAGCTGAAAAATTAACAAAAATTGGCTTTCCCTCAGACATTCGCACCTCCCAAACCTTAACCCCTCAACAAATACATCTCAACCAAAGTCAACGACGAGAAGAAGAAGCTAAACAACAAAAAATAAACCTTATTACCGCAGCAATATTATTAATTTTCTCCACTCTCGGCCATTTACAACATTTCGGTGGGCCGACGATTCCTATTATCAGTAGTTTAGAATTTCATTGGGGACTGGCTACTTTAGCCATACTCATCCCTGGCCGAGAAATTATTATCGATGGTTGGCGGGGACTGTCCCACGGTATGGCTAACATGAATACATTAGTGGGTTTGGGAACCCTCAGTGCTTATTTAACTAGCTGTGTGGCCTTTCTTGTCCCTAGTTTGGGTTGGGACTGTTTTTTTGATGAACCGGTGATGTTGTTAGGGTTTATTCTTTTAGGTCGAACCCTGGAAAAACAAGCCAGAAACCGTGCTTCTTCGGCTTTAGAAGCCTTAATGGCTTTACAACCTGCTTTGGCTCGCTTGGTAGGTGATCCCTTCTCTAAGGATAGTTCTAGCATTGAAATTCCCGTTGAACAAGTCAGGGTAGGAGAATATGTCAAAGTCTTACCCGGGGAAAAAATACCCGTGGATGGGGAAATTATCGTCGGTAAAACCGCCATTGATGAATCTTTGGTAACCGGAGAATCGGTTCCCGTGGCCAAAGAACCCGGAGATAAAGCGATCGCGGGAACCCTCAATCATTCTGGGGTGATTACCCTAAAAACCACTGAAGTTGGGGAAGATACCACTTTAGCCCAGATTATTGCTTCGGTGGAAACAGCACAAACCCGTAAGGCCCCCATTCAACAATTAGCGGATACGGTAGCCGGTTATTTCGCTTACGGGGTGATGGGTTTAGCTTTATTAACCTTTCTCTTTTGGTTCACCATCGGAACAAATTTATATCCCCAAGTTTTAACCCCTAGTCATACTGGGATGGTTATGGGGTCAACCTCCCCGTTGTTATTGAGTCTGAAACTGGCGATCGCTGTCTTGGTGGTGGCTTGTCCTTGTGCGTTAGGGTTAGCCACTCCTACGGCTATTTTAGTAGGAACCAGCATGGGTTCGGAACGAGGACTACTCATCAAGGGGGGAGATGTCCTCGAAAAAGTTCATCAACTCGAAGGGGTTATCTTTGATAAAACAGGAACCCTCACCGTTGGCCATCCCACTGTAACCGATTATCTTGCTTTTGGCCAGATCAGTTCCCAATCGTTGTTACAATTAGCTGCAACGGTAGAAAGTGGCAGCAATCACCCGTTAGGGTTAGCTATCTTAGAAAAAGCTCAACAGGAAGGACTACCTTTACTTTCGGCCCAGGATTTTCACACAGAAGCCGGTTCAGGGGTACAAGCAACCGTAGAAGGACAAACGGTTTGGCTAGGGAATGAGAGATGGTTACAAGAAAAAGGGTTGACCCTGGAAAATGATCATCAAACCCTGACTAATCCCTTAAGTCAAGGGGGGAAAACCGTGGTTTATTTAGGGGTAGAAGGGTCGATCAAAGGGGTTTTAGCTCTCAAAGATGAAATTCGACCTGATGCCCAAACAACCGTCTCAGAATTGCAAAAACGGGGCTTAGAGGTAATCTTATTGACAGGGGATCACCCCCAAGTGGCTCAATCCATTGCCAATCAATTAGGGATTACTCAAGTGTTTGCCGAGATTCGTCCTAGTGGCAAAGCTGCAATGGTGGAAAAGTTACAGAAGCTTAAAAAAGTGGCCATGGTTGGGGATGGGATTAATGACGCACCGGCCTTAGCTCAGGCCAACTTAGGGATATCTTTACAAGGATCAACCCAAGTGGCTATGGAAACCGCCGATATTGTGCTAATGAGCGATCGCCTCTGGGATGTGATTACAGCGATGGATCTTAGTTTAGCCACTTTTAGAAAAATTCGGCAAAATCTAATGTGGGCTTTAGGCTATAATACACTTGCTGTCCCTATTGCTGCGGGAATTTTATTACCCCGTTTTGGCTTTATCCTTAGCCCTGCTTTGGCTGCAGGGTTCATGGCCTTTAGTTCGGTGACAGTAGTGACGAACTCTTTATTACTTCGCTATCAGTTCCGACAGGAAAAGCAATAGGAAAAGGGTTAAGGTTGTTGATTAGGCTTTTACCAACCCTGAGGAAAACACCTAAAGAAACTATCATAGAAAAGGTTGACATTTTTATGAGTTAGTTTCCTTTTTTGACAGAATTATAGGTACTCTAATTTAAACCTGGTTTAGCGATGGCTGAAAAATCTGTACTCCCTCAACGAGAACATTTCTTGATTATCGAGGATGATAAAGGCAGACAAGAAATATTATTGCGAGATCCCACCTATAGTGTCGGGCGATCGCAAGAATGTGATATTCGTCTACGTTCTCAGTTTGTCTCTCGCCATCATGCTACCCTGTATCGGCGCATTCGACAGGATGGCTCCAGTTACTATCGCATTGTTGATGGGGATATGGAAGGGAAACGGAGTGTGAATGGATTGTTAATTAATCAGGCCAAAATCAAACAGGAATCCCACGATCTCCAAGATGGGGATGAGATCGTCTTTGGACCTCAGGTGTTTGCGATTTATCAGTATCGTCAACGGGATAAGTTTCCCACCCTACCCAGTAATGATCCCTTCGATATTACCCTCATTGACCCGGCCATGATGGATTACGATGACGATACTAAAGAATATGATTAACTAGGGACAGCAGTGGTCAAACGCCATTCTTGACTCTGTTGTAAGGCTGTGTGTAGTTGTTCAAATCGCTGCTGACAGTGATTATTAGGATTTAAGGGCAATTCGTCATTTTTCACCACAAACGTCACAGGAATCTCATTTTTCTTAGCAATGGTGCTTTCAATTAAGACTTCGACGCTGACTAATTTGGAAAAAGCCACTTTTCCTGGGGTTTCTTTGGCCATTAAGTAATCGGTTGCTTGATAAACGACCTCAAAATCACAGGATTCTAAGACTTTGCTGAGTAAGGTGGGAACTTCCTCTAAGGTAGCATTGGCAACGAAAGAAGATGTATAGCGAGCCATAAATGTTATTCCTATAGAAACATCATTAATCGGACTGTGGCCATCTTATAGAAATGAATCATTTTCGACAACTCATTGGACAGTCGGCGGCGATCACGTTATTAGAACAGGCGATCGCTAAAAATCGCATTGCGCCTGCTTATCTTTTTGTTGGCCCTGAGGGGATTGGACGGGCTTTGGGGGCTAAATGTTTCACTCAAGTTTTGTTATCCGTAGGTTTACCGGATGATAAGCAGGGGACTGTAAAAAAACGGGTACTCGATGGTAATCATCCTGACTTCTATTGGGTAGAACCTACTTATCTCCATCAAGGACAATTATTAACCGTCAAGGAAGCACAAGAAACAGGACTTAAACGCAAAGCACCTCCCCAGGTTCGCATTGAACAAATTCGTGATATTACTCAATTTTTAAGTCGTCCCCCTTTAGAAGCGTCTCGCTGTGTGGTGGTTATAGAAGCAGCAGAAACCATGACGGAAGCGGCTGCTAATGGCTTATTAAAAACGTTGGAAGAACCCGGCAAAGCAACATTAATTTTAATTGCCCCTAGTGCTGATTCTTTATTACCAACCTTGGTTTCTCGTTGTCAAAAAATTCCTTTTTATCGTCTTTCTGATGATAATTTAAAAACTATTTTAGGGCGATTAAGTTACGAAGAAATTATTGATCAGCCTGATATTATTGGGTTGAGTCAAGGCAGTCCAGGAGAGGCGATCGCAGCGTGGCAACAGTTACAAAATATCCCCTTTGAACTGAGACAAAAGTTGAAAAAATTACCTAAAAACCCTTTAGATGCTTTGCAACTTGCTAAGGAAATTACGACAGCATTAGATAATAATGAACAGCTATGGTTGATTAATGATTTGCAATATTCCCATTGGCAAAAATCACAAGATCGGCTTTTTTTAGAAAAATTAGAAGCAGCCAAGAAACAACTTTTACGTTATGTCCAACCTCGTTTAGTTTGGGATTGTTTATTAATTGAGTAAAAAATAATCAAGATCAACATAAATAATCAATTTTTGCAGTGACAACAAAGACAATTATTTTTGATTTTAATCACTGCACTTTTGTGATGACATCCTATAGTTAAAATCACTGAAGATAGTGATTTTTGTGGCTATTTTCCCAAATTTCACGTAGGTAAATTTCCGTTTTATTTAAGTGAATCTATTGTCTAGTGATGTCCAAAAGTCTTATGAATGTTAAACACTTTTTCATCAAACACAATTATGAGAAAGGCATGGCTTTACCGTTTACTCTAGGTATTGGGGTCATCGTGATGTTAGCCAGCAGTACCATAATGGTACGTTCTCAAATACATCAAACCCATGCAGCAATTCAACAAAGTACCTCCCAAGGTATTAATGTTGCTGATGTTGCAGTTACTCGCATTTTTGCTTTAATCAATAAAAATCCCTATCTAGCAACCTATCCTGACTGTATTAATCGAGATAGCAATGGACAATGTACGGATAGTGGAAGCGATCGCAGTTGGGCAAATGTTTCTAATATTTCTAAAGAATTAACTCTCTGTAAAACAGAGCAAACTACTGACATTGAGAATCTTTCTTATAATCAAGCTTGGCAACCCATCGACCCCAATAAACCGACACAAGGGGAATATAGATTAATCTCTTATCAGTATAGCGATGCTCCTGGAGTCACTCCTGGTATGGGTATATTAACCGTAGAAGGGCGAGTTCGCAATCATAACCAACTGTTAGGCGCTGTCAGTCAACTTACCGTTAAACTACCTATTGCTACTGGCCCCATTGAAAACAGTCCTGTTCCTGGACTATGGTTAGCAAAAGGAGAAACTGGAAATAATACGATTAAAGCAGATGTTTTGCTTGGAGATGACTGTGATCAGGTCAACCCAGATAATATTAAAGTTTCAGGGGATCATCCTGAAACCGGTCAACCCTTTGAAGCAAATTATACTAATCTTGACTTCCCTGATTTACCAGAAATTCCGGACACAGCCATTCCTATTGGTATTTTAGGCAATAAAATTGGTTCTCAAAAAGCAACTTTGTCAGGGGAGATTACCCTACCTCAAGTCGATGATGTTCCCACAGAAAAAGAAATTAATGGGAAGACAGTTGAAGTTTATGAATATAAGGTGGACGCGATTAACTTTAAGAGTGGAACCCATCGTCTCACCATAACACCAGGGAAAAAAGTTGCTTTATATCTTCAGGGTTCTATTAAAGTCGGTGCCAACAGCGATATTATTCATGGTTGTACGGATGCTGATGATAATCCCATCGCAGATTGTCACCCCACTAACTTCACCATTTATGGCTATGGAGATGACACTCATAGCATCTGTATGTCTGGAAACAATAGGGTTGAAAGTTTTATTTTTGCCCCTGAATATACGGCCGGTGCAGCCGGTACTGGAGGGGGTAAAGGGGGTATTAAAGGGACGGCCTGGGTCAAGGAATGGTCTAATAATAAGTCTTGTGGTTCTAATACTAATAATGCAACGGTGGTACAAACTGCAACTTGGAAAGATTTAGACTTAAACCCAAAAAATCTCCCTCCTTTATTATCTCGCATATCTGATTGGCAACGGAATGAAAGATAACAATTAGATTTTTATAAAATCAGCACAAAGCTGTCAATTTTGTCTCTCAAGACTAAACTCCGAGGATTCGTAGTCAAGATCAAGCGATCGCTTTCTTGACTACAGAGGGTTTCTTCTACATTCCGGGGAGGTTTAAACCACTGGTGAGGGCTTCCATTTTTTCACGCATGGTTTCAGTTGATTTAGCGTAAGCAGCCTTCATCGCTTCGGTAACGGACTCAGATAAAGCCTCTGGGTCTTGTTTTAAAGCGTCTGGTTTAATTGTTACTTGAAGCGGTTCTTGGTTACCACTCATAACCACTGTAACCAGTTGATCCTTATCGCTACCTTCAATCTCCATCTGCTCTAATTCTTGTTGAAGTTGCTGGGCCCCAGCTTGAACTTGTTGAGCTTTTTGGAACGCTTCTTGAAGTTCTTTAATTTTACCTAATCCGAAGCCAAATCCTTTTCCTTTGTCTTGTGTCATATTGGTTAAAAATATTGTATGTTGCTAATTAGTTATTTTCAGCCTTAGAAAAGACTTTTATGGTTGATAATTATCTCCCTTTGTAACCCTATCATTTTTTTGCTGATCTTGACTCAATTTCTAGGGCCAATGCAAAAATTGACCCCTAAGTTATTATCGCTGAATTTCAGCAAATATCTTCTCTAAGATTTCTGTTGCTCCGGCATCACGTAAACGGCCTGCTAATGCTTGGCCTAAGTTTTCTGCTTGTGCTGGTTCGCCTTCAATCGTATCCTTGAGTAAGATTTTGCCGTCTAGACTGGCTACCATTCCCGTTAAGGTTAAGACATTATTTTCGATGTGGGTGTTGACACCGATGGGAACTTGACACCCCCCTTCTAATTCTCGTAAGAACGCCCGTTCTGCATAACAGCGATCGCGGGTTTCGGGATGTTCTAAGGCTTTGAGAAGGTTTAAAATTTCGGGGTCATTGGTACGACATTCAATCCCTAAGGCTCCTTGGCCGACAGCATGAAGGGAAATCTCATCCGGAATGATTTGATGAATGCGATCGCTCATATCTAAGCGTTGTAAACCAGCTACCGCAAGGATAATCCCGTCATATTCTCCTGCGTCTAGTTTACCTAAACGGGTGTTAACGTTGCCACGAACATCTTTAAAGGTTAAATGGGGATAATGATGGCGTAGTTGGGCTAAACGACGCAAAGAAGAGGTTCCAATGACTGCACCTTCGGGTAAGGTATCCAGTTGTTTATCTTGGTGTTTTTCGTTAACTACCAGTGCATCGGCCGGGTTGACTCTTTCGGTGACGCACCCTAACATTAACCCTTCGGGTAAGTTAGTGGGTAAATCTTTGAGGGAGTGTACCGCAAAATCCACTTGATTTTGCAACATGGCTGTTTCTAACTCTTTGGTAAACAGTCCTTTATCTCCAATTTTAGCCAAGGCAACATCTAAGATTTTGTCCCCTTGGGTACTCATGGTTTCTACGTCAAACTGACGATCTGGATAGTGTTTTTGTAGTTCTTCTTGTATCCAGTAAGTTTGCACTAAGGCTAACTGACTTTTTCGAGAACCGATACGAATAGCGCGACTAGAAACAACCATAGAAGGTAAAGTAATAATTCAATGTAACGATGAGGAGACTCATTCTAGAGTATCGCAGTGTTTGACCCTCGTTAATAGATTGAGAGACTTAAGCGGGAAATAGTTACATCTCTTTACAAATTAGGCAATAGAGATTAGATAATCGGTAAAAAAATTGTGAGTTTGAAACTGATAACCTTTCTATTTCCTGAGTTTTGGGCTATTTATGTTATTATTAGTTGTGAATCAAATCAATTAACTGTCTCCAAATCTATGATCGTTTGGCAAGCAGATTTCTATAGGCATTTATCAAAAGAAAATGAACAAAATACCATCTGGAATCTTGTGGTTTGTGACCAACAGGGAGTTATTATTCACGAGTCCAGTTGTCAACAATCTCAAGCTAATTCTCAGTGGTTGATTAATGAGTTAGGCCCTTTCGTTAAGCAATCTTCTCCTGATATTATTCAAGTGTTTCGTCCTCAGTGTCTTAGTTTATTTCAACTGGTTGGAAAAGCTTTAGGGATCAAAATTGAAGGAACGAGAAGAATACCCCAAATCAAACACATTTTAGAAGATAAATATCCTAATTCTCTACAATTAGAACAACTTCCTCCTCAAGCAATACCCGAAAGTTTGTGGGGAGATAGGTGGCATTTTGCTACCTTTAAAGCAGGAGATTTTTTTGATTATTTTAGCGATCGCCCGATTCCGATTAAAGATTTATCGGAGTCATTAAACCCCATTAATTTAGGAATTGCTTCAGATATTAATCTTCCTGGTGTGGTGATCTATGGAGGCCAAAAATCGATGTATTTGGCGAGATGGTTAGCTGATAATCAACCCTTTTCTTTGAATTATATTCCCACAGAAGTTGGTAAATCTGGTGGCTTAATTTTAGAATCAGGTTTAGTGGATCGTTGGGTTGTCTTGACCTTTGAAGATGCAGATATGGCTAACTCGGCTCAACGGTATGAACAGCAAAAAGAAAATAGTCAAGGACTCCATTTTTTACTGATACAACCGGATGATTCTGGAATGACTCAGACCGGAATCTGGTTATTAAAAGAGGAAGAGATATGATAAAAAAAGAATCAAAAATAATCTTACAACCTAATACTTTATGGGAAAAAGTAAAAAAGCAAACAGAACACGCTTTAAGTTGTGGTGCTTTGAAATCGATTCCTACAGAGTACAAATTGATCAAAAATAAAGATATCGACTTTTTAGTTAGAATTGTTACTAATTTAGGTCGTAAAGACAAAGCCAAAAAAGAACAGAAAAAACTCGGTAAAGATTTTAATCCTTTTTTGCCTTATGAAGAAGATTTATTTGTTGCTGATATTTCAGATAGTCATGTGTGTTTATTGAATAAATTTAATGTTGTTGACTATCACTTATTAGTAATTACCCGTGAGTTTGAAGAACAAGAAACCTTACTAACTTTAAATGATTTTGCTGGGTTGTGGGCTTGTTTATTACAAGTTGATGGTTTAGGCTTTTATAATAGTGGTAAAATTGCTGGAGCGAGTCAACGTCATAAACATCTTCAAATTGTTCCTTTTCCTTTAATTCCAGAACTGTCTAAAACTCCCATTGACCCAATAATAAAAACAGTAAGCTATCAAGATAATATGGGTCAACTTTCTTGTTTTAATTTTTCTCATGGTATAGCGAGAATCTCAAGTAAAGATAATAACAATATTTTAGAATTAGCTCACGAAAGCTTAGAGATTTATTCTTGTTTATTAAAAACCTTAAAAATTATTATCAACCAAGAAGGAAAACCTGAACCTTATAATCTGTTAGTGACTAAAGAATGGATGATGATCATTCCGAGATCGCAACCTAAATACGAGTCAATTTCTATTAACTCATTAGGGTTTGCTGGTGCATTACTGGTAAAAAATAAAGAACAAATGAAGACATTAAATTCATTAAAACCCCTAACAATTTTAGAAAAAGTTGCTAAATAAAGGGAGTTCAGGGTTAAATAATAAGTAATCTAACATAAATATACAAAAAACACTGTATTAAAAAATTAATTTCTGCTGACTTCTGACTTCTGTTGTAATGTTTAAATGTTATCTATTGATACGGAATAGTGGAAACCGAGCTTATAGTATGGAGTTGAGGGAACTCAGAGAGGACTTTTTTCGTCTCGAGAGCTTAGTTTAAAATTTTATGTTACAATTTGTAAAGAACACGGAACTAAGACTAAAACAATGGGGAGACTAGCAGTATAGACGAAAATCACATTTATCCTAGAGACAATATGTCATTTTATTAAATTTTTGGGGGTCAACCCATGGAAAGCTCATTAACAATTTTAAAATATTTTTTGGTTATATTGGACTTTGTAGAATTTTTAGCCACACCGTTCGGACTTAGTGCAGCTATTATTTTGTTATTGTGGAGTCGTTTTATCTGGTTAGGGTAATGTAGGTGAATGAACAGGGTGATCAGGGGGTTGAAAATCTTAATAAAAGGGAGGTTTAAAACGAAACCTCCCTTGAAAAATAAAAATTACAGGAATTTTTCATCGAAAAAAGATAAACCTCGATAACCTATGTTTCAAGAAAGAACATTATTTCTAGTTTGTGGTTTAGGAAGTTTGGGACAACATTGCGTCATAGCACTCAAAAAGTTTGGGGTAAACGTTATTGCTATTGAACAAACGATGCCTAAAAGTTGGGAGTTTCCTGAATTACCTAAATGTTTAGAAGAATTAATTATTGGAGATTGTCGTCAAATTGAAATCTTAGAAAGGGCAAAATTAAAAGAATGTCGCTCTGTTTTAATTGTCACCAGTGATGAAGAAGTCAATGCTCAAACAGCATTAACTATTCGGGAACTTAATGCTCATATTCGCTTGGTGATGCGTTGTGGTCAGGAAAACTTAAATCAACTCCTTAATCAACAATTAGGAAACTTCTTTGCTGATGATCCCACTCAACTCACTGCTTCTGCATTTGCTTTGGAAGGTTTAGGGGATGAAACCATTGGTTTTTTTGCTATTAATAATTACCATTTTCAGGTAATTAAACATCAAATAAAGGCCAACGATCCTTGGCTTTATGGCAGAAAACTTTATGAACTAAATAACAAAAATCGTCGCATTTTAAGCCATATTAATGCTCAGAATAATAACTTTAAAGGATTTTATGAATGGCAACTAAATCGGTCACTTGCTCTAGAAGATACTTTGATCTATATTGAATTAGTTGATGAATTTTATCTAAGAAGTTATCAGGGTTTACCTCAACAAAAAAAGCGACGAAAAAGATGGAAAGAACGACTCAAAAATTTTCTGGATCGCTTCAAGTTAGAATTATTTCAATTAAGTAATTTTAGTTTATTTCGCCAAGTTCGTACTGTGGTGTTAATGTGTACTTTACTGATTATAATTTTGTTGGTTGTTGGAACATTTCTTTTTCAATTTTATTATCCTGACACAACATTAATTTATGCTTTTTATGCGACAGCAATTTTACTATTAGGGGGTTATGCTGATCTGTTTGGTAACTTTAAACCCATTGCACCGATTCCTCCTTGGTTACAGTTTTTTGCCCTCAGTTTAACTGTTATTGGGACTGCTTTTGTCGGGGTTTTATATGCTGCTTTAACGGAAGCCTTATTATCAGCAAAATTTCAATTAATGCGTCCTCGTCCTGTTATTCCTCAAAAGGAACATTTAATTATTGTTGGTTTAGGAAAAGTTGGTCAACGGGTTGCTAATTATTTAAAAACAGTTAAACAACCTCAAGTTGGAATAACGTTTAATCCTGATTTTGATCGTACTATTTTGCCTGATATTCCCCTGATTATTGGTAATTTAAAAGAGTCCTTTACTCAGGCAAATATTAGCACAGCTAAAAGTATTATCATCACCACAGATAATGAAATGCTAAACCTAGAAATCGCTTTAATGACAAGATTACTTAACCCCGAAAGTCGTTTAGTTATTGGTGCTTCTCGTAAAGGATTAACTGAAAAATTAACTCATTTACTCAAAAATGCTCAAGTAATTAGTTCTTATGCTGTTGGTGCTGAAGCGTTTGCAGGAGCAGCTTTTGGGGAAAATATTTTAAGTTTATTTCGTCAACAAAATCAGACAGTGTTAGTAACAGAATATCAAATTGAAAATAACGACACTCTTAATGGTTTATTAATTGGAGAAGTATCTTATGGTTATGATGTTGTGGTTATTTTTTATCAAAATACATCTCAAGAAATTAAGTTGATGCCTTCTTGGGAAATTAGATTAGAAGTTGACGATCGCATTGTTGTTTTAGGGACAGTTGATGGTTTAAAACGAATCGAACAAGGTAATATTTTATTGACCTCTCGTTGTTGGGGGGTAAAAATTAATTCAATTCCTAATCAAGATGCTGCGTTTCAAGGAGCGAATGCCATTACTCGTATTTCGGGATGTGATTTAGCCTTAGCCAGACAGTTAATTAAGTCTATTCCTAACACCTTGCCTATGCCATTTTATCAACATCAAGCTCAATATTTAATTACAGAATTAAGGAAGGTTTTAATTCAAGCAGAATTAGTTCAATTCTTTTCTGGTTGAGCATTTAAAAGTAGTTGAATTAATTTTTTCTTGCCTCTATCGTCCAATTTTTCCCATAGCAAATCATAAGCGGATAATCTCATTTGTCCCTTTTCATTGTTTAAGATTTGAATAGCAATTAATAATCCGTCTTCTCCATAGTGTAAAACACTACTTAACGCATCAGATAAGGCTGACATTTTTTCTTGTTGTGACTCACTTAGTCTTTGATGTTTAAAGTTCATTCCATTCATCAATCGTTATTTCACGGGATATAATATTATAAATTGATGTCTTGTCCCTGATCTGGGAGTATCAAAGCCTAATTTTCTAAGTTTTTTAATAAAGTCTCTTCTTTTGCAGGGATTTAACCGACTCACACTGTCTTCACTCCATATTAAGATCAATTCCAGCAATGACAGGTAAACTATGACCAAGTTTTAATCCGACTAAAATCCAATCTTCTAAAGTAGACCGTAACTGTGTTTGACATTCGCATAAAGTATCACCAAACGCAATGACTCCAGTGCAGTTAGGAATTTTACATTTTCAGCTAACATTTCCAGTATATCGCTAGATTAATTATAATGAGGGATTAGACAGTAAACTTGACATTCCTAAAACAGTTAATACAATCCTTACACAATATGATCACCTTAGAACAAGTGTTAAATTCAGTTGAGCAACTTTCCTTGGAACAACAGGAAATGTTATTAAACATTTTACATCATCGGTTAATTGATTTACGTCGCCAAGAAATTGCTAGAGATGCGAAAGACTCTATCACTGCTTTTCAGGAAGGACAGTTAAAACCTCAACCCATTGAGGAAATTCTGACTCAATTAAGGGGGACATTAGACTAATTATAATGAGAGAACTGGTTTTAACTCCAAAATTTGAACGAGCTTTTCGTAAGTTTGTTTTACGAAACCCTAAGCTACAGCAAAGAATTGAGAAAACTTTAGCAAAAATGAGAGAGGATATTTATTTACCGAATTTAGGCACTCATTCATTAAAAGGACAGTTATTAGGATTAAAAGCTTGTTCTTGTGGTTATGATTGTCGTATTATTTTTTCAGTAGAAACTGATCCAGAAACGAAACAAGAAGTTATTATTTTACTTGATATTGGTACTCATGATGAAGTTTATTAAGTGCAATAATGTGGGTAAATTCTACCTTTCAAAGTGTGAATAGAATTTAAACCCCACATTGGTTATTAGAAACTAAAGCTCATCTAAATTAACCCCTAATTCTCTTAATTTTGCTTCTAAACGATCAGCCCGTTGTTTTTCTAAGTCAGCCCGTTGTTTTTCTGAGTCAGCCCGTTGTTTTTCTTCTATAACAACTTCTTCTGGAGTAGGTAATAACTTTCCTTGTTCATCCCACCAACGTAACCAAGGAAGTTCTACATTCTTATACATTCCTTGCCAAAGTCCTAATTCTACTCCTAAAGGTGGAATATAATAATGCTCCCTTTCATTGGCTGACATTAATTGATATTTACCCTCTAAGAGATGATAAACTTCCACACTAGACTTTTGCACTTCATAAATGGCATAAAAAGGAACACGAATAGCCTGTTCATAGACCCAAAATTTCCCCTTATAAGGGGTTTGATCTCGTTCTTCTTCTCCATTACCAGACACAAATTCAATCACAATGGAAGGAGCGATGATTTCTTGCCACAATACATAAGACCGTCTCATTTGTCCATCTAAAGTAGAAGGAACATTTGCCACATAAAACCAATCAGGAGCTTCTGCGCCTCGTTGTGGTGGTTCGGTTATTCGCCAATAAATACCGCTATCTTGTCCGATCGCAAATTGTCCATCAGGATGTAACTGTTCTAATTTTGACCAGATTGATTCAGTGAGTAGAATACTTTGAGGATGTTCCTGAAAATTTTTCACAAAAGTGCCGTCGGAGTCCGGTAGTTGAGTATGATCGGGTAAAGAAGTTTTGGTGGTAATATCAACTACGTTTGTCATAAAGTTATGCCAAAAGATATTGCTTTCAATTCTAATTTATTATCCTCAATTTTAAACTATTTTTTAGCCACACTCTTGGGAATAAGTGCAGCTATTATTGTTTTCTGATTGGGTTAGGTGATATTTTGCGCCCCAGGTTGACCCTTTTTCACCATAAATGATTGCAAAGTCTCAATAGAAGCTTGGGTATCTAAGACGGTAGAAACAACCCGATAATCACTTTGGAACGACTCCGAAGTGACTGTACAACGAACATATCCATTTTTAGTTCCTTCAAAAAACTTCACATGAGGGTTAGCTAGTCTAGCTAACTTTATTGTAGGTATATATTGTTGAGGAAAAGCTGAAGAAATAGCAGTTCCCACAAACTCAGTAGCGACAGTTGGTGATTTTGGATCATCAAAATCTAATTTTAGATCATTAACCCAACTCGAATGAATATCCCCTGTAATAACCACTGGGTTAGAGATTTGATTATCATATAAAAACTTAAGCAAACGATGACGACATTCCACATAACCATCCCATTGATCCATATTATAGATTCCCTGGCCAGGACGAGGATCGACATCGTATTGAGCCATCATTATTTGTTGTGCCATAATATTCCAAGAGGCTGAACTCTGGGATAATTGGGACTCTAACCATTGCTCTTGTTCTGATCCTAATAAAGTTGTTGTTTCGCTTTTTGCGTCTTGACAACGAGGTTTTCCACCATCTCCACAGGGTTGATCGCTACGATATTGTCTAGTATCCAATACCATCAACTTTCCTAATTTTCCGAGATCAAAACTGCGATACAGGGTAATCTCTTCCTCTGGTTGAAAAGAGACACGGATCGGCATATGTTCGTAATAAGCTTGATAAGCTGCTTTGCGTCGTGCCTTAAACTGTTCTAAACTTTGATCATCTTCTGGACTTAGATTAGCATAATTATTATCAACTTCGTGATCGTCCCAAGTCACGATCCAAGGAAAACGATGGTGAGATGCTTGTAAGTTAGAATCGCTTTTATACTGTGCGTAGCGGTTGCGATAATCTTCTAAAGTGAAACAATCTTCACCTTGATGCTGACGAATCGTGTTTTTATCCCCTGATTTCTCATAGATATAGTCCCCCAAAAACACCACAAAGTCCAGTTCTTCCTCTGCGAGATGTTGATGAGCAACATAATAACCGTTTTGCCAGTCTTGACAAGAAGCAAAGGCAAATTTTATCTTGTCAACCACCGCATTAGGGTTGGGGAAGGTTTTGGTTCTAGCGATCGCACTTTTATAGCTTCCTAGTTCAAATTGATACCAATAAAAATGATTGGCCTCGAGTTGCGTCACATCCACATGGACAGAATGACCTAATTCTGGGGTTGCGATAACGGTTCCTTGACGCACAATTTCGCTCATTTTAGGGTCTTTTGCGACTTTCCACTGTACAGGAACTCTGATGTTCGGCATTCCTCCTCCTTTGAGGGGAAAAGGGGCTAATCTTGTCCATATAATTACGCGATCGCTCGTAGGATCTCCTGAAGCAACCCCTAAGGTGAAAGGAGATTTAGACAAGTCTGGGATAGAAGCGAATTGACTTTTCCATTGATTGGTGGCAATTAAACCAGAACTTAAAAGGGTTGTTATGAGAAAGTCTCTTCGTTTCATTGTTTAATTAAAAATTTTTTGTAGACAAGAAAATAGCTTTATTATAGTGAAAATCTTAGATGCTTTCAGAACATTATCAGAAAACGGTGTACTGTCTATGTTTTGCTGAGTTTGACAATTAATTTGCTAAGATTAGATTATGCTTGGATAATTTGGGATAGTTTAACTATCAAACAACGCCAAAAATTTTTACCCTTATGTCCTGATTTTGTGATTGAATTGCATTCTCCTAGTGATAGTTTGAAATCTTTACAAGAGAAGATGAGAGAATATATAGAAAACGGAACAAAATTAGGCTGGCTAATTAATCGCAAAGAGAAACAAGTGGAAATTTATCGACAAGGAAAAGAAGTGGAAATATTAAATAATCCCACCACCTTATCAGGAGAACATACATTACTAAATTTTGTTTTAGAGTTAGAAGAAATTTGGTAATACTTAAATAAATTGATTAATATTAACAGTTAGAACACAAAAAAATCATCAAAAACTTGACAATTTAGAAAAAAGTGCTGTAATATGAATTTTAGGTAGGTAGGATGGGCTAATCCTACCCTAAATTTATGGACTGGCTTTAAAAGACACCTAACAACACAGCAGTGGTAAATAAGATAAACATTGCGAGGACAATCATAAAGATTGTAAAATAAGGCGCGTGGTTGATCTTTTCTAGATATTGGTGCTTTTTCCGATCTTTCTCGCTTAAGGGTTTAAAATACATATCGTGCATAATATTGACTCTCCATTCTACTTATCTGAAGGTAGAAGATGACCTAATTTCGTTGCTGAAATTGTGAGTCAAGGAAGCTTATTATCTCTTTCTTGGAATTGAATTTAGATTAAATGTACACTGACTGGGATGAAGCTTAGGACTCAGTAATTTTGTAGTGAAATGTCATCAACTTATGACTTCATTGTAAACCCATAACCACGAATCAGACGTTAATATTTGTTACGTCAGGGACATCGCTGCATCTAAATGCTTAATCAAAGTTGCTGAAGGTAAAGGGCCATTTAGATGACTCCAGGGTAAGATTTGCTCTGTTTTCCAAGTATGATGAACATAATAATCTAAAGGGGGTAATTGTCCTTTTAATTCCTTAAAAGCACGTTTATAACTGCCTAATGAGTCACCATAAATTCGGGTTAACTGTAATAGTTTACTAAGACGGCGATCGCCTCTTGAAATTAAAGCTTGAATCACAGACCAATTGTAACTTTCAGGACGGAATTCTATCCCTTTTTTCCCCAGTTGTTTCTCGATATATTTAAGTCTTTTTTTCGCTATTTTATTGACTCCAAACCACTGAAAGGGAGTATGAGATTTAGGAACAAAAGTGCTACATCCAAAAGTCAATCTTAATCCTGGGGCTGCTTTTTTGATTGATTCTAACATCATAATCGTCTGTTCAATATCGTCTTCATTTTCTTCTGGTATTCCTACCATTCCATAGAATTTAATATTTTTTAAACCGCCAGATTTAGCGTTAATTGCTGCTTGAATGATCTCTTCATTGTCTAGTTTTTTGTTGATGATTTTTCTGATTTTTTCCGAACCACTTTCCACTGCAATGGTAACGGATTTTGTCTGGCGATCGCTTAATAGTTTAGCCAATTTTTCGGTTAAAGTATTAGTTCTAACCGAAGCAATACTCACTCTAACATCTTCATATTTAGGTTGATAAAGATAGTCTAATAAGTCATTAAATTCGGGATGTTGGGTAACGGATGCACCTAATAAACCGATTCGATTGGTTACTGTTAACCCTTTTTCAATAGCTGGTATTAAGGAAGTTTCTAAACTAGCAGTCCGAAACGGTAAAGTTAAATAACTGGCTAAACAAAAACGACACATTTCAGGACAACTTCTCACCACTTCTACCATGTAAATATTTTCCCATGCTGCTTTTTCTGTTACTACAGTAGAAGCAGATAAAACATTACCTTTATAGGTTTGTTTCTCAACAGTATAAGGAATCGTATTATTAAGAGGTTTAATGGATGTTATATCACCATCAGGACTGTTATAGTTAACTTCATATAAACTGGGAATATAAATTCCTGGAATAGTAGCTAAATGTCTTAATTTTGTTTCTCTATCTTCATATCTAATAGTTTTATAAGCGTCTATAAAATCATGGATTAAATTTTCACCATCTCCCAATAAAATGATGTCAAAAAAATCAGCAAACGGTTCAGGGTTAGCGGTTAAAACGGGACCCCCACCAAACACTAAAGGATGATTATCATCTCGTTTATTTGCTTGAAAAGGAATGGTTAGAGATTCTAAAAGATTGAGAATGTTAACATAGTCTAATTCCCAAGAAAAAGAAAAGCCCAGTAATTCTGGATTTTGGGGTAAGGACTCTTGAATATCCGTAAATAAACGACTCACATCAACATCAGAACGAGTGGCAAAGGTTGCCCAAATAATTTGATAACCTAAGCTAGTAATTCCTACAGTATAGTCATTAGGAAAAGCAAATATTAAAGGAATGGCATCATGATCAGGAGAGACAGGATTGAATAATAATTTTTCTTGGTTAAAATCAGTCATTTTTTATCAATTTTTTGGGTTATTAGACCTATCTTTAAATTATAAGCATTTTTTGTAAAATTTTAGTCCAAAATTATTCTAAAGTTGATAGTTAGACCAAGTAAATGTCTTATAGATATTAGACTTCATTATCTCAATGATGCTATGATAGAAATTGTATCCAATCATAGATAATTATCAAAAATGCCCGCTAAAGATATTTATCATGATACCGTAATAACTGCCTTACAAAAAGACGGGTGGTTAACGAAGTCAGAAGTCAGAAGTCAGAAGTCAGAAGTTGTTTTTGTAACAAGGATAAGCTTATTCTGATGTTTTTGAAGATCCTATCGGTCAAGTTTTATTAGAAAATAAACGCCTTAAATTATTGGTATTTGATGCAATTCAAGAGGTAATTTTACAATGGATAACTTAGACAATATGAGAACAATTATTATTGAAGCTCTCCGTTATTATGCTAATTTACGCTATGCAACAGGAGCAGTTAATAGATTATTAATCATAGATAAAGAATCTGATAATTATCTTATTCTTTTGGAGGGATGGGAAAACCAAGAAAGAGTACATGGTTGTTTAGTTCATTTACAAATTATTAATGATAAAATCTGGATACAACGAGATGGAATAGAAGAAGGTATCGCCACTGAATTACTCGCAGCAGGAATTCCTAAAAATAAAATCGTCCTTGCTTTTAAACCTGAATATATTCGCCCATTAACTGAGTTTGCTGTCAAATAGGAATATGAAAATAACACATAATTAATTTATAATTATTCCACTTTTACCATTATTTATATCGACTTATTCAAAATTAACTCAAAATTGTTCATCAATATACAATTATCGTTTGCGTTTCCAATAGGTAGCTATTCCAAGGGTGGCTAAAGCAAGAAAAGATAAAGTGGAAGAGGTTTCGGGTACAGAGATTAAGGTTGCTTGAAAGGTAACAGGTAACTCACTATCTTCGGGTCCAAAATTTTCAAATCCTGGGATAAATGGAGGGGCAGAAAACACTTCTAAGAAAGTCGAAGGGTTTAAAAAATCGGCAAAAAATATATTAATGAAATTCCCTCCTGACGTGGAAAAACCTAAACCATCTTTAGTCAATTGTTCTGCATCCAGACTAATTAAATTATCAACAATAAATGGTTCATTTCCTGGTATTGAGGTTCCCGTTGGGTGTAAACCTGTAATACTTTCACCGTTTCGCATACCAGTAATATCAGTAATCAAATAAAAACCTAACTCATCAGGGGTATCATTGGTTGTTAAAGTGCCACTTGCATCAATTCCTGTTCCCTGATAACTCCAATTAAACGTTAAAGCTAAAGATTTTTTGATATTTCCTAATATTAACCCGGAGGTTGTTACTAAAATCGTAACAGATAATAGAGCGACATTTTTCATGATTTAAAAATTGTTTTAATTACACCACAACAGTTTAAGAGTATAAACTATCTTTATCTCAAATGCTATTAAATTTTATTGAAGCCAACTACAATGACACATCGACATCAATTAATTATTTATGTTATTCTCAAAGTTTTGACTTTAAAAAATAAGTTCCCAAACTGAAGACACAAAAAAAATTGTCACCAACTTGCCATATCCTTGACACACTATTGACACAATGATGATATTCAATGTAATCGTGGTTTTATTTCAAAAGCCAGTTTACATACTTTAAAAACTGTTTTAAACCCGCTTTAATTATGAACCCCACTGCAACTAGACTTCTTGATTTTCTGCAACGAGACTTAGCCATTCCTGCTGAGTCCCTTAACCTAGCTTTAAAAGATGAACAAGCGATGCCTCATCATTTCCCGATGATTCTTTGGCAATATGGCTTAGTGACTAAAGAGCAATTAGAATCCGTCTTTGACTGGTTAGATGAGCATCTTTTATAAATAACTAACCAACACTTCATTATCACTACTTTTGATGAAAATGTTATCAATTTTAAGAAAGTATTTATGATCCCTAAATTGTTCTGTATTCTTGACCCATACTAATGACTTAATCAAGTGACCTAAAGTAAAATGAAGCTTGAGATGTATGCTAGAGATAAAATTATATGGGTCGTGCTAAAAAAGTCGTGCTTGCTTATTCTGGTGGGGTAGATACCTCCGTTTGTATTCCCTATCTCAAGCATGAGTGGGGAATTGACGAGGTGATCACCTTAGCTGCGGACTTGGGCCAAGGGGATGAACTGGGTCCCATCCAAGCCAAAGCCTTAAAATCTGGGGCTGTAGAGTCCCTAGTTGAAGATGCTACCAGCGAGTTTGTCACCGACTACGCCTTCAAAGCTATCAAAGCTAATGCCCTCTACGAGAGTCGTTATCCCCTCTCTACGGCCTTAGCCCGTCCTCTCATTGCTAAACTATTAGTAGACGCAGCCGAAAAATATGGGGCCGATGCTGTTGCCCACGGTTGTACCGCCAAAGGAAACGATCAAGTCCGTTTTGACCTAGGCATTCTTGCTTTAAATCCTACCTTAAAAGTGTTAGCCCCGGCCAGGGAATGGAAAATGAGTCGGGAACAAACCATTGCTTACGGTGAACAATTTGGGTTAGACTTTCCTGTGAAGAAGTCTTCTCCCTTCAGTATCGATCGCAACCTTCTCGGTCGTAGTATTGAAGCCGGTCCCTTGGAAGATCCCATGACGGAACCCCCGGAAGAAATCTATCTAATGACCAAAGCGATCGCTGACACTCCAGATACCCCTGAATACATAGAGATCGGGTTTGAGAAGGGTATTCCTGTCAGTCTCAATGGCCAAACCTTAGATCCCGTTACCCTTATCTCTCAACTGAATGAGGTGGTGGGTAAACACGGTGTAGGCCGCCTTGATATGATAGAAAATAGGGTGGTTGGTATCAAATCACGGGAAATTTATGAGGCCCCCGCTTTATTGGTTCTGATTGATGCCCACCGAGACTTAGAAAGTTTAACCTTAACTGCTGACGTGACTCAGTATAAGAAAGGGATAGAAGAAACCTATAGCCATTTAATCTATCGGGGGTTATGGTATTCTCCGTTGAAAGAGTCCCTCGATGCTTTCATCGATCATACCCAGGAACGAGTCACCGGAATGGTCCGCATTAAGCTGTTTAAGGGTAATGCCAATATAGTCGGTCGTCAGTCTGATTATTCCATTTATAGCCCCAATTTAGCAACCTATGGGGAAGACGATCACTTTGATCATAAAGCAGCAGAAGGCTTTATCTATATTTGGGGACTACCGACGAGAGTTTGGGCAGAAAAAACCAAAGGTTAATCGTTCAATTTTGGGGCTTAATTTTAGATTAAGTCCCTATTATTTTTTGAGTAATTAGGCGATCGCTTTGACCAAATCATAATGTAATAACATTAATTGATTAGCTGATATGGTTTCCATTGCATAGGTGGTTCCATCATTATTAGAAAATTCCACTTCAAATACGTTACCATCATAGTCCATAACAATTGTTCCCACTTGTCCTTTATATAGGGTAATACGTTGTCCCGTTTCAAAATGAGTTGTTTGTCTATCTTGGGTTAAAGCAACAATATCTAATTCTTTAAATGTGTTCATAAGCTTGTGCATATTCTTTCAGAGCTTCAGGATGAAAAACGTATTTCATGGTTTTAGCATCTGTCTAACTTGTTCGAGAGCTTCTTGTCCTGAAATGGGTTGAACCATACCGTTATGAATCTCATCTCGTCGTTTTTTCGCTTCAGTTGTCCAAGCTTTTGCTATGTTTGGATCACTTTCTAATTCAAGGCTTTCTATTAGTTTTTTTGCTAAAAGTTGTCTAGACAAACTAGGAAGTTCAAGAATTTCTTGTGTTAATTGTTCGATGGAACGCATAAATTTTAACCTTACAATTACTGATTTAGTCTAACATAAATTTAATTACATATGGTAATTAGTAAAGTTCAAGACAATCTAATGAAGAATCATCTAGAAATTCTTGAATTGTTGATACTCCAACTCTAAAAATAGTTTCAACTTTTTTTGTTGGTATATTACCACATCGTAACCAAATTACTTTTGGAGGTGATCCATAAAGACGGCTTTTTTCAGAAAAATCAGCATCTTGTGTGACAATACAAAAATCATTATTCTTGGCAAATTCCCAAATTTTGCTATCATCTACTTCAGCTAAAGAATGAAATTGAACATGACTTGAATTTGGGAAAATATCAGCTAGTCGAGAAACTAACTTACGACTCAAATTTTGGTCAAATAGCAGTTTCAACTGTTACCTACCACAGCAATTAAATAGCGTTCTCGGTTAGCAGCAAATTCTAAACAAGCTTTAATGTCTTCTTCTGTTAACTCTGGAAAATCATCTAAAATTTCTTCATGAGACATCCCCGCAGCTAACCAACCTAATACATCATAGACAGTTATCCGCATCCCTCTAATACAAGGTTTACCCCCTCGCTTTCCTGGTTCAATGGTAATAATATTTTGATAGCTCATGACATAATTTTCATAAGGACTTTTTCTAAGTTTAGTACACATTTTTGATGGTGGGTTACGGTGGATCATTAATTAAAAAATGAGTCATCTATCTTATGGCCACCTAACCCACCCTACCATTAACTTTCGCTGGTCAAGTTACGTTGAGGATCGCCTAATTTGATGGTTTCTGTGGCTTTAACGGGAGAAACCACAGGGGTTAAGTTCCAATGATTCGCTAATCTTTGTAATAAGCGATCTTGTTCCACTCGAAAGCGATCAACATTAGGCCCATGATTGATAATAGAAAACCATACTGGCCCTCGTTCTTTGGTGGGAATGACACCAGCTAATGCACTGACTTGGGCCAAAGTTCCCGTTTTCACCGCTACTCCATCAGGAATACTACGCCATTGGACGGTTCCCGTTTTATCCCGTCCCCCCATAGGAAACAAGTCTGCAACACCCAAGGGGTTATCTTTTAACTTTTCTTCCATGGCCATTAACATTCCTACCGAGGCCCTGGGGGAAATACGATTTTCTACCCCTAACCCCGAACCATTGATTAATTGGACTTCTTGGGGATCAACCTTAGCAGCTTTAGCAGCCATTTCTGAAACAACAGCGGCCCCTCCGACAGACTCGGCAATCATCTCAGACATGACATTATTACTATAAATGTTCATTTGTTTGAGCAGTTCGGCCATGGTTAAAGATTGATGGGTGAGTCGGGTTTTTGCCGTCTCAGGGGCGTTATTTTCCACTTTAACCGTTCCTTGAATGGTAATTTGCGGTTTTGGGGTATTGGGGGGTAAGGTTCGATATTGTTGCTTAATTAAAGGGGTCCAACGATTAGAATTAAGGGCCAGTTGTAATAATTGTCCTGAAATTTGGCGATCGCTTTTAAAATTCATGGCAAAATTATCTACAATAATTAGGTTGCCAGTAACTTCTTTAATTCCTAGTTCATTGAGTTTATTTCCCACTGCGATCGCTTCTTCCCAAACAAACAAAGGATCACCGCTACCTTTAACAATTAAATCTCCTTTGAGGACTCCATTTTCTACGGTTCCAACGGTTAAAAATTCTGTTTCAAAACGATGTTCGGTTCCCCAGGTTTCTAAGGCTGCTAAAGAGGTGGCAATTTTGGTTAAAGAGGCGGCGGATAAGGGGGTTTTGGCTTGATGATCTCCTAAATAAGCCCAGTCTGATTGTAACCAAATTCCTTGTTTGTCGGCAGAAAACCCTAAAGCTGCTAAATTGTTCAAATAATCAGCAATAATGGACTCTACCACGGGATCAGATTGGGTAGGAACATCAAACACCTTCGCCTGTTGCCAAGCGACAACGGGAACTGCTTGGATAGACGGGGGTGTTTTTCCTAATAAATTACCTAAAGTAAAAGCGAATAAATCCAACATTTTTAAACCTCCTCACTGCATAGATTATATAATAATTTGATTTATCCTTTAACTGCCCCTGCGGTTAAGCCTTCGACAATTCTTCTTTGGAAGAATAAGACTAATAAAACGAGGGGAAAAGTTCCTAAAACAGTGGCTGCTGCAATGGGACCATAGGGAATTTCAAAGATGGTTGCGCCTCCTATTTGGGCAGTGGCTACAGGAATGGTTTTCATGGTGTCACGGGTAATAAACGTTAGGGCAAAAATGTATTCATTCCAGGCAAAAATAAAGGTTAAAATGCCTGTGGTTACTAACGCAGGAAGGGTCATGGGTAACAAGATTTGGACCAACATAGGAATCATTTTATACCCATCAACACGGGCTGCATCTTCTAAATCTTTGGGTAGTTGTTCAAAGAAACTACGCATCACTAGAATAGTCAAGGGTAAATTAATCCCCGTATAAGGAATAATTAACGCTAAATAATTATTCCCTAATCCTAATACTTTAATGACTTCTAACAGTCCTAAAAATAGTAAGACATAAGGAAATAAAGAAACAATTAAAACCAAGGCTAAAATAATATTTTTTCCTGGCAACTTAATTCTGGCTAATACATAAGCAGCAGGGGAACCAATGACCAAACAAATGATGGTAGAGACAATGGAAACTAACGCACTATTAAAAATATAAAGTCCAAACGGACGACGCTGAAATAGTTCCAGATAATGTTCAAAGGTTATGGTTTTGGGAATATAGACATTAGGGATAGCGGAAATAGCATCATTGGTTTTAATAGACGTGAGAATTTGCCAAATAATGGGAGCAATAAAAAAGATAATAATAAATAACACACCGAGATAAAGAATGATTTTTTTACTGTTCATATTTAACCCTTTTTAGATTTTACTAAATAATGAATTTTGGGGATTAAGATAAGCCACCTTGTCCACTTTTTCTCACTTTATTTAATAATAAAGCTGTTAAAGCAACCGCAGCAACTAATAATAAGAATGTAATCACAACTAACGCTGCACCATAGCCAAAGTCTAAGTATCTCATTACGGTTGCATAAATATAAATAGAAACGGTTTCCGTTGCCCCGGCTGGACCTCCTCCTGTCATTACTTGAACTAAATCAAAAATACCAAAAGCTTGAGCAAATCTGAACAATAAAGCAATTAGTATTTGGGGCATAATTAAAGGCAACGTGATTTGAGAAAAACTCTGCCAAGGTTTCGCCCCATCTAGGGAATGAGCTTCATATAAATCTTTAGGAATCGATTGTAAACCAGCTAATAAAATAATACTAATAAAAGGGGTTGTTTTCCAGACATCAGCTACAATCAAAGCTATCATCGCTAAGGTAGGATCACCTAACCAATTAATTTCTACGTTAATGATGCCTAACCGTTGTAAAATATCATTAACCACTCCATATTGATCATTAAAAATCCAAGCCCAAGCTAACCCCATAATGGCCGTCGGTAACGCCCAAGGAATCATAGAAATCGTCCTCACAAGTCCTCTCCCTAAAAAAGCTTGGTTTAAGACTAAAGCCACTATCATTCCTAATACTAATTCAAGAAAAACGCTGATAGCAGTAAAAACCGATGTATTCCAGATGGCTTGCCAAAAACGACTATCTCCTGCCATACGGATATAGTTAGTAAATCCTGAAAAAATCGGCTGTAATTGAGTGCCTAAATTTTCTGTAAATAAACTTAACCAAAAAGCTCGTGTGATAGGATAAGCAAATACAAAAGCAAGTACCGCTAAGGCAGGAATCAACATCAACCAACCTGTTTTATTTTCGTCCTTCATTACCCTAGATTTAACTGACAACAGTTGCATCTTAACGGAATCCCTCAAGTTTGACCAGAGTTTTCCTAAAATGACGTAAAAGCAATTTAAAAAAAGTAATTCTATAGGTTACGATATAGAAAGAATGAGCAACACAAATGATATGGGAACGATTAGGTTAATGCACGCTAAGTTACATCGAGTGCAGGTGACTGAGGCAAATATTGATTATGTTGGTAGTATTACTATCGATCCAATTTTACTGGATAAGGTAGGACTCCTGCCCCTCGAAGAAGTGGATATTGTTAACTTAAATAATGGTAATCGGTTTTCTACCTATGTGATTCCGGGAGAAGCAGGAGACGGGGAAATTTGCCCCAATGGTGGGGCTGCTTTATTATGTCAACCAGGGGATTTATTGATTATTTATGCCTATGAAAACTGCGATCGCCAAGAAATTCTACAAAGGGGTCATACGGCACGAGTGATAGTAGCTGATCAACACAACAAAATTAAGGACTTTCTGATTCAAACATTAGTTCCCTGCGAAGATGAGAAAACAGTAGAATTTCATAACACTTCTATGATTGATACTATACTAGAAAGTAGTCAGACCTAATAGATATGAGTGATAATAATGAGATGTTAAAAGCAGTTATTTTTGATTTCAATGGGGTCATTATTAATGATGAAGAGATTCATCAAGAATTGATCAATGAAATTTTATTAGGGGAAAACTTACGTCCTGATCCTTCAGAGTATCAGGAATTGTGTTTAGGAAGAAGCGATCGCGCTTGTTTATTAGACATTTTATCTCGTCGTGGCAGGATGGTATCTGATGACTATTTAGATACTTTAATTGAAGGAAAAACGATGGCTTACCGTCAACGCATTGAGTCTTTAGATGAACTGCCTATCTATCCTGAATTAAAAGATTTTTTAACCCATTTACAACAGCATAATTTAAAAATTGGATTAGTGACCGGTGCGTTGGCTTCTGAGGCTAAATTTATTCTAGAAAAAGCTGAAATATTGAATAATTTTGAGGTAATTGTTGGCGGGGATGAAATTACCAGAAGCAAACCAGAACCCGACGGTTATTTATTGGCGGTTGAACGCTTTAATAGGTTAGATCCTAGCTTACAATTAACCCCGGAACATTGTTTAGTCATTGAAGATACACCGGCCGGTATTGAAGCAGCGAAACGGGCTAAAATGCAGGTGGTCGGTATTGCTAACACTTATCCCTATCATTTTATGCAACGACTTTCTAATTGGGCGATCGATTATTTTTCTGATTTAGAATTAGAAAGAGTTGAAAAAGCGTTAACATCGTAATTAAGTGCAAATCGTTCTTAATCTTTTTTCGAGAGAGGAATGTTAGGACGGGAAAAGGGTTCAAACCAACCTCTGCGCCAAAAGAACAAAATTAAGCCCCCTGCGATCGCTCCCATCAACCCTAAACAGATAAAATAACCCCAACGGGTATGAAGTTCGGGCATATATTCAAAGTTCATACCATAAACCCCGGCAATAAAAGTCAGAGGAATAAATATGGTGGAAACAACGGTTAACACTTGCATCACCTCGTTCATTTTATTACTCATGGAAGAGAGATAAGCATCCATCAAAGAAGAAGCTAATTCTCGATAGGTTTCCACAATATCTAAGATTTGAATGACGTGATCGTAACAGTCTCGAAAATAAATTTGGGCTTCGGAACTAATTAAGGAACTTTCTCCTCTGACTAACATATTGGTGACATTTCTTAAGGGCCAAATAGCCCGACGCAAGGCTAATAATTCCCTTCTAATCACGTAAATTTCTTTTAATTGACTGGTATGAGGGGACATCGCCAATTCGTCTTCTATATCTTCGATACGATCGCCATAATCTTCTAATACGGGAAAATAACCATCAATAATTGAGTCTAATAATAAATACATTAAATAGTCAGCCTCTTGTTGTCTCACTTTTCCTTGATTTGCCCGAATTCTCTCTCTAACAATATCAAAACAATCTTCGATTTCTTCTTCTTGGAAAGTGAGTAAATATTTATTACCTAACACAAAACTCACTTGTTCGCTTTCAAATCCGACTTCGTTGGCGTTGGGGCGAACCATTTGCACAATTAAGACTAATTGTTCGTTATAATCTTCCAGTTTGGGTCGTTGGGGAACGTTAACTACGTCTTCTAATAATAAGGGATGAAGTTTAAAAATGTCGCCGATTTGTTTAAGAACTCGTTCGCTTCCTAACCCTTGAACGTCCATCCAGGAAATCGTATTGGTTCCTAAATAGGGGGTTAATGCTTTGGGAGTAACATCCACTTTCCGAATAGCATGGGACTGATCATAGTCAATTAAAACGATGCGGGAAGGTTTGGCATCCGGTTCTATGTTGAGGGTTCCTGGTTCGCTACCCGGTTCATCAAAAAAGTAATCGAAATAATCAGATTCTTCTTCTTTTTCTAGCTCTTCTGGATTTAATAGTTGGGGTTCGGTAATGGGTGATTGGGTCATAATTTATCTTGGGTTATATTTTATTTTTATAGTTTAAATGTAATCCCATAATAATCAAATCTCTTTCGATGTTATCTAATTGAGCTACTTTTGGCAAGTATCCCCATTGTTGAAAGTTATATTTTTTGAATAAATTTAAGCTAGGTTGATTATGAGCAAAAATAAATCCGAGTAGGTTGGTTAATCCTAGTTTTGGACTTTCTTCTATCACGTATTCTAAGAGTTTTTTGCCAATGCCTTGGCCTCGGTAGTTTTCCCCAATATATAAACTGATTTCTGCGGTACTTCTGTAAGCTGGACGACTATAAAAATGTTGTAAACTAACCCAACCGATGACTTGACTATTCGTTTCCATCACCCAAATGGGATAACGTTGATGATCTCTTTCTTGGAACCATTTTAAGCGACTGTCTACTGTTATTTTTTGTAAATCTCCTGTGGCAATACGACTGGGAATACTATCATTATAAATATCAACAATATCTTCTAAATCTTCTAACTTTGCTCGTCTTATTTTCTCCATGTTATCGTTCCTATTTTAATTTAATCATTAAATGAAATCGAGTTTTTCTAATAGTAAAAATCCCCACAGACTCCACCAAATCACTCAATTTTTTGTATCCGTAATTACGAGAATCAAAGGAAGGAGATAATTTAGTTAATTGTGAGCCGAAAGGTCCAAGATGTACCCATTCTTCTTCTTCATTTACCACTGATTCATAAGCACTTTTTAATAATTGTAACAGATTTTCGTTGCTGGTTATTTTTTGATTGCCGGAGGGCTTTTGATGGGCTAAAATATCAGTGTAGATAAATTTATTACACGCAACCACAAAAGCTTCTGGTGTTTTTGTTTTTTCTCCAAATCCATAAACAATTAATCCTGATTCTCTGATACGAGAGGCTAAACGAGTGAAATCACTATCACTAGAAACGATACAAAATCCATCAAAGTTACTTGTATAAAGTAAGTCCATTGCATCAATAATCAAAGCACTATCAGTGGCATTTTTCCCGGTTGTATATCGAAATTGTTGGATAGGTTGTAGTGCTAATTTATTGAGTTTGTCTTTCCAACTATGTAATTGATTACTGGTCCAGTCTCCATAAATTCTTTTGACATTAGCAGTTCCATATTTAGCTACTTCTTGTAATAAAGGTTCAATCACATTTGCACTGACATTTTCAGCATCAATTAAAACCGCTAAACGTATATTGCTGGAACCATCCTCTAAGGTTTTCATATTACATAGATTAGCAATTATTGGGTTGTCAGGTTAAAAAATTTGATGGTTTAACCTCGTTTATTTGCTAGATGTTTGCTATGGTAATTTTGTTCCTTTTTTAAGGGTTAAATTTTTTGGTCAATGGCCTTTTTATAGAGTTTTTGGATGGTTTTGAGTATTTTGTCAAAGGCTGATTTAGGAGAGTCTTGCGCTGGATCAAGCAATTGTAATTTAGTCAACAGTTGTGCTTCTTGCATTTGCACATCTCCATCGCTATAAATTAAAGCACTTAAAGTTTCTAATAATTCTTGATAGTCATTGGTGCTAGGATTATCCCCTAAATATTCTTCTAACCATTGATAACATTGATTGGGTTGAACCGGCTTTAATTCTGATAAGAGATCCTTGAGATCCCCCTCTTCAGATAAACCATGTCGTGCAGCCATTCGCTTTAAATAGTCCCTTTCTTCTACTTGAATAATGCCATCGATCCAAGCTGCACCAATGAGAATTTTTAGCAGTTGTTGATTTTTATTTTGAGCATTCATTATTGATCACCAAAATATTTTTTTCTATCTTCATGATGAAATAGATTTGAGATAAATATAGATTCTATCAACCTTTCTTTAACTTCACCATAAAAAAACCATCAGTATCCTGCTCATGAGGCAGTATTTCGATCCACTTTGATGATGTCACAAAGGAAGAAAAAAGCCAATTGGGAGAAGGGGTTTCTATCTGCCAATAGGAATGACGACTTAAAAAGGTTTCGATAATCTCTTGATTTTCGGTTGGGTTGAGGGTACAGGTCGCGTAAACAAGGGTTCCTTGGGGTTTGACCCATTGGGCTGCTTGGGTTAAAATTTCTAACTGTAAAAGGGATAATTCTCTAATTTTCTCAGGAGTCTGTCGCCAACGAATATCTGGATGTCGGTGCAGGGTTCCTAACCCGGAACAAGGAACGTCCACTAACACTCGATCTGCTTGATCCATAAATTCTGTTAAATGACGACTGTCTCCTTCAATGATGGTTATGGCGTTTAATTGTAAGCGTTGAGCATTTTCTTGCACCTTTTTAAGACGAGACGGGGTGCGATCGCAGGCAAAAATTGTCCCTTGATCTCCCATTAATTCAGCGATATGGGTGGTTTTTCCCCCCGGTGCGGCACAAGCATCGATAATGGTTTCTCCGAGTTGGGGATCGAGCAAATAACTCACCAGTTGTGCGCTGGTGTCTTGTACGGTCCAATGACCTTCCCTAAACCCTGGTAAGGTTGCGATCGCTCCTATTTTACCTTGCAATCTCAACGCACAGGGGAAAGGGGGTACGGGGGTCACGTTAACCCCTGCTTCGGTGAGTTGGAGGGTTAGGGTGTCTAGGGTGGTTTTTAGGGGGTGAATGCGAATATCAAGGGTTGGGGTTTGATTAAACCAATGACAGAGTTGTTCTGTCGTTGTTTCTCCCCATTGTTTAATCCAAGTTTCGATCATCCAGTCGGGAAAACTATAGTTAATGGCTAGTTTTTTGATGGGATCAGAAGGTAAAATTAATGGGTCTTGGTTAGTTTGACTGCTACGAATATATTGCCGCAAAATACCGTTAACCACCCCTGACAGCCGTTGTAATTTATTTTCTTTGGCTAAGTCCACGCTGGTATTAACCGCAGCAGACGGGGGAATATGATCGAGGTATCGGAGTTGATAAAGTCCAATGTGAAGAATGCGTCGTAAGTCTGGGGGTTGTTGTTGCGCTGTTTTTTTTCCCAGTTGATCGATTAAGCTATCTAAGGTCCGTTGATGGCGAATAATACCATAAACTAATGCTGTACATAAACCGCGATCGCTCGGGTTAAGATTGTTTCGATTCAACCCTCGATTTAAGGCAATATCAGTATAACTATTCTTGCGATCAATCTGTCGTAAAATTTCTAAGGTCAGTTGACGGGCGTTAGGATTGTTTTGAGGATGACACATCTATTAGAGTTCAATATATTTCTAGGATTGATTAACTCCGAACACTGAAATTATGTGAGCTTCTAATTTCTTGTATTACCCAATGGGTTGCTTGTTCACCTGTCATGGGTTTAGCGAAGAAATAACCCTGTCCTAATTCACAATTTAAACCTTGTAGTTGATTAAACTGTTCCCTAGTTTCGATTCCTTCTGCTACTACATTCATCCCTAAAGTATGGGCTAAATTAATAATCATGGGAACAATCGCTTTATCAGAAATTCCTAATTTACTGATAAAAGAACGGTCAATTTTTAAGGTATCAATGGGGAATTCGTGTAACCGACTCAAGGAGGAATAACCTGTCCCAAAATCATCAATACATAAGCCTAATCCTAGGTTTTTTAACTGTTTGACTCTTCCGGTTTCATCGTGAACTGTCTCTAATAAACAACTTTCGGTAATTTCTAGTTTTAACTGTGTTCCTTTAATCCCAGTGCGTTCCAACAATTGATTTAGTCTTTCATCCCATTTCTCTTGTTTTAATTGTTGTGCTGATACATTGACATTAATGATTAATTTTTCAGTCTTTGTGTTTAAATTTTGCCATGTTTGCAATTGATAGCAAGCTTGTTCTAAGACCCACCAACCAAGAGCATTAATCAGTCCACTTTCTTCGGCAATAGGGATAAATTCCACAGGAGAAATTTTGCCTTTGGTGGGATGTTGCCATCTTAATAGGGCTTCAAATCCACTCAAATAACCACTATTTAATTCAACAATAGGCTGATAGTGTAAAGAAAGTTGATTATTTTTTATGGCTTGTCTTAGGTCAGTTTCTAATTGAAGACGGGTTAAGGCATCGGCTTTTATTTGAGGATTAAAGATGGCATAATTTTCTTTTCCTTCTGTTTTCGCTCGATACATAGCTAACTGAGCATCCCGAACCATAGTTTCGGCTTTACTATACTTAATTTTGTTCAAGTTAATGCCAATATGAACCCTAACAAATATTTGATTGTTACCTATTTCAAAGGGAAAGTGAATAATATTTAAAATTCGTTTAGCAATTAAGATGATTTCCTGTACTGATTGATTTCTGACTAAAAAAACTAATTCATCTTCGCCTAGTTTTGCCAGGGTATCTTCTGCTCTTAGTTTACTTTGTAGCCGTCTAGTTATTTGAGTCAGTAAGTCCCTGTCTTGAGTAATATTTAAACTCTCATTTAATAATTGAAGATTATCTAGATGGATTAAAATAATGGCCAAAGAATTTTCAGAATACTCTATGGATTCTAATAAGTTTTTTTCTAAATATTCATAAAACCACTGGCCATTAGGTAAATTAGTAATTGAATCTCTTAAGCTGCTTCCTACTAATTGATCTTTGTTTTGGAAATTTTTATTTCTTTCTTCAACAGTTCCTTGATAATAAATAATTTTTCCATATTCATCATAAACTGCCCAGATCGTTTTTTCAACATCAATAATTTTCCTATTTTTACAATAAACTTTTGATTGAAAGCCAATAATTTCTCCGTCTATTTTTAACACATTTAAAAGGGTTTCATGATGTCGGGGATTAACATATAGTTGATTAGCTAGATCATAAATTGTATTTAATAATTCTTGTGGACTATCATAACCGTAAAGTTGTGATAAAGCCGGATTAACCTCGACAAAATAACCATCAGGACTCAGTTTAAAAATGCCTTGATTACTCTTTTCAAAAATTTTATGATATTGTTTTTCTGCTTGAATTAAAGCTTGTTCTATCTGTTTACTTTTGGTAATATCACGAGAGACACAAAAGATTTCTTTAATGTCTCCGGTTTGTGGCTGAATTATTGCTTTTCCCACCGTTTCAATCCATAGATAATGGCCATCCTTATGTGCCATGCGATACGTCACTGAAGCGAGGGATTTCTTTTGTTGTAATTCTTGATAAAATTGTTGAATTAAAGGTTGATCTTGAGGATGAGAAAATGAAGGGATAGATCGACCGATTAACGTTTGGGGATAATACCCTAATAATTCATAGGAAACTTGAGACACATATTGATAAATTCCTTTTGGACTGTGGGTTGTCACTAAATCAGGTAAATTATCTAAAATAAAAGTATGGGGTTGTTGATGGCTTTTAATCTTTTCTTGATTTTGCTTTTGTTGAGTCACTTCACGGGAAATACAAAAAATCTCTTGAAGTTCTCCTGTCTTTTCGTTAGGAATAACTTTGGCTGAGGTTTCTAACCAAATATAATGTCCTCCCTGATGACGCATTCTATAGGTAATGGGATTCACATTCCATTGCTGTTTGATTTGTTCATAAAATTGTTTAATTAGATCACAATCTTCAGGATGACATAATACTTCTGCTGATTGTCCAAGAAACACTTTATTATCATACCCTAATAAGCACTGACAGGAAGGAGAAACATATTGATAAATTCCTTCAACTGTGTGTAAGCTAATTAAATCAGTTAAATTATCCAAAATTAACTGCCTATACCTATCCCCTTTTTCAGAGATTTTTTCCTTTATATCTTCTTGACTGTAATTCATGGACTTTCTCGTTTACTACCTATTATTAGATGTACCTAAAGTTGACAACAGTCAATAAGGAACTAATGATGAAACTCAATGCTTAAATAAGAAACGATACAAATTAATGACTGAATACTGGCTTAACCTAGATTTTTGCGCTATTTTTGTTTAACTCATTTTTGTCGGCAAAATCTAATTATAGGCTAACACAACTCATGGCTTTTCTGTAGTCAACAAGGTAACGCTTTATGTAAAGATTAACTTTATATTGTGTAAACTTCTTAATTATTCTTTGTGAATCTTAATTTTTTATTCATAAAAAAGTTACTAAAAATGAGCAAAGATAAAACAATAATGGCTGTCAGATGAGGAGTTAGGTCAATTTTGCTCAGGGAAAAGGTGGGAACGTTATACGGGGTAAGTGTGGGAACCGGTGATCCCGAATTAATTACCGTCAAAGGACAACGGTTGTTACAAGAAGTTCCGCTCATTGCTTTTCCTCTAGGGGTTAACCAAAAGCAAGGTTTAGCTGAGACAATTATTGCCCATTGCATCACCCCACAGCAAAAAAAATTACCGCTTTATTTTCCCTATGTTCAAGATGAGAAGCAGTTACAACAAGCTTGGAAAGAAGCAGCAGAAACAGTATGGCAATATCTTAACCAAGGAATAGATGTGGCCTTTGCTTGTGAAGGAGATGTGAGTTTTTATAGTACCTTTACCTATCTGGCCCAAACCCTCAGAGAAAATTATCCTCACGTTACCATCCAAACTATTCCTGGGGTTTCTTCCCCCATGGCCGCTGCTTCGGTGTTAGGATTGCCTTTAACCGTTCGTTCTCAAAATTTAGCTATTCTCCCCGCTTTATACAATGTAGCTGAGTTAGATCAGGTTTTGGGTTGGGCTGAGGTTATTGTCTTGTTAAAAGTTAGTTCAGTCTATTCTCAAGTTTGGCAGAAGTTAAATCGCTTAAATTTGTTGGCTCACGCTTTCATTGTTGAACGGGCCACGCAACCAGAACAAAGAATCTATCAAAACCTACATCATCATCCTCATCTCACCCTTTCCTATTTTTCTGTGATGATTATCTACTGTGGGAAGAGGGAAACAAAACCATAACCCTGTAATATTTTTTAACATCCTGTAAACCTTGATATGAAGGGGCTTAAAAAAGAAAAATGCAAAATGTATTCTTTGTTACAGCAAGAAATGACTTTATTATTAGGGAGAATTAGACTATAGTAAAAAGTAAGCCTTCCTAATCTACTTGGTGATTTTCTATGAGTCCGATTACTCTACCTTCTCCTTCTGCTGCTGCCCCTTCTACCACTTACACGATTAACATGATCAAAGATGAGGTTCGTCATCTGGTGGATACTGGTGTTGTCAGTCGTCAGCAACCTCTTTATGTTCTTTGTGAGTTTATTCCCCCTCGTGAGTGGGTTTGTGTTGAAACTGAACTAGAAAGATGCGAATATTTATTACGGGATCAAATTGGGGATCTCATGGCTAACGAATGCTGGGAGAGTGATTAGTCATCAATAGTACACCAACTTCCATTATTTTGACAAGTTCTATTGTCCCATAAGTAACCAAATTATATCTTGTTACCAGTCAACCTTTTTGAATACATTGATTGAGTCCTAATCCCCAGATTAGGGCTTAAATTATGTTTAAGGGGATGATTCTAAAAGAAAACGGAAATTTCCGCACTTCCTGACACAATTGGGTAGAGAATGTAATCAAGAATACAAAAAGACTTTGCAGGTTTCTTCTGTAAGTTCGATCATTCTAAGGGTCAGGGTCTTAACGTTTACTGGTTTGGTGTTCTACTTATGAATCTTTCCACACAATCTTCTCTTACTTTTTCCCGTTATTCTATCGATTTTATACAACAAGAAGCCCGTCATCTGGTGGACCGAGGCTTAATTAGCCGTCAACAACCTATCTCTATCTTATGCGATTATATTCCTGCGCGGGAATGGATCTGGGTTGAACACGAACTAGAAAAATTTGAATATTTATTACGCGATCGCATTAGTGATCTGATTAGTTGCGAAACTTGGTCTAATGACTAAACCATGACCTGAGTTCGGAGTTCAATAATTAACCCTAAGAGTTTTAAACGTTTATTTTTAGCGGTTTAAGACTTTTTTTTGTCTCTGAGGTCTTCGAGTTCTTCTCTAAGGGTGATAATTTTTTCCGTAAGTTGTTGAATTTCCTGGCCCACATCAGCTTTAGTCTTCGTTGATTCTGAAGATTCTTGAGGGTTTTTTGAAGAGGATTGAGAATTTAACCATTGATCCACAAATTCACGGGCTTCTTTTTCGGTTATTTCTCCTTTTTTTGCCCATTCTTCGGTTTTTTTAGCGATTTCTTGTTGCAGTTCTGATAGGGTTTGATTACGTTTTTGCGAATCTTGGAGGGTTTCCAAAACATAAGCCGTAAAACCTACCCCAACGCGGAAAGATTGTTGTAGCAGTTGAAAGATAGTATCTGAATTCATATTAAAGCAATATTGTTATCTATTTATTAAATATCATGCCACAACCACTATCAATTATCAACTAAAATATCAGGTAAACCTACTTTTTTGGGGTTAACAAAGTTTCCTTGAAAATCAATGGTTTTTTCTTCATTGGTAGCGGCATTCTTGATAGTCCTCGCTTCGGCTAAGTCCCTACGTATTTCTGCTTTTTCTAAGTCATCTTTAATTCCACCCAATAAATAAATTAATAAACGACTGGCTAATTTTTTACCTGAGACTTGTATTCGTTTTTTCATCGGGTCATATAATACACCGTACCAAATAGATTGGGACGTATCCATATAACTGAACCCTCCAATTTCATCAAAATAAATGAGTTTTTTGATGATACTTTTTAGAGGAATTTTTTGGGTAAATGCTAAAAACCCTAATGCTTGAGTTAAAGCAATTTGTCCAACGGGACGAAATAAAAAGTTTCCTTCTCCTCCTCCTTTTTCGTGTTTAAAGCGTCTCAATTCATAAGTCTTTACTCCTTGTTCTAATTGACGATAACTGGGTAAACTAGCCAACCCATCAAAGAGTTCAGATAATAATTGTAATCCTTCTTCGATTTCTCGATCATCAGGACGTAAAGAAATTAAGTTCTTTTTATCTTTACTTTTCCAATGGGTAAATTTATCACCTAAATACCCTTCTGTCATGTCTTGTAATGCTTGTAATGTAGTTAAAACTGTAGATTTATTGGCAATGGTTGCACTGTCCCAATTAACCCGAGGATTCCAGTCTTTTTCATGTCTATCTTTGAGTAAGGGATGGGTAATAGCCAGTCGTCTAGAAACAATAGCAAAGCCATCATCTTCATTCAATAAAACTAACTGTCCTTTACTTAAAGAAATAGCCATGCGGTTAACATGAACAAATACGGATCTGACCCGTCTTCTTGCTTCTTCATAAGTTTCTCCTTTGATGACTGCCGGTATAATTTCAATGCCGATTTTTTCCTTGGCTAAACTTTGTAGGACAAGGGGATCTAGATTATATTCTTCTATTAATTCATCTAGGGTAATAGGGTTTCCTGTGGCTTTTTTGTCTTTATTATAAACCTCTAATTTTCCTGTTTTTAGTAACTCCATTAATCCTTGTATTCCCATTAGTCGATGTTGTCCATCAAGGGCAAAAATTGAATAATGTTCTCCGATATTTAACAAACCAATACTATCATTTTTATCGAAAGAGATGAAGTTATCTACGTTTACTGTTGCACGGCATTCTATGTCCCATTCTGATGCAGTGGGATCATTCACCCAGTCTTGACTAATCACTACCAAAATAGGCGGAAATTTATGATTATTTAAAACCGCTAAATATTGGGCTAAATGTGCTTGTCTTGACCAATCTAAGGGTCTTTGTTGTAGTTCTTCTACGGTTTCAGAATCACGAATAATATTGTTGGTTTTCGGGTCATATTTACGGCGAAATAAGGGTAATTGTAGGGCAAAGTGTACCCGACTAGCTAACCATTCCAAAGACACTGAACCTAGATAACTTTGAGTATTTCCCATCTGAGTTTTTTGCACAAACAGTTGCTCCTCACGGGATAAATACCGTTCTAAAAGCAAAGCAAGTGCTTGTTTTTCTTCGCTTTCTTGTTGTCGGAGTTGGCTGGTAATGTCTTGATCCATATTAATTATTTTACTATGTTATATTCCGTAGGGTGGGGAGTGCATCGCCTTACAAGTTTTCACCTTAATTTTCAAACCAATTAATTAAGTCTTGTTCCGATTGAAAATCCAGTAAAGCTTCTCCTAACTCTTCTAGTTTTTCGATGGGTAACTTGTGAATTTTGGTTTCTATTTCAGCAGGAATTGTGTCAAAACGACGCTTGAGTTGGCGAAGGATTAAAGAGATACCTTCTTCTTGTCTTCCTTCGGCCTTTCCTTTACGAATTCCTTCAGATTCAATACGTTGATAGATAACAGATTCTTTCATGATTTCTGACCTCAAAATTGTTCCTTTATTGTTTCAGGTAGGGTGATGTCCCCCCCACCTGATAATTTTTTTTGATCAATTTTCAAACCAATTAATTAAGTCTTGTTCCGATTGAAAATCCAGTAAAGCTTCTCCTAATTCTTCTAGTTTTTCGATGGATAACTTGTGAATTTTAGCTTCTATTTCAGTAGGAATTGTGCCAAAACGACGCTTGAGAAGACGAAGGATTAAAGAAATACCTTCTTCTTGTCTTCCTTCGGCCTTTCCTTCGGCCTTTCCTTCGGCCTTTCCTTTACGAATTCCTTCAGATTCAATGCGTTGATAGATAACAGATTCTCTCATGATTTCTGACCTCAAAATGGTTTGGATAACCTCTTCTTCTAATAGTAAACCAGCAAGAATGGCGGTGGATGCTGCAATGTTACTCTGTTGTCTGGGGTTGTCTAAACTGTCGATTTTTTGCCCAATATCCTGTAGAATATCAACAGGATTGTCGGTCTGACTTAACACGGCTAACGGCCATAACCCTGATGACTGTAACAGTTGTTCGGTGGGTATTTCCCAAAGACGAATAACCTCAAATTGATGTCGGGTGTTAGGAATAGCAAAGACGTTTTGTTGCACTAACTCTGAGGTACTGGGTTTTAGGTAGATAACCACCTGACGCATTTGTTTCTCAGGAAAACGCCGGTAAACCCTCACCCGATAGTCTAACATCCGAAAAGGCATAGTTTCATCGGGTTTGGTCTGGAATTCTAAATGCAAAACAACCTCAGAGGATGATAGTAAGATTAACGCATCGGCCCGAATGGGTTCTAGGGATAACTCTGAGGGAGTTAAGGTAGTCAAAGGAATGGCCTCACCTAGTAACCAACTGGCAAAGTCTTCTGGAAAGCTTTCTACAAGGAATTTACAAATATTATCATACATTTTTCATAGGTTATTAGGGACTTAAATTGTCATTGCGAGGGGAAAAATCAGTATTAATCTTTGATTTTAAGGGAAAATTTCCCGAAGCAATCCTAAAACAACACTAAAGATTGCTATACCTAGCTATAACGTACCTTCATAACTGATACTAGCATGATTTAATAAAACCATAGCAAAGTTTTTAAAAACATTATTTATATTTTAGATTATAATAGCCTTGTTTAAAATTGGAGTTGGAGGCAATGATGGGGTTTGAGTATGTCTTACCAGTGATTCGGGGTATCCAAGCAGAACGGGAGTATTATGTCTCTATGTGTCCCTTGGGTATCCTTCCCAAGTTATTTCCGTTACAGGATGAGGGGATAACACCGTTTAAACGGAGTCAGCGACGGTTAAATAAAAGCAGATTGCGGAAAATTTGTCAATACATTTTAGAAAATCCTCAAGATTATGTGTTTTCTGCTATTACTGCCAGTATTGACGCTGATACGACGTTTGAAGCAGTGGGAGAGGTGGCCGAAACGCGGAAACTGGGCCGTTTGCGTATTCCTATGGAGGGGAGTTTGACGATACATGACGGGTTACATCGTCGGGTTGCGTTGGAAATGGCCTTACAAGCTAAACCACAGTTAAAATATGAAACTATACCCGTTATTTTATATATTGATACGGGGTTAGAACAGTGTCAACAGGTGTTTATTGATCTTAACCGTTGGGGGGTTAAGTTACCCGTTAGTTTAGCTATTCTTTATGATAATCGAGATGCGATCGCTTTGATGGTTAAAAGGGTGGTTAAAGAGGTCAGTTTTTTTAATGATTATACTTATTTTGAGGGGGATAGAATACCGAAAACATCAGATAAGTTATTGACGTTATATCAATTATATCAAGCAACGCTTGAGTTATTAAAGGATGTTTCTTTAGGAGATGATAAGGAAAAGTTTGAGTTTGTTTTCTCTTATTGGCAACAAGTTAGTTATTATTTAGAAGCGAATAAGGATGATCAAAAGTTAGATCAGTTGTTGTTACGGTTCGGGAAGTTTGGCAGATTATTATTGGTTGATTCTCCGACAACTTGGAAAGAGAAGTTACAAAGTTTAGATGTTTCAGAAATTGTGTAGGGTGGGAAAAGTTTAGAGGAATTGTGGTGATGCTATTTTTTAGTACACTTGCTTTACCTGTTCTGAATCAGGTTTTTTTATAGAAATCCTTATCTACCTATAAAATAAGTAATATTCGTTATCTTTATTGATTCTGCATTTCACTTTTACACTGCTAGGTTATTTTGCAGTCTATTTTTGCAATGCGGAAATAGGACTTGACAGATTGCTGAAACCTGTTCTAAATTATGGAAAGAGCAAAAAACTCTGAGAGGTAACTATCTCACCTGCTACCTCCCAAGAATTTCGTTCTATAAACTGAGTAGGCCAATACTCAGAAGGTTTGTTTATTCAATTAACAATTATGCAACAAATATTCGATACGATCAACTCCAGTCAATCTGTTGACAATCGAAAACGTCCAAGTGCGAACATTATTAATGTTTCAACACAACAAGAAGCACAAACTCAAGCGTTTGCAGATGCAGCAACATCAGGTGCAAGGGTCTTTATTTGTCATATTTACGAACAAGGGGGAAGACCTCATTTAGTTTTCTCCTTACCCTTAAATATTTTAGTGGAATTAGCAAAGTTACAGAGTGCTGAGACCAAAAAGAACAAATCTAATGCAGAAGAAAAAATGAATCGTCCGTTGATTAAACCTCATGTTAACGAAATTGCAAAATATTTGTTAAGCACGGACAATTACATACTTCCCCCATTCATTTTTAACTGTAATACTCCTCTCAAAGTGTTCTCTTATGGAACAGGGCCAGTTCAATCTGGATACGCAATCATTTCTAGTAACATTGAGCTTTATGTTACTGATGGACAGCATCGACTCGAAGCAATTAAAAAAGTGCTTCCCGAACGACCAGAACTAAAGAATGATAGTGTTACAGTTTTGGTAGTTCAAGAAGAAGATATGGATCAAATTCATCAGGATTTTGCTGACTGTGCTAAGAATAAACCGATTCCCCCTGCTCTTTTAGCTGCATTTGATGTTAGTAACACATTAGCTAAATTAGCTCGTCAAATTTCAAGAGATTTGGTCATTTTTAATGATCGTATCGATAAACTATCTAACAATGTCGGTAAAGCTCCTGATTATATGTTTACAATGAATCAGCTTCGTATGGGAGTTGCTGAGTTCTTGTTTGGATCATCTCGTAAACAAGTCATTGAATCTCGTTCTAATGTCAATGATGATGAGTATAAGTTGATGTTGGAACAAACCAAGTATTTCTATACTGAGTTTGCAAAACATAATGAAGTGTGGAATATTTTGTTTCAACCTGCTTCAAAAACTGCAAATTTGGACTTATACGCACTAAGACAGAAACGAATTGATCTCAACAGTGTTGGATTTTATATCATTAGTCGTGTGGGACATCTCATTTTTGCCGAAAATCAATTATTGAGTGACATCCAAAAAGATACTTTACTGAAAACACTTGCTAGTCTTGATTACAGTCGAGAATGTGAACTATGGCAAAATAGTGTTGTTACAGATCATGAGGATAAACAGGGTAATATTACGAAAAAGATTGTCAATCAAGCAACGGTTGTCAATAAAGGTTACAAGATTGCTGTTCGAGAATTAGAGAATCGGACAGGAATTACTTTACTTTAAAATTGACGGGGATGTTAATAGAAACATCTCCTTTATTAGTATTCTATTCAAAGTCTTCAAAAATGTTTTCCGTTACTATGGGTAATTTTAGACTTTCATTCCATGATTGTCTCATTCTGTGATTATTAGTCATTGTTTGTAAATCTTCTTTAATCATTTTTCTCACACTAGCATTATCTTGAATTTTGATAGACCATTCTAATTCCCAAAATTTTGGAGATAATGAGTTTATAATATTAAAAACTTGATTTTCAATGCTAGAAGAATCAAAGATATCTACTACACCTATTTCCCAAATAACTTTTAATTTTCCTATAATAAACTCATTCATTGCATCCATATTGACTTTCTTCATAAATTTATTATCCTCTCCCCAAAGTTCAGAATAGTTATTTTTGATTGCTCTCCATATTGCACAAAAGATTTCTAACAAAGAATCATCGTCATCATCCTTGTCTAAAAAATCAAATTGAGCTTTTAAATATCTAAAACCTTGTTCTATTGCTGTGAGAGAGACTAATTTAGTTCCTTGTTTGTTGTAAGACCAATTTAAAAGATTTTGAAATGGACTTGAAGATAAATCATTAATATCCCTCAGTATTGGGGACTGTTTCCCATAACTAACACCAGCTTTTAAAAGACGATGACGAAGTTCTTCTTCTTTTTTTTCATCTAAATGGGCTATAATTGATTTAACACTTTCTGTAGGAACCCGTACTGCTTTATTATTAATAACAATAAACTGAAAAGCTTGTTCTTGAGGGGTAGAATGAATAAGACTAACAATAAGAAGTGGTAAATCTTCATCCTCATAATCTGAAATACCATAAAAACGGTGTTGGCCATCAATAAGCAGTGCGGGACGAAGATGGTCATCTTGATTAGGTTCAAATGAAAACTCTAAAAAACCCCAGGTTATTTGCTCATCACAATTATTTTTAAAATCTGTAGATTCAAAAGATAGATTTTTAAAGCTATCTTTTAAAGGAGTAAATTTAGCTTTTTTTTCTTCAAATGCAATTAAAATATTGTTAGGTATAGTATTAATAGAATCAGATTTAATAAATCTAGTTATTGCTTTTCTTCTAGTTTGTCTTAAAATCCTTTGTGTTCCTTCTACGGAATCTTGAACTCGCTTGATTCCAATCCATTCTTTTATATCTTTTGCACGAGCATAAAATACAAAAAATGAAACAGTATCTTTATCTTGTCTTTGTCTAACAGAACATCCAAAATAACGTCTTTCTTCCATAGAAAAATCCTCAAAACTATCAATAATTATTCTGGTTGGTGTTCATTACAATATGCTTCCATATTTAAAAAATGCCAACTATCACTAAGGTTAATTCTACCAAAATCAAGTCTTCCTACTTCTAGTGCTGGTTTTCCACATATACTACAAGAATATTGACTTTTTGCCCATACAGCTATTTGATACTTTCTTTCTAGTTCAATGTTAAAACTTTGTGTCCCCTTTTCACTAACAAAACACATTTGCTCATAATGAAAATCCGTAGAATCAATATACTCACTCTTATTTTCGTTACATTTTTTACAGGCGACTTTTAAATTAAACTCCTCTGTTGCACCTCCCATTGTTTGAGGAAATATATGATCAGTGTGAATATCTTCCTTTTTTGCTGAACTTAAAGCACGACCACAAATGTAACATCTTAATTCTTGATTGTCGTTAAGATTTCTTCGGACTCGTCTTTTCATAGCTGCTTTTAGACTCTTACTCTTAACTTCTAAACAGATTTGTAATATCGCTAACAATTTTTCACAATCATTATCATCAAGTCTGATATTACTTTTTAGAAATTTTCTCAACTCAATAATAAATTGTTCTGGAGGGAAGTTATCGGATTCATATTTTCTTCTCAAATATTCAGCAGTTTTAATTAATCTTCTAACTAAATAATTAATAGTGCTATCATAAACAAGTTGGCGAAAAGAACCTTCAGCCATAATAAACTGATCAACTCTATCAATAAAACATTTGTTTTCATCCTGTATATTGTCCTCTATATCTAAATCTAATGGATATAAAGTTTTGATAAAGTTTCTGAGTTGTTCTCCTGGGTTAATCTCGTAATTATTCATTGACCATTAACTATAATATATGGTGACACTATACTTATGAGGGAGATCACGGATGTAACTGAGTAAGTTTGTCCCTAGCACCACATTTTACAACAAAACAAGCAGGATATTACCCTACAACAATGACAGCAACCCAAACCTCGCTTTTTCCATCTCGTACCGTCACTGAGTTCGTTGAAAACATTAAAATGCTAACTCACGAAATTCAGGATCTTTATTGTCTTGATGATATTCCTTGGGTTCTAGGATATAGTGGAGGGAAAGATAGTACCGCAGTTCTTCAGTTAGTTTGGAATGCGATCGCAGCATTACCATTGGAGAAACGAAGAAAAAAAATTGATGTCATTACGACAGATACGATGGTTGAGAATCCTATTGTATCAGCATGGGTCAAAAATTCTCTTAAGAATATTCAAAAAGCAGCTAAAGCACAGGAAATTCCCATTCAACCACATTTATTACAACCAGAATCGGCTGAAACTTTTTGGGTTGGACTTATTGGCAAAGGATATCCACCACCAAGAGGAAAATTTCGTTGGTGTACAGAACGTCTTAAAATCAATCCATCTAATCACTTTATTCGGAATTTAATACGCCAACATGGAGAAACTATTCTGGTTTTGGGAACTCGCAAAGCAGAGAGTAAAAAACGGGCGTATAGAATGGAAAAATTTGAAGCAAAACGAATAAGAGATCATTTAAGTCCTAATATGAACTTACCCAACTCTCTTGTCTATAGTCCTATTGAAAATTGGCGAAATGATGAAGTATGGCTTTATCTTATGCAATGGGATAATCCTTGGGAGTATAGTAATAAAGAATTATTTACTATGTATCAGGGAGCAACTGCTGATAATGAATGTCCCTTAGTAATAGATACCTCTACTCCTAGTTGTGGAGATTCTCGTTTTGGATGCTGGGTTTGTACATTAGTAAGTCAAGATAAATCCTTAACAGCTATGATTCAAAACGATAGAGACAAAGAGTGGTTACAACCATTACTTAATCTTCGGGCTGAGCTAGATGTAGAAGATAGCCGAAATAGAAGAGATTTTAGGCGAAGAAGCGGAAAAGTTCAATTATACGAACGTCATGTAGATGAACAAATATCTATAGAGCCAATTCCTGGACCTTTTACTAAAGAAGCTCGTGAAGACTGGTTAAGAAAATTATTGACTGCTCAAAATGAGATTCGTAACAATGCACCTCAAAACATGAAAGATATTACTTTAATTACACAAGAAGAACTTAGCGAAATTAGACGTATTTGGATGCAAGAACGTCACGAATTTGATGATAGTTTACCCCGCATTTATGAAGAAGTGACAGGGGAACCCTTTATTGATAGTCGTCCAGGAGTCGGTCATAGTTTACTCGGTAGCGATGAATGGGATATCTTATCGGATATTTGTGGGGAGGATGCAATGCACTTAGAATTGATGGCTAAACTATTAGATACAGAACGACAATTTTATACTAAATCTCGTCGTGTGGGTATCTATGGGGACTTAGAAAAATGCTTTGAAACCAGTTCTCGTTCCCAAAATGATGCCATTGATAATGCACATCAAAAACGTAACCTCAAAAATGCTATTGCTAACGAAGATGTTGACAAAGTGAAAGAAGAACTTAAAAAGAGTTTAAACCCCGAAGAAAAACAAACTCAAAAACAACTGTCTTGGGGAAAAATTAAATTTGGTCAGCCTATTGATAACCCAGAAAATGAGGAAAATCTATGATTAATCATGTCATAATACTAAAAAATAAAAGGAGTTAAAAAATGGAAATAGAACTAAAAAAATGGGGAAATAGTCTAGGTTTACGAATTCCCCATAAAGTAGCTGAAAGTTTTGGTATTGAAGAAAACTCAATCATTGAGTTAACCGAATCAGAAAATGCACTCATAATTACTAAAAAAAGAAAAATTTATAATCTTGATGAATTATTGGACAGTATTCCCCAAGGTTTTACATATCCTGATGACATTATTGATTTTGTAGAAAGTGAATCAACTGGATGTGAATTGATTTAAAAACGATGCTTAACATTTATTTCTAGAGGAGAAATAATTAGAATTAATCTAAACCCAACTCAAGGAAGAGAACAATCAGGAAATGCACGACCTTGTTTAGTTCTTAGTTATACTAGATATAATTTAGCACGTCAAGGAATAGTCGTAGTAACTCCCATCACAAGTAACATTAAACCACAAGTTAAAATGATGATTAAGATTCCTGATGGATTTAAGATAAAAGGTTCAGTGATTGCCGAACGAATTAGAACAGTTGACTTAAATAGTCGTTGGTGGAAAACCACAGGAGAAATTCTCCCCAAAGACTTTGTTGATTATGTTACAGAAACTTTTTTAGTTATTATTAACTAATCTTTTCCTTTACAAGACTGTTAAACAAGGTTTTTCATAATGAAGACAAATTATTTGCTCAGACTTCAGAGTAACTAAACCGTAGGTTTGTCCATTTTTATCCGAAAATTCAACTTCATAAGCTTCTCCATTTTGGTAAATTTCTACCACTGTACCTACCTGTCCTTTTGGTAACACAATAGAATTATTGGTCATAAATTGATAAGTTTTAATATCTTCTAAAAGTGCAACAGTATCATGTAAATTAATAGTGTTCATTTTTGTTACTTTTCTCATTCAATAGGATAAATAGACGGTAGGGTGGGCAAATTAGAGACTTATCTTAATTATCTATAAAGTAGACAACTTTGCCCACCCTACAAAACGACAAAACTAACTTTTCTTAATACCTTACTAATAAAACTGTGCTATATTTAATAGTATCATAAAAACAAGAGATGATTTCATTGGTTTATTTATGTTATTTACTGAATTAGTTTTACAAAATTTTGGTCCTTATGCTGGCAAAAATATTATTAATTTACGCACAAAAAAAGATAACGATACTCGTCCGATTATTCTGATTGGTGGAATGAATGGAGGGGGGAAAACAACCCTCATGGATGCTATACGTCTTGCATTATATGGACAACGCGCCCAATGTTCGACTCGTAATAATCTCAGTTATAATGACTTTTTAATTCAAGCAATTAACAACCAAACTCCTTTAGGAGATGACACCAGAATAGAATTGGTTTTTGAACATTTTATTGACGATGAGTGGAAAGAAATACGCATCGTTAGACGCTGGAATAAACAACTAAAAGATGGTAAAGATAGTTTAGGGATTTTAGAAACAGGTGGACCTGATAACTATGATTGGCCTAATAAAGCATTGGCTGATACTTGGGATGAATTTATTGAAACAGTGTTACCTTTAGGTATTTCTAATTTATTTTTATTCGATGGAGAACAAGTTAAAGAATTAGCAGAACAAGAAACCCCTCCTCCCACTGTCATTAAATCTATACAGTCTTTACTTGGACTAGAATTAGTGGAAAGATTAGCAGATGATTTAGATATTTTAGTTAGTCGTAAACAAAAGAAATTAGCTACTCAAAAACAACTAAAAACTATAGAAGAAATTGAAGATAAATTAAACCACTATAAGCAAGAAGTAGAAAACGCTAAACAAGAACACGCATCCTTAGATAATCAATTGAAACGGGCTAATAAAAAAGTACAAGAATCATCGGAACGGTTTAGAATAGAAGGGGGTAAAATAGCCGCAGAAAGTAGTACCCTCAGACAAACGATTGACCAGTTAAAAGAGAAATTACAACAGCAACGGAATGAAATGATAAGCTTAGCAGCAACCAGTTTACCCTTAGCTTTAATTACTCCCTTACTTACCGAAGCAAAGGAACAAGCAGAAGCAGAAGTTAAACAACAACAAGCTATCACGGCTAAAACTGTCTTACAACAACGAGATCAAAAATTGCTTGACTACTTAGAAACCCTCCAACTCACTCAAGAAAAATTGCAGAAAATCGAAACATTTTTACAACAAGAATATGAAACCATTAACCAAGATGCAACCACAACCCTCGATCACAGTTTAGGCGTAACAGAAGAAGAATTAAACCAACTGAATACATTATTAGACTATAAATTACCCTTACAACTAGATACCGCTAAAAAACAACTAGAAACCTTACAAAGTTTAGAAATTAATTTAGATAATAACGAGAGAAAGTTACAAGTCGCTGCATCCCCCGAAGACTATCAAAAACTCAGTGATGCACTCACCAATGCACAAAAAGAAGCTGCTAAATATCAAAGCGAATATAATTCAGCCGAAAAACACATTAGGGAAGCAGAAAAAGCAGTACAAATGACCATTAAAGACTTGAAAAGTTACACCGATGAAGCATTAGAGAAACAAAATAACGAACATATTATTAAATCGGCTGCTAAAGTGCAAAATACCTTACAATTATTTAAAGAGCGATTAACCCTTAAAAAACTCAATAAACTAGAAGGAGAAGTAACAGAATGTTTCCGTTATTTACTCCATAAATCTGATCTCGTTCATCGGGTAGCGATTGATACCCATAACTTTAGTTTATCTCTTTATGATCCTCAAGGGGAAACCGTCCCGAAACATCGCTTATCCGCAGGGGAAAAACAACTCTTATCCATCGCCTTTTTATGGGGGTTAGCAAGAGTATCAGGCCGTAACTTACCTATTGCTATTGATACTCCTTTAGGAAGACTTGATTCTTCCCACCGCAATAACTTGGTTGAACGTTATTTTCCCACTGCTTCCCATCAAGTTATCCTCCTTTCTACGGATACGGAAATACGACAAGACGAGTTACAACAACTCACCGAACAAGATGCCATCGCTCATACTTATCTGCTAGAATATAATCCTGATGATCGTCAAACCACTGTTCACTGCGATCGCTATTTTTGGTAATTTTTTTTGTGATTAAAGCTTGAAAAAATCGGAAATTTTTGCACCAAGGCTTGCCAAGGGCCTCGGTTTATGATAGTCTAGATAACAATGGGAAAGCTATGCAATTTTAAATTTTTTGCTTATATTTCTATTATGAAACTTATATTTCCATTTTTACACAAATTTCGCCCCTTAGCAACCCCCTTCTTTTCCAACCGTCCTAAAAGTAGGGTGGGTTAGACGGCTATAATGCACGATTATTACAGAAATATAAGAATCCGTCGTAACCCACCATCTTACTGAGGTGGGCAAAAGTCAGAAATGAACAAAAAGAGACAAAATAATGATAATATTTGCCCACCCTACCTTGAATAATTATGGAATCACCCATTAAACAAATCCGCTTATCTCAAACAGCAAAAGATCAGCTAATTAAACTAAAAAGATACACAAAAATAGAACAGTGGAATATTTTATGTCGATGGGGGTTTTGTCGTTCTTTAGCAGAACCCAGTATTCCTTCTCCTGTCCCCATTATCCTCGATAGTAATGTAGAAATGACCTGGAGAGTGTTCGGGGGAGAGATAGCTGATTTATTATTAATTGCTTTAAAGCAAAGGTGTTATAAGGATGGTTTGGGAACGGATAAAGAGACTTTAATTACTCAATTTAAACTCCACCTACACAGAGGAATTGGTTATTTAGCAGGAGATATTAACATCAAAAAAATTGAAAATTTAATTGAACTTACTATTAAATAAAAGTAGGAGATTGTATGAATAGTTTATATGATGAAGATTATAATCTTTGGACAGAGCAACAGATTGAAGCCTTAAAAAATAGAGATATTGAAGCATTAGATTGGGATAATTTAGCTGCGAATTTAGACTATCCTAAATATTGGATTAATCATGAATTAGTTATGATGATTAGTTCTTTGCTGGAACTTTACGGCGACTTTAACAGCCAAGATTTTGAGCAATACCATTGGAGAACATTTGTAGATACAAATCGATTAATGCTGAATGGAATTTTAGAAGATTGGCCCCATTATTCTGATAAAATTAAAGCAGCTATCCCTCAAGCTTATTTAAGAGCAGTTAGTTTGATGTCACGTCATGGCAAAGCTAGAGGGACTGAGGTGAAATTGCCAGACACTTGTCCCTTTACCTTTGAGCAAATTATTGAAGAAGGGTGGTATCCCAACTAAAATTTTTATCTACCTTGTTAGCTCAAAATCTGCTATAATGGCCATTTTGGAGTATATTGTCTATTAGGAGAAAATTGCTTATATGTCTCGTTATAGAGGACCTCGCCTCAGAGTTGTGCGAAGATTAGGAGAACTACCAGGACTAAGCAGAAAAACCCCTCGTCGGGCTTATCCCCCTGGTCAACATGGCCAAGGCCGCCGCAAACGGTCAGAATATGCCATCCGACTCGAAGAGAAGCAAAAATTACTGTATAACTACGGTGTCACCGAAAAGCAGCTAGTTCGTTATATGAAAAAAGCCCGTCGCGCGACTGGTTCTACGGGGCAAAAATTATTAGAACTGCTAGAAATGCGCTTAGATAACACCGTATTCCGTCTAGGGATGGCAGGAACCATTCCAGGGGCCCGTCAACTGGTTAATCATGGTCATGTTATGGTCAATGGCCGTATTGTTAATATTGCCAGTTATCAATGTCGGCCTGGGGACGTTATTTCTGTGAGAAATAAAGACAACTCTCGTCGCATGGTAGAAACCAATATGCAATATCCAGGGTTAGCTAACCTTCCTGAACATTTAGAATTTGATAAAAATACCTTAACGGGTAAAGTCAATGATGTTATTAAACGGGAATGGGTAGCATTGCAAATTAATGAACTACTGGTGGTTGAATATTATTCTCGGAAAGTTTAGTCAGGATGGGACAACTATCACAGTTGTCCTCTTTTTTTTGTGAATTTATATTGCTTTTTACTTAAATTAAAAAAGAATTATTAAAATACAATAACAATCGTTTCAGATTATAGGTTATTGTTTTTAGTCACCTTATAATTTAAATTAATTTAATAGCATTGTTTCCATAATACCTATTGTAAGACATTAATTTGATGACTAAGCAATTATCAAATGTATTAAAGGTTTGCTTATGCTGATTTTTTACCCTTTGATGGGTTAGGAGGGTTAACGATGGGACAAAGTTTGCAAGATATAACTAGAGATAACATAACAGAAATTAGTCAGGAGTGCCTAGTTTTTCCTAATGCGATTCAAAAACAAGGAGTTCTTTTTGTTCTGAGAGAACCTGACTTAGAAATTATCCAAGTGAGTGATAATACGGGGCAATTTTTTGGGCTTTCTGGGAGTCAATTATTAAATAAAACCCTTGATACGATTTTCCGTCAATCAGAAATAGATATTATCCGCAATCGCCTTCATCGAGATAATCTAGAATGGTATAATCCAATTAAATTGTTACTTTATTTCGATGCAAAATCCGAAGTATTTGAAGGGGTTTTAAGACGACAACCAGAGGGATTAATTTTAGAATTAGAAGTGGCAGGATATCCTTATCAAACCTCTCATTTATCTTTTTATCATTTGTTTCGGTCTTGTTATGGAAGAATTAAACAAGGGAAAAATTTAAGAGACTTAGCGCAAAAAATAGCCCATGAAATTCGCTATATTACGGGATTTGATCGGGTTATGGTTTATCGCTTTAAAGAAGATAATAGTGGGGTGGTTATTGCTGAAGAAAAACCCCCAAGTCTCAATCCTTTTTTAGACTTACACTTTCCTGCAACGGATATTCCTCCTGGGGCAAGAGAATTCTATTATCAAAATTTGTTACAACTCATTTCTAATGTGAATGCTAAACCAGTTCCTATTATTCCTGATAGAAACAGCCAGACAAATAAACCCTTAAACTTAAGTTTATCTTTCTTACGAAGTTTCTCCCCTTGCCATATAGAATACCTGAAAAATATGGGAGTTTCTGCTTCAATGTCTTTGGGATTAATTAAAGATAATAAACTGTGGGGTATTATAGCTTGTCATCACTATTCTCCCAAATATATTAGTTATGAAGTCCGTAAAATTTGTGAATTTCTAGCGGAGTCAGTCATTGATCATTTATTAACGGCTCAAAAAACAGAAAATTGGGAACAAAGGGATCTTATAAAACAACTACAAACTTATCTTAAAATTCCTCTAACAAATGAAATTAATGTTTTAAGAAGATTAGTGTATCATGAAGAAGAAAGTTTACTTAGTTTAGTTAATGCGAATGGGGCAGCATTGTGTTATGGAAATAGCATTCAATTAGTAGGAGAAACTCCCCATAAATCAACAATCAGAGATTTAATTACCTGGTTAGAAAGTTATCGTAATCAAGCAAGTTTTGCTACCAACACCTTGAGTCAATTTTATCCACAAGGGGAAGCGATTAAAACAGAAGCTAGTGGGCTTTTAAGCATTTCTATTGTTCTCAATAACATCTCTTATCATATTTTTTGGTTTCGTCCTGAAGTGATACAAACTGTAGAATGGGCTGGTGATCCAAATCAAAGTTTATCGGTTGACGATGATGGTAAAATTAAACTTTCTCCTCGTCAGTCCTTTGAACTTTGGAAAGAAACGGTAAAAGCAACAGCTATTCCTTGGCAAACTTTTGAACAAGAAGCAGCCGAAAAATTAAGAGATAGTGTCTTATTAGCAGCCTTAGAATTTTCTCATACAGCGATGGAACAAGCGGTCACAAAAGCAGATGCGGCTAACCAAGCTAAAAGTGAATTTTTAGCTAATATGAGTCATGAACTACGAACTCCTTTAAATGCTATTTTAGGGTTTGCTCAAGTGATGCGTCGTTCTCAAACATTAGATAAAGAACATCAACAAAATTTGAGTATTATTACCCGTAGTGGAGAACACTTATTAAACTTAATTAATCAAGTTTTAGACTTATCAAAAGTTGAAGCTGGAAGAATTACATTTAATCCCATAAAGTTTGACTTTTATCGTCTTTTAGATGACTTAGACGATATGTTTCAGTTTAAAGCAGAAGAAAAGGGATTACAATTATTATTCGAGCGATCGCCTGATGTCCCACAATATATTTGCACGGATCAAATTAAATTAAAACAAGTGTTTATTAATCTTCTTAGTAATGCTTTAAAATTTACCGAAGAAGGTGGCGTTTCAGTCAGGGTTCGGGGAGAGACATTAACATTTATTCAGGAGGCTCAAAGCAGAAAAATAGATAGTTTAGACAGAATAATTGTAGTTGAAATTGAAGATACAGGTCACGGTATTTCTGAGAAAGAATTAGACTATTTATTTGAACCATTTTTACAAACTCAAAGTGGAAAAGATCACCAAGAAGGAACCGGTTTAGGGTTACCCATTAGCCAAAAATTTGTCCAATTAATGGGAGGAGAATTAAGTGCTAATAGTGAAATAGGAAGAGGAACAATTTTCCGTTTTCATATTCATGTCCAAGAAATTTCGCCGACAGAAATAGAGACACAAAACCAAACAAAACGGCGCGTGATTAGTTTAGCCCCTAATCAGCCCAAATATCGTATTTTAGTGGTAGATGATCGCTGGAGTAATCGGCAATTAGTGATTAAATTGTTAACACCATTAGGCTTTGAAGTTAGATCAGCAAATAATGGTAAAGAAGCCATAAAAATTTGGGAAAAATGGGAACCTGATTTAATTTGTATGGATATGAGAATGCCTATTATGGATGGATATGAGGCTACTAAACGCATTAAAGCCACAACCAAAGGACAAGCAACTGCTATTATTGCCTTGACAGCCAGTGTGTTTGAAGAAGAGAAAGCAGTGGTTTTATCTGCTGGATGTGATGGCTTTATTCGTAAACCATTTAAAGAGGTGGAAATATTCAATGCTATGGAAACACAAATTGGGGTTAAATTCCTCTACGAAAATGAAGAAAGACCGAAAAAAGTAAACTCAAATCTTGATCTAAAAAAAGCAATTAATAGGGAAATTCTTGCTACTTTATCAGATTCTTGGATCAGGGACTTAAAACAAGCTATCATTAACATAGATTCAGTAAAAATTGATAGTTTACTAGCACAAATCCAAGAAAATTATCCTGAACTCACCTATGCAATTTATTATTTAATGGAGAATTTTGAATATGAAAAATTGTTGGATTTACTGAAATAGAAAAATTTTTTTTCGGTATAATCAATAAATCTTATTTCCATTTATTCTTATATTTTTAATTCTAAAAAAATGACTGAAACTAATAAAACTGATAAGTCAAAAGGTAACATTATCGTTGTTGATGACTCTCCGATTAATTTGAGATTAATGGTTGATTTATTTAAAACAAAAGGATACGAAGTCCGTCCCGTTCCCAATGGTAAATTAGCTTTAACGGCTATCCGAAACTTACCTCCAGACTTAATTTTATTAGATATTATGATGCCAGAAATGGACGGATATGAAGTCTGTAAAAAATTAAAAGCTGACCCCAGAACTAGAGATATTCCTATTATTTTTGTTAGTGCATTAGATGCAGTTTTAGATAAGGTTAAAGCCTTTGAAATGGGAGGCGTTGATTATGTGAGTAAACCCATTCAAGAAAAAGAACTATTTGCCAGAGTTGAAACTCATTTACAACTTCGTAAATTACAAAAACATTTACAAGAGAAAAATCATAAATTAGCGAAAGCTTTTCAACAGCTTAAACAGGCGCAGAGTCAATTAGTTCAATCCGAAAAAATGGCAGCACTAGGACAGTTAGTTGCTGGTATTTCCCATGAAATTAATACTCCATTAGGTGCCATTCGTTCCTCAGTCGAAAATTTAGCAGACTTCTTAGGAAAAGATATAGAAACTCAGTTGAATTTTTGGCAAACTATTGATTCTATACAAACCCCTTACTTTTTAGAACTGTTAAGATATCCTTCTTTACAAGGGTTATCCAGTCGGGAGAAAAGACAGTTAAAACGAAAGCTAAAAAACACCTTAGAAACTGCTAAGATTGAACACAGCGATCGCATTGCAGATACCTTAGTGGATCTTGGTATTTCTGAAAAAGAATTACCCTCTATTTTACCTCTATTTCAGCAATCAGATGGCTTAGACATTCTTGATAAAGCCTATCAATTTTTTACCCTCAGAAAAAGCACTCAAACCATTCAGACTGCCACAGAAAGGGCAGCAAAAATCGTCTTTGCTTTAAAATCTTATGCCCGTTATGATTTTGAGATTCAAAAGATGGAAGGAAACTTAATTCATGGCATCGAAACTGTCTTAACTTTATACCATAATCAAATCAAAAGAGGAGTTGAAGTCATTAAAAATTATCCAGAATTACCTCCTATTCTTTGTTATCCCGATGAATTAACTCAAGTGTGGACAAATTTGATTCACAATGCTTTACAAGCTATGAATTATGAAGGTACATTACAGATTGATATTGAACAAGATAATGATATAATTAATGTGAAAATAACTGATAGTGGGCAAGGAATATCAAATAATGTTTTACCAAGAATTTTTGAACCATTTTTCACGACAAAAGTTTTAGGAGAAGGAAGTGGTTTAGGATTAGATATTGTTAAACGAATTGTTGAAAAACATGACGGAAAAATAACCGTTAATTCCCAACCAGGAAAAACAACATTTACCGTATCCATTCCAATAATAATAAACGAAAATTCTAATAATAATTATGAATCTCAACAATTACAAATCTCCCAATAATAAATAATTAGGAGTTATTAATCATGTCTAAACCAGTAATTTTATGTGTTGATGATGAGAAAGTTATTTTAGATAGTCTCAAAATTCAACTTAAAAAAGAATTTCAAGATACCTACCTTTATGAAGCGGCAGAAAGTGCCAATGAAGCCTTAGAAATTATAGAAGAATTACAAGAAGATAATATTACTATTTTAGTGATTGTTTCAGATTGGTTAATGCCAGGAATGAAAGGGGATGAGTTCTTAATTGAAGTTCATAAACGCTTCCCAAAAATTGTCAAAATCATGTTAACTGGACAAGCAGATAAAAAGTCAGTAGAACAAGCAAAAAAATATGCAAACTTACACAGTTATTTACACAAACCTTGGAATAGTGAAGAATTGATTTCTAATATAAAATCGGGTTTATCTCATGTATGATTAGTTAACCCTATTTTTTCCTAACTATTATTACATCACTGTTGTTGCCTTATGTCTCATGATCTTAATGAATTGATAAAAATTGATGATGATAAACCGATTGTCATTTGTATTGATGACGAAGTTACAGTCTTAGATAGCTTGAAAATTGAACTAAAAAGGGCTTTAGGTGATGAGTATATTATCGAAACCGCAGAAGGGGGAGAGGATGCCTTAGAATTAATGGAAGATTTAATTGCAGATGGTTGTCAAGTTGCCTTAGTTTTATCAGACTATATTATGCCAGATATTAAAGGGGATGAAGTCTTAAAACGCATTCACGAAATGTCTCCTAATACCCTAAAAATAATGTTAACCGGTCATGCCAATTTAGAAGCAGTGAGTAATGCCATAAAACACGCTAGACTCTATCGTTATGTTTCTAAACCTTGGCAGTCAGAAGACTTAAAATTAACGGTGGTGGAAGCTTTACATAGTTATTTACAAGACCAAAAATTAGTGGAACAAAGAGTACAATTAAAAGAACTCAATGAACAATTAGAAGGACTGATTCGTAATCAAGCAAAAATTATTGCTGAACGAACAGCAGAACTCGAACAAGCTAATGCAAAACTGAAACAAGCGAATCAAGAATTAGAACAATTAGCCACTTTAGACCCTTTATTGCAAATCGCTAACCGTCGTTATTTTGATAAATATTTAAAACAAGAATGGGAAAGATTATGTCGAGAAAGACGTTATATCTCTTTAATTTTAGCTGATGTTGATTACTTCAAACAATATAACGATGAATATCAACATCAAGCCGGAGATCATTGCTTAATTGCTATTGCTAAAACCATCGAAAGAAGTTTAAAACGACCAGCTGATTTAGTGGCCCGTTATGGAGGAGAAGAATTAGTAATTGTTTTACCCAATACGAACCCAGAAGGAGGAATACAAGTTGCCCAAAGAATACAAGAAGAAATTGCTTTATTAAAAATACCTCATATTGGTTCTATCGTGAGTGAATATGTGACGATTAGTATGGGGATAGCTGGTATCGTTCCCATTAAAGGGTGTTCTCCTTTAATGTTAGTTAATATGGCCGATAAATGTCTTTATCAAGCTAAAGATAACGGACGTAATCGTTTTTTTTTGGAAGTAATTTAAGGATTATTTAATTGACAATTATTGACTTTTATTTAACCATTCATAAGCCATATAACCAATTACATAAGCAACAACAAAAGTAAGAAGGATAGTGAGACTTGTTCCTAACCATATACTCTTTAAAGAAGGCATTTCTGCGGTGGGTTCAAGGAAGGAGGAAGAGGTTTTTATTAAAGGATCAGTTAATAGTCGTACCATAGCAAGTGTTGTTCCTATTGCTGTGAAAATTAGACCCAGTTGTGCCTCTTTTTTACTTTTATTCTCTTGTCTTTTTGCTTCATCAATACTAATTTGAGTTTGCACACTAAGCATTAGTTTATCATATAAACGTAGGGCGGGACTTAGAAAGCCAATATCTGTTTTCATTTGTTCTAAATAAAATTCAATTTTGCTCTGAAAAGCGGTAAAAAAGTTGGGTGGTGTGTGATCAGTTATGATTTTAATATTTTTTAAGCACTTTCGATAGTTTTTCAAGTTAACTTCTACTGAGTTTTTTTGGTCTTTTAGAAAAGTTAATCGTTGGTAATAATACAGGGAATCTAGGGGTATTTGTTTTAATGATTGACTATTCCAGTCTTGTTTAGTGTATTTTTCAGTTAAACATTCGATGTCTTTATATTGTTGTTCGAGACGACTTTTTAAAATACGACTTTGAGCATAAAAAAACGTAATTTTGTGATAACTTAGTAACAAGTCTTGCAAGATAGGATAAATGTCATCTGCTTTTCTCTCTGTATCTTCATTTTTGTAGAGAAAAACACAAGCTAATTTAACAGAATTAACTAAATAATCATTAGGTTGTTTAACTTGGATTTTTTGAGGACAAATATAAAAAGGACAACCTAAAAATTCATCAATAATTATTTTTTCAGGATCAATTGTTTGCTGATAATATTGATTTAAGCAATAAGTTGCAATAAGATCATTTTCCTCCGAAGTAGTTTCATCTGGGAGTATTCCCGCTAAAATTGCTGTCTGTCCTAATTCCAGTCTTAACTCATTTATATATTCACTAAGATTAGAAAAAGTATTAAGAGATTGTTCTCCTTCCTCTGTATCAATATAGCGAGTTAGTCGCAATAAATAGCTATCATTTAATAGAAAAATACCAAGAAAACTATCAATAATTCCTGTTTTTAGTTTTATTAGTCCATCATCAGAAAGAATACATTCAGAGGGAACCTGAGAAAAGTCAAGAATACTTTTAGACGGTAAACTAGAAAAGTTAGAATCCAGAGGAACTAACTTAACAAACTGTTGTGCATTTTTTCCTGTTTCACTGGTTAAGTGAGAGGTGATTTTATCTAAATTTTCAGTAAAGGTTGTACGTCGTTCTTGTCTGGTCTGTGAGTCTTCATTCATCCCATGAGACAAGACATAATAATATAGGTGTAAGGTTGGAGATATCAGTTTAATCTTGGGGGTTTTCATTGGTATTATTCTCGTTATTTTGTTGCGTCAAGATACTGCTTTTCCAGTCGTTTAAACCACGCAGACCATCACGACTTGCATTATCATACATTTCATTATCTTCATTATCTTCTCGTGGTAACATTGATTTAGGTTTAGGACTTTTATTTTTTTCTATACCCATAGTTAGGTCTTCCCCTGCTTTTGTTTTATATATATCTTTGAGCCATTCTTGTAATATTTCGTTCCCTGGTTGATAACAAAACTCACCGATATATTTAGCCATCGTTTCATAATCATCCTGTTTTTCAGTGGGTATGGTATCTAGATAAGTTGCAATGGTTAATTGTATTCCATCCCCTAACTTGTTTGTTAGTTCGGTTATGGGGGTAGAAACAATGTCATAAAAAGCGTCACAAATGAGTTGATCTCGATTATCCATAATATTTAATGTAAGGTGGGTGAGAGGATTATACTTTAGGTTATCACAAAAATCTAATAATTTGTCGTTAAAGTAGGGTGGGTTAGACAGCTATAATTTAAGTTATCATAAGAATATAAAAATCAGTCGTAACCCACCATTTTAGTTAAAATAATACATTTCTATAGCACTAATAATTTGTCGTTAGAGTAGGGTGGGTTAGACGGTTATAATTGAGGTTATCACAGGAAGATAAAAATCGGTCGTAACCCACCATTTTAGTTAAAATAATATATTTCTATAGCACTACGAATTATGGTTAGGAAGTTCATGAGATTCCTTTTTCCTTAGAATGACAAATAAAGAAACGAATTTTTATATTGTTATAGTTTTGTTGGGTTGAGGAACGAAACCCAACCTACGTCTATTTAAGTTTTATTTTTAACATCCAGTTAATGTAAAAGCAGCCCAATAATAAGGACTTTTAAAGGGAATACCTTTTAATAAATCTAGTTTAACTTCTACATCGATTCTTTCGTTACCTTGGAGTTTATTTACCCATAATTTAGCACGGTTTCTTAACTCTTCAGCAGAACGAGAACGCAACCATAGTTGTGCATTTTTTAACGCAATAGCTTTGTTATTGGTAATTTGTAATTGACGGTAAAATTCATCAAAAAGGAATGCTGTGGAGATAGAGTTGACTTTCCATTGACTTGCGATAACTGCTTTTGCGCCGGCTAAAAGGAACCCTGTAGGGAGTCCTAAATGTTCTTCTGTGGGTTGAGAAGCGTCCACCACACCAGTACAACAAGCGGACAGAATAACTAAGTCTGTTTGGGGTATTTGTAAGTCAGAAAAGATAGTATTTAAAGTGAGATTTTCTGTGGTGTTATGGGATAACATGAGATAGGAATGCAAAGGATTTTTGAAGTTGTATTCTGCATGACCTGAAAAATGTAAGCAGTTGTATTTAGACGCATTTGTTAAGATGTTTTCAAGGGTTGCATTTTTTTCGGTTAAAGTTTGTTGTTGGTTAAAATTTTGACGTTGAGAGATACTTGCTATTTCTGCTTTAGCGAAGATTAAATCTTTATCTTCGGTTGGGTTTTCTATAGCGAGTAAAGATTGTTGTGATCGCTGACGGTTTTGGCAAATTTTCCATACTTGTAAACTAGGGAAATAACTAACAGAAAATTGATCAATGAGGCGTTTATTTTCTTTTTTATTAATCCAAAGTGCATGAATAGGAAACAAATGTAAGTAGTTATGAGGAACAATAATCAGATGTTTAATGTTATCGGGAATATAATTAAGCAGTTGATTGAATCTGAGAAAAGTAGAAAGATTTTTAATAATATTATCTAAATCAGTTTTAGTGTTTTCAATGTCTTCCTGTTTATCTTTTGATTTAGAACTGAGATTATTGATCCAATTATCAGCAATTTCTTTTAAGTTAATTGAAGATAAATCAACCGATAACGCATCAGGAATACGGGGAGATTCTACCCCAGGAAGAATAAAGATAGTTAGGAGTTTATATCTAGTGAAGAAAAATTCTATAATTGCTGTATCTGAGGGCAATATTTCTTGAACGTCTGAGTAATTTAATGGGGTTACTTTCGTTTTAGCAATAAATTCTGGTTCATTTTTAGCGACTTCTCGGTATAACTTTTCTAAGTCTGCTTTAGCTTTATCCCATTGTTCAGCAAATTGTTTTAATTCTATATCTGGTAAACTTTCGCTCAGTTTATTGGTATAAAAATATAGGGCTTTCTTTTCTGTTTGTTTTGCTTGTTGGATCTGTTGGCGTAGTTCAGAGAAAACTGTATTCGGTAAAGGAATATCTTGTTTAGCCAGTCGTTCGACTAAATAACGATTTCTGAAAATTTCTGTATATAAAAATAGTCGTTTAAAGTCTCGTTGTTTAAGGGCAAAGGTAATAATTCTTTGGTATATATCTAAATAGGATTCTAATAACGTGCGTCGGGTAAAAATATCGGTTCCTGTTTGCATTTTATCCAGACAAGCAAGAATTCGATGATAACAAAATTCGGCTTTTCGGGAGTCTTTTAGGGTGAAGTAATAATCAACGGTAGCTTGAACTCTGGTGATGTCTAAAAATAAGGATAATTCCTGTTCTTGATTTTGTTCTGAGTTTTGGTCAGAAATCTCCTTAACTCTCTCAATTAGCGCAAGAATATACTCATCTTTATTATGTTGAAGTTTTCGCAGTTTTTTCATTAACATTAAGTTCCCGCTACCAATTTTTCCTAGAGTTTCAGCACCCAGAAATCGAATTGAAGAACTGTTAGCAATATTCAACATTAATTCTAGCAGTGCTTCAATAGCCAAAGGACTACCAAAACCTATTATGCCTAAACTTTTCACAACAGCTTGCTGGAGTGTATAGTTCTTCTTAGTGGTGCGCAATAGTAGAACCAGAGTCTCAATAGCTATAGTGTTACCAGGATCTATTTTTCCTAAGCTTTCAGCAGTTTTCTGAAGTATGGACTCATTGTTATTGTTACGCAATAGTAGAACCAGAGCATCAATAGCCACTGGGTTACCAGCACCTATTTTTCCTAAGCTTTTAACAGTGTCTGTGAGTGTGTACGGATCGTTACTGGTGCGCAATAGTTCCACCAGACCCTCAATAGCTACAGGGTTTCCAGGATCTATTTTTCCTAAGCTTTCAGCAGTTTTCTGAAGTATGGACTTATCGTTACTGGTGCGCAATAGTTCCACCAGAGCATCAATAGCCACCAAGTTACCAGCACTTATTTTCCCTAAACTCTCAGCAGCTTGCCGAAGTATGGACTCATTGTTACTGGTACGCAATAGTTGAACTAGAGCATGGATAGCTATAGGGTTACCAGCACCTATTTTCCCTAAACTCTCAGCAGCTTGCCGAAGTATATACTCAGTGTTACTGTTGTGCAATAGTTGAACTAGAGCATGGATAGCCATAGGGTTACCAGCACCTATTTTTCCCAAGCTTTTAACAGTGTCTGTGAGTGTGTACGGATCGTTACTGATGCGCAATAGTTCCACCAGAGCCTCAATAGCTACAGGGTTTCCAGGATCTATTTTTCCTAAGCTTTCAGCAGCTTGCCGAAGTATGGACTCATTGTTACTGGTACGCAATAGTTGAACTAGAGCCTCAATAGCTACAGGGTTTCCAGGATCTATTTTTTCTAAGCTTTCCGTCGCTTGAAGAAGTGAGGACTCATCCTTACTGGTGCGCAATAGTTGAACTAGAGCATCAATAGCTACAGGGTTGCCAGCACCTATTTTCCCTAAGCTCTGAATAGCTCGTCGAAGTATGGACTCATTGTTACTGGTACGCAATAGTTGAACGAGAGCATCAATAGCTACAGGGTTTCCAGGATCTATTTTCCCTAATTTTTCAGCAGTTCCTATACGAGCAAACTTGCCCGTTATAATTTGCAATAGTGTTACTAACCGTTTAATTTCTTGTTCTTGTTCTGACATCTTAAAAAATCCGATCGCTTCTTTTTGACCACGCTAAAATAATTATAGACTTAACCCCTTGAGAAAAATCGAGAAATAATCATGGACTCTTACGAAACTTGGTTTGAAAAAGGTTTAACCTTTCAACAACAGGGACAATATGAAGAATCTCTCAACTGTTTCCAAAAAACCATCGAACTCAAAGACAATTTTATCCCTGCTTGGATCTATCAAGGTATTTCCTTAGAAAAATTACAACGTTATCAAGCTGCTATTCTGTGTTACGACGAAGCGATAAGAATTAATCCCAACACTGCCGATCTTTGGTACAACAAAGGAACTATTTACTGCAAAATTAAACAGTATCACAACGCTTTAACTTGTTTTGAGAAAGTGCGTACCATTGAACCGAATCACGCTTTAGCAAGAACGGTCGAAAGTTTAATTAGTGCCATTCCTTCTAAGTTTGATCCGCTGCCGAAAAAACAGGAAAAATACAAGAATGATGAAGAGGAAAGAGCAGCAGAAGCAGAACTTTATTATGAGCGATCTCTTGAAGCTTATAAAAGCAATAGTGGTGAAGCAGAAATGGGTGGTTAAATGAAGTCAAAAGTTAATGGTTTGGTGGGCAATTTTATAATAATAAATGATAGACTAATTAGATAGGTTGATTTTGCCCACTCTACAACACTGAAGCAGAAATGGATTACTAAATGAAGTCAGAAGTTAATGGTTTGGTGGGCAAAATTCTTAAGTTTATTTCTTGCTAAGAATAATTATTGATTTGCCCACCCTACTGATCATTTATTGAACCGTTGCACAGGGTTTTGTTTCATGACTACGAGGACAAGTTTCTAAGTCTTCTGTCACTGGATTTTCTGGGTTTAAACCAATCCAAGCATCGATAGTTTCAGGATCAAACCCTACCCGATAAACCCCGTCAACTTCAATTAAAGGACGACGAATTAATAACGGATCAGCTATCATTAATTGTAAGGCTTTTTCCTGGGTTAAATTATCAGGAATAACCTCACCCGATTTAATTTTCGGTGCGCTTTTATTGAACCATAAATTAACAGGTAAATCCCCAAAAAAGAGTCGTAATTTTTCCGTTGTCCAAGGTTCCTTTAAGAGACTTTTTGCCTCTAAAATGTGACCGGCTGCTAATAAGAGATTCTTCTGTTTGGTGTTATTTTTACAGCCTGGTTTTTCGTAGAAAGTAACGTTAGCCATTATTTGTTCAAGGAATTAAGATAGTGTTCTTCAAGTAATTCTGCGATCGCTTTGGGATTGGGTTTACTGTGTTTAGATTTCCCTGGCATTAAAATCATATTGGGAGCCTTTCCACAGCGTTTTTGACAGCTAGTTTTCTCAATGGTAACGTGATCTTGCAGACCTAAATTACAGAGGGTTTGTTCAAGAAGTTGATGTAATTTTCGTCCCCCTCTTTTCGCACAATCAGACTTATTACAAAGTAAAATTTTACCCTTTTTGGGACAGGTTTTACCCTGTACAGTTACGTTGGCATTATTCTCTTGTTCTTGATCACATTTGACGTTACAACTGAGGCGATTAATCTCATAAGCTTTCAATTTTAACTTAGTAAAATTACCTTTAAACTCTTGTTCTCCTGTGATAGAAATCCAATCGCCGGGTAAGATATTTAAAGCTTGAGTATCTCGTAAACTTTTATCAATTTTAACCCTTAATTGTCGTTCGCCTACCGCTAAAATCAAGGATTTTGACTGACCATTAGACTTATAAATAAAGCCCACAAATTGACCTTGTAATTGAAAGGGAATGGTTTGACTAGAAGGAATTGAATTCATGGCAATTTTTCCTGGAATAATAAAATGAGAAAATGGTGCAATAAGAATTATTGGTAATATCAATTCTCAAAAGTGATGAGAAACTTAAGTCGTCATTGTGAGGGAAAAAATTAACATTAACCTTTGACTTTTACTGAAAATTCCCCGAAGCAATCTACCATGAACATAGAGATTGCTTCATTTCGCTACCGCTACATTCGCAATGACACTGAAGTATCTATCTAGCTATTTTTGAGAACTGGTATAATCCCATTTTTTTGCAGTGATGAGAGATATTATCAACTAAAATGACAATAAAGCTTCTGTCAGGTTGAGCTAGATTACTTAATCTGTACTCAAACTATAAAATCTCTCAATAAGTAAGAAAAATGAGGGAAAAAACTGGAAGAAAGGGGCTTAATAGAAGTCAGAAGTTAGAAGTCAGAAGTCAGAAGTTTTTTTGACTTGATTACAAAAAATATTCTTTCTACTTATCTTGTCTTCCATTGTTAACGATTAAGCCCGAAAAACTGGAGGAAGATTAGAGACGTTTTGCGTCAAAAGTTTGGGGTAATGTGGTGTCATCATTGAGGTTAGAAAATTGTAATTCCCAACCATTAGCTAAGGTTAAAATTTTCCCGTCTCCTTCAACGGTTTCCTTAACCACTAACTCTTCCAAATCTTTTTTAGGCACATAAACGGATAAATTGCCTTCATCTTCTCTGCGTAACATTACTTTCATGGCATAACTCCTAAAATAGTTAATAGTTGATAGGGAATAGGGAATAGTTGTTATTTTCAACTGTGAACCCTGAACCCCGAACGTTTAAACCTGAGACTCTTGTAGACAAGGTTCTAGGGTTTCTTCAATTTCCTCATCATCGGTATCATTAATCAAAGGTTCATCCGCAGGAATTAACTCCTTGCGACGACAACCGACGACATAACCCCTATCGAGGAAATGAACCGCATAAATGTAATAACTTTGAAGATAAGTACCAATACCGACAACGTAGCCGATATCACCTTTTTTCGCTAAGGTTTCCCCGACTTCTTTACCAGGAAACGTCCCATCATTGCGAATCATTCTCCGAAGTCGAACTTTTTGCTCCATTTCAAAAGCGGGGGGATCATTAAGTTCAATTTCACCTGGATTATACAATCCCATGAGACATACTCCTATTGGATACAACATCAAGTAACTCCTCAACCGTTAGACTGCGCTTCATTTGTACCGATAAATGGCGCACCGAGTCTAACACCACTTGGGACTCTTCATGGTTTAAACGAATGCCATGTTGACTCAATAAATTGGTCAATAAATGTCGTCCCGAATGCTTTCCTACCACTAAACGGCGTTTCCAACCCACCTCATCTGGAGAAAAAGGTTCGTAGGTTTGGGGGTTTTGTAAGACACCGTGAGCGTGAATACCGGACTCGTGGGCAAAGATATTGTCCCCGACGATCGCTTTCCAGGGGGGAAGGGCGATACCCGACGCTTTAATCACCAGTTGGGACAACTCCCGCAGACGAGCGGTTTCTACCTCTAAATCAACCTGATAGAGTCGTTTTAGGGCCATGATCATCTCTTCGAGGGCTGCATTCCCCGCCCTTTCTCCCAACCCGTTAACGGTGGTATTGACCGAAGTCGCTCCGGCTTGCAACCCGGCTAAGGCGTTAGCAGTGGCCAAGCCAAAATCATTGTGGGTGTGCATTTCAATGGGGATATTCAGGGACTTAACCAATTTTCCCACCTTTTGGGCTGTGGTTAAAGGGTCAAGAATGCCCACCGTATCACAAAAACGGAAACGGGACGCTCCCAAACTTTGGGCAAACTGAGCCACTTCCAGTAAAAAAGACTCATCAGCCCGCGAAGCATCTTCAGCCCCTACAGAGACGAATAAACCCTTATCTAAAGCAAAATTGAGACTATCCCGTAACCGTTCCCAAACAAGATGTGTTTTTCCTTGAAATTTTGCCTTAATTTGTATATCTGATACAGGAATGGATATATGAACTCGTTGTAAACCGCAAGCAATAGAGGCTTCAATATCGGAACGGACAGCGCGGTTCCAGCCTAATAAAGCCGTTTTTAACCCTTTTTGGACAATAGTCGTAATGGCCTCCGCTTCTGAGCCTCCCATCGCAGGAATACCCACTTCCAACTCAGGAATACCGATAGCATCCATCAAGAGCGCGATCGCTATTTTTTCAGCCGCACTAAAGACAATGCCGGCCGCTTGTTCTCCATCCCGTAGGGTTGTATCATTAATATGGACGTGATTCATGGCTTAATACTCCTCAGATTGACCAATAGTTAGGGGAACTGGAAATAAATTTGAGCATCTAGCCAATCCCAAATTCTTTGTAATTGAGCCACCGAGATTAAGCCATATTGCCACAACAGCATGGGAATAGGATCACCCGGTTGTCTTTGGTTGTTGATGACAACCGCTAGATCATCTCCTGATAGATCCATTTCTTGTTGCAAAAATTGACTAAATTCCGTAGAAATTGAATTGTTTTCCATGACAGCACTGAGAGGTTCAGTTATCAACATTATGAGAAGGCAGGAGGCAGGAAGGAAGTCAGAAGTCAAAAGTCAGAAGTTGTTTTTGTCACAAGGTTTTATGTCTCGCTCCAAAAACTTCTCGCTTATGATAGCCAGGTTTTTGCTCCTGATTATCTCGATAACTCTCGGCTGTCCTAACCTACACCTGAACTGCTGTAACTGAGAAAACTAGAAAGTGGGTTAATGAGGAAGAAAAAACCTAACTTTATCGATAGTAATTAGCCTTAATTAGCACAAAAACCCAAGAAAAGGCTATTGATTACTCAATTTTCTCAGTATGGTATAAGTCGTTTAGGCAGAAAATCAAAGTCTTACTGTTGCTTATGAGAATAAGACTTAATAAACTCGCTCTTCAACCGTTTCCCAACACCGCTCCAGCCAAGTGACTAACTCTTGACGAGAAGCGATCGCCCCATAGACCACACTACGAAGCAAAATGGCATGGTTACCATGTTCGATTTCCACCCACAATGAACCGTCTTCAGGACACCAACAGGGAATCATTAATTCTTGAAGACGTTGGCAAACCGTCCAGCGATCGCAACGAGAAACTTTCTCAACTTGACTGATAAGCGCATCAGAATGATAAGGTTGCATCATAATTGTAAGGTAAAGGTCAAGGTAGTTTTTGTATCTTTTGTTCCAATTCTTCAATTCGGTCTAATAACATCCGAATCGCTTGGCCCTCAATATCCGGGAGTTTGTCATGTTCTAAAGGACAACCCCGACCACTACGGGAGATAATACGACCAGGAACTCCTACCACAGTGCAATCATGAGGGACATCGCGTAAAACGATTGATCCGGCTCCAATACGGACATGATTGCCAATTTCGATGTTACCTAATACTTTGGCTCCAGTTCCCACAACGACCGAATGGCCTAAAGTGGGATGGCGTTTACCACTTTCTTTACCAGTCCCCCCAAGGGTGACATTTTGATAAATAAGACAATAATCACCAATAATAGCCGTTTCTCCAATAACAACTCCCATACCATGATCGATAAACACCCCTTGACCAATGGTCGCCCCGGGGTGGATTTCAATTCCCGTGAGAAAACGGGCAATATGAGAGAAAAATCGAGGAATAAAAGGTATATTGCGATGCCATAATTCGTGAGAGAGACGATGGATGGCTAAAGCGTGTAAACCTGGATAGCAACACACCACTTCTAACCAATTACGGGCTGCGGGATCTCTTTCAAAAATAATTTGAAAATCTTGCCGCAAGAAGCTTAATAGGTTAGGCCGAGAAGTGCGCGGTTCAGAAATAGGGCTTTCTGACGGACTTCCACGACGCTCTCTGACAGGGAGTGATCCAAACATTAAATTCCGTGCTTGCGCATAGACTTAGTTGTTATGCTTATACCAAGTCCCCTATTGGCCCTGTGTCTTAAGACGGTGAGTCAAATTGATCAAGTTTATTAATGGCTCAACCCGTTTCGTCAAACCTAGATATAATCGACTGTTCACTAGGGTTTAAAAAAATTTTTGGGTCGGGGGACGAGTATTTTTTTACAGGGGATAGGGTATTTTTCGGGGGAGGGACTTGTGTTTGTGTACTCAGTTGTAATGATTGTTATACAAGCGTTTGAACCCTTTTTTTTTCTTCTAGTAACATAGATGACTGTCCACTCAAAATTAAAAAAGAATAAAAGGGCTACAATGGTTATGCAGTCTGCTATTGAGCTATTTTATTCTCAAAAAACTCGCCCCCAACTGTTACATAGCAAATCTACCAACTAGAAAATGTTACATTGGATACAGAATTGAATTCCGTGACAGCACTGGGGAGGCAAGAGGAAGCTAACTCGGTGTTTCTTTTCTCAAGAGGGAAGGACTTTGGGGACTGGGAGAAATAATTGATATATCTTCCCCCCCTCACCCCGTCACCCTCACCCCCCGTCACCTGCGTCCTGAGTGTAAAACTAGAGGAGGAAAAACCCACCAATAACACAGCCAAAGCCTTACGTAATAAGACTTAGACCTTGAGTACAAAAAAGCCAGAGTCCCCCTGTAAAAATACAGAAACCTCCCCCGATAAATACCTGTACCCCGTACCCCTAAAAAAAATTAACTAGGCTCAAACCCTCGCAACGCAAAAGGTTTGAGCCTATGAGTACAGCCTAAGTAATCCAATGAATCCCAACCTACTCACCTTGAACCCACTGGAAAGGAGGAGGGTGGTATAAATGACATAACGCCGAAGACATACAGTTCATTGTTTTACCCTTTGCTCGTACTAAGTCTCTGACAATTCCTCTTACAGTCAGGCTTTAGCTCACCCTCTAACTCACGGAATTCAATGTTACAATCCACAGGTCTAATTAACACTGACGCATCTACGGCTAATCCAAACACTGCGACGGGAACCTCATTTATTCCCCAAGCAAAAGGAGATTGTGCTTGTCCTTCAAGTGGGGATAGTACGCAAACCATAGATGCAAAGATTCAAGAAAGAATTGCTAAACACCCTTGTTACAGTGAAGATGCCCATCATCACTATGCACGGATGCACGTTGCCGTTGCCCCTGCTTGTAACATTCAATGCAACTATTGTAACCGCAAATACGACTGTGCTAACGAAAGTCGTCCAGGGGTAGTTAGTGAAGTTTTAACCCCAGAAGAAGCAGCACATAAAGCGTTAGTCATCGGTGGCAAAATTCCCCAAATGACTGTATTGGGTATTGCTGGTCCTGGAGATCCTTTAGCCAACCCCAAACAAACCTTTCGCACCTTTGAATTAGTTGCAGATAAAGCCCCCGATATTAAACTCTGCTTATCCAGTAATGGGTTGATGTTACCGGAGTATGTTGATCGCATCAAAGAACTCAACATCGATCACGTTACTCTCACCATTAATATGATCGACCCAGAAATTGGGGAAAAAATCTATCCTTGGGTTCGGTATAATCGGAAACGGTATAAAGGAATCGAAGGGGTTAAAATACTTCATGAGAAGCAAATGGAGTCCCTTGATGCCCTTAGAGAAGCTGACATCCTCTGTAAAGTGAACTCCGTGATGATCCCAGGGATCAACGACGAACACTTAGCAGAAGTTAACGAAGTTATCCGCTCCAAAGGTGCATTTCTCCACAATATTATGCCCTTGATTTCTGCTCCTGAACACGGCACTCACTTCGGGTTAACCGGACAAAGAGGCCCTACCCCTAAAGAGCTAAAATCTCTACAGGATAAGTGTTCTGGCAACATGAAAATGATGCGTCACTGCCGTCAATGTCGCGCTGATGCAGTCGGGTTGTTAGGAGAAGATCGTTCTCAAGAGTTTACCAAAGACAAATTCTTAGAAATGACTCCTGAGTATGATGTGGCCCAACGTCAAGAAGTTCACGCCAACATCGAACAATTTACTGCCGAAGTTAAAGCAGCTAAAGCACAAAAGAAAGCCCAAAAGACGGCCAACGCACCTAAGATTTTAGTAGCAGTGGCCACCAAAGGCAACCGCTTAGTTAACCAACATTTCGGTCACGCCAAAGAATTCCAAATCTTTGAAGTCGATGGTACTGATGTTAAATTTGTGGCACACCGTAAAGTGGATCACTATTGTCAAAGTGGGTATGGTGAAGAAGCCACCCTAGATAACATTATTAAGTCCATCTCTGATTGTAAAGGAGTCCTCGCTTCTAAGATCGGTCATTGTCCTCAAGAAGAGTTACGCAAAGCCGGCTTAGAGCCTTACGAAGCCTACGATATCATCGATAACGTAGCCATCAACTTCTACAAAGATTATATGCAAAAACAAGCATTAGGAGCCTAGTGAATGATTGATACCCTGAGCTATCGTCCTCAATCTTCGTTAGTTTCCTCACCAGGAAGTTCTCAAACTGCCGTCATCAACCCTCCGAGTTCAAACTCAACTACAACGGAAAATAACTGTAATACTTGCGTTGATGACTATTCTATTCCTCCCTGCACAGGGTTTTCCAAAGACTACAGTTGTTTTCCTAGCCTAAACAATTAGTATATGGAGCGATCGCATCATGAGTTACACTATCACCAATGAATGTATTAACTGTTCTCGTTGTCGGAGTGCTTGCCCGACCGGTGCTATTACCATACAAGATAATGTATTTCTCATCGATGCGACGCAGTGTAACGATTGTCAAGGGTATTATGGAACCCCCCAGTGTGCTTCGGTCTGTCCTACCAACTCCGCTTGCTTACCGTCTTATCAAGTCACTGGGGGAAGTAAAAACAAAAAGGCTGACTATTGGGATGCTTGGTTTAACCGCTATAACAACTTAGTCAGCAAACTCAAAGGACAACAAACGAGTCCTTACTGGGAGCAATGGTTTGATGCTTACTCCCAAGAAATTTCCACCTTAATGACAGCAAATAGTTAAATAAGGTGTTCGTCATCACTTCTGACTTCAAACTTCTGACTTCTGACTTCATCTGACTTCTGGTACAAACTGATGAGAGACTGTATATATCTAGACAATAATGCAACCACCCAAATAGATGAGGAAGTATTAGGCGCAATGATGCCCTATCTTACCCTCTATTATGGCAACCCCTCTAGTATGCACACCTTCGGTGGACAAGTGGGAAAAGCCGTTAAAACCGCAAGAGAGCAAGTCGCATCTTTATTGGGTGCCGAACCTTCAGAAATTATTTTCACCAGTTGTGGGACAGAAGGAGATAATGCCGCCATTCGTGCAGCTTTAACTGCTCAACCCAATAAACGACATATTATTACCACAGAAGTTGAGCATCCAGCCGTTTTAAATCTTTGCAGACATTTAGAAAAACAAGGTTATACCGTCACTTATTTGGGAGTGGATAGTCAGGGAAGATTGGATCTCGATGAAGTGCAAGCATCCTTAACTGGTGGCACGGCTCTGGTTACCATTATGTATGCTAATAATGAAACCGGAGTCGTCTTCCCCATTGAAGAGGTGGGAGCAATGGCCAAAGAATATGGGGCATTGTTCCATGTGGATGCCGTGCAAGCAGTGGGTAAAATCCCTCTGGACATGAGTAATAGCACCATTGATATGTTAACCCTATCGGGTCACAAACTTCATGCTCCCAAGGGTATTGGTGCGCTGTATGTACGAAAAGGAACCCGTTTTCGTCCCTTTATGGTGGGAGGCCATCAAGAAAGGGGTCGCCGTGGAGGAACCGAGAATGTAGCCGGTATCGTTGCTTTAGGGAAAGCCTGTGAGTTAGCCCAATATCACCTGGCTAATGTTTCTCACGAAAGACAATTAAGAGATTATTTAGAAACCAGCATTCTCACCTTAATTCCTGATACAGTTGTAAATGGAAGCACAAAACAAAGATTACCTAACACCACTAATATCGGTTTTAAATATATCGAAGGCGAAGCCATTTTACTCTCCATGAATCAGTTTGGTATCTGTGCCTCTTCTGGTTCGGCTTGTACCTCTGGTTCTCTCGAACCCTCTCATGTATTGAGAGCAATGGGACTCCCTTATAGTGTATTGCATGGTTCGATTCGCTTTAGTCTCTCCCGTTACACCACTCAGGATGAGATCCAGCGTGTGATTGAAGTTTTACCGGATACCATTGCACGTCTGCGGGCGATGTCTCCCTTTAGTAGTGATGACGCAACCTGGTTGCAAGAACAAGAAAAAGCAACGTTAGCTAAGTAGGAGTCAGGAGTCAGGAGTCAGGAGTCGGAATAAATATCTCCCCACACTCCCCACCCCTCCCACACTCCCCACCCCCATCCAACTATTAACGAAAAAATTAAACTGGTAACTGCTCATGTGGGAATATACAGACAAAGTAATGGATCTCTTCTATAATCCTCGTAATCAAGGAACGATTACAGAAAAAGAAGAAGGACAAGCCATAACAACTGGAGAAGTGGGTAGTATTGCCTGCGGCGATGCCCTGAGATTACATTTAAAAGTGGATGAAAAAACAGAGATTATCTTAGCTGCACGGTTTCAAACCTTCGGATGTGCTTCTGCGATCGCCTCTTCCTCTGCACTGACTGAGTTATTGGTTGGTAAAACCTTAGATGAAGCCTTAAGTCTTACGAATAAAGAGATCGCCGACTTCTTAGGGGGGTTACCCGAGGAGAAAATGCACTGTTCAGTTATGGGACAAGAAGCCCTAGAAGCTGCTATCTTTAACTATAGAGGCATTCCCCTAGATAACCACGAAGATGACGAAGGTGCATTAATTTGTCGTTGCTTCGGGGTAACTGATAGTCGTATTCGTCGCATTGTTCTCGAAAATAACCTTAGCACAGCAGAACAAGTGACCAACTATGTGAAAGCCGGTGGCGGATGTGGGTCTTGTTTGGCAGATATTGATGATTTGATTGCTGAGATTGTCCAAGAAAAAGCCACTGCTGTTGCCGTTGCCACCGAAGTCGTTAAAGCCAAGTCAGAAACCAAGCCTTTAACCAACTTACAGAAAATTACTCTCATTCAACAAATCTTAGAAGAAGAAATCAAGCCCATGTTAGCCAAAGATGGGGGAGATGTCGAGTTATTTGATATCGAAGGGGACTTAGTGAAAGTCATGCTCAAAGGAGCTTGTGGTTCCTGCGCTAGTAGTACCGCCACCCTCAAAGGAGGCATTGAAGCCAGACTCAAAGAGCAGGTTTCCCCAGATTTAACAGTAATTGCCGTGTAAATCAATAATCAAATCATAACTAAGGAGAACACCATGTTAACTCAAAAGAAAGGTCGAGAGCGATCTCCACCATGAGTATCGCTTCTCACCCGACGTTATTACAACGTCACTCTTGACCCAAGAAAAAGTAAAGTTTCACAGCCTTTACTCAATTTCTTAACTCGGAAGACATCTTCTGACGTAGAGATCGAGGGTTCTAATGGGATGAAAATCCCGATGTTTCCTAACCATATAACGAATCATCTTTACGTCAGCAACAGATCAAGCTTCCAAATTGTACACAATCACTGTCTCATAAGCGAGAATCAACTATGCGTCAAATTGCATTCTACGGAAAAGGCGGTATCGGTAAATCCACCACTTCTCAGAACACCATTGCTGCAATGGCTGAAAACAACCGCATCATGATTGTTGGTTGTGACCCTAAAGCAGATTCTACCCGTTTGATGCTTCACTGTAAAGCACAAACCACCATTCTGCACTTAGCAGCAGAACGGGGAACCGTAGAAGACCTCGAACTCGAAGAAGTATTACTCGAAGGATACCAAGGCGTTAAGTGCGTTGAATCTGGTGGTCCTGAGCCTGGAGTTGGATGTGCGGGTCGTGGTATCATCACCGCCATTAACTTCCTAGAAGAAGAAGGTGCTTACGAAGACCTAGACTTCGTATCCTACGACGTATTAGGAGACGTTGTTTGTGGTGGTTTCGCAATGCCTATCCGTGAAGGAAAAGCACAAGAAATCTACATCGTAACCTCCGGGGAAATGATGGCAATGTATGCTGCTAACAACATTGCTCGTGGTATTCTTAAGTACGCTCACACTGGTGGAGTACGTTTAGGTGGTTTAATTTGTAACAGCCGTAACGTTAACTGTGAAGCTGAGTTAATCGAAGAATTAGCTCGTCGTCTCGGAACCCAAATGATTCACTTCGTACCCCGTTCTAAGCAGGTACAAGAAGCTGAATTACGTCGTATGACTGTTATCGAATACTCTCCTGATCACCCTCAAGCTGATGAGTATCGTCAGTTAGCTCAGAAGATCGAGAATAACACCAACTTAGTTATTCCTACTCCTATCACAATGGAAGAACTCGAAGAACTCTTAGTTGACTTCGGTATCCTTGGTGGCGAAGACGAGTATCAGAAAGTTCTTGAAGCTGATAAAGCTAAAACCAAAGCTTAGACTGAGTCTCGCTTAATTAATAGGATTGAGGATCATTCTAAGGCAAAAGTGAATAGTGAAAAACTATCAACTTTGAACTCCTTTTGCCTTCCCCTCTTTCCCTTTTCGATAATTTTCCTTCTACACCAACTTTGAGAGGAACACCATGGCAACAGTTGAAGAAAATAAGAAGCTCATTGCCGACGTTCTGTCGACTTATCCCGAAAAAGCTGCTAAAAAGCGTGAAAAACACTTAGGTGTTTACCAAGACGGCGAAGCTGATTGTGGCGTAAAATCTAATAAACAATCCTTACCTGGGGTTATGACCGCTCGTGGTTGTGCCTATGCAGGGTCAAAAGGGGTAGTTTGGGGTCCGATTAAGGACATGGTTCACATCTCTCACGGTCCTGTGGGTTGTGGTTACTATTCCTGGTCTGGTCGTCGTAACTACTACATCGGAACCACCGGTGTTGATAGCTTTGGTACCATGCAGTTTACCTCCGATTTCCAAGAACGGGATATCGTTTTTGGTGGAGACAAAAAACTCAAGAAAATCGTTGATGAAATCGAAGAATTATTCCCCCTCAACGGTGGTATTTCTGTTCAATCAGAATGTCCCATTGGTTTAATTGGAGATGACATCGAAGCAGTGGCTCGTGAAAAGAGCAAAGAAACTGGTAAATCCGTTGTTCCCGTCCGTTGTGAAGGGTTCCGTGGGGTTTCTCAATCCTTAGGACACCACATCGCTAACGACATGATTCGTGACTGGGTTTTCCCCACTGCTGACAAAGAAAACGCAGAAAAAGGATTTGAAAGCACTCCTTATGACGTAGCCATCATTGGTGACTACAACATCGGTGGAGATGCTTGGTCTAGCCGTATTCTTCTTGAAGAAATCGGTCTTCGTGTGGTTGCTCAGTGGTCTGGTGATGGTACCTTAACCGAGATGAAGGCTACACCCAACGTTAAGTTGAACCTCATCCACTGTTATCGTTCCATGAACTACATCAGTCGTCACATGGAAGAAAAGTATGGTATTCCCTGGTTAGAATACAACTTCTTTGGACCTACCAAAATTGCTGCTTCTTTAAGAGAAATCGCTTCACGCTTCGATGAAAAAATCCAAGCCAAAGCTGAAGAAGTCATCGAAAAATACAAAAAGCAATCTGAAGAAGTCATTGCTAAGTACCGTCCTCGTTTAGAAGGCAAAACCGTCATGATGATGGTGGGTGGTTTACGTCCCCGTCACGTGGTTCCTGCTTTCAAAGACTTAGGCATGGAAATCATCGGAACCGGATACGAATTCGCTCACGGTGATGACTACAAACGGACCACCAACTACGTTGAAGATGCTACCCTCATCTATGATGACGTAACGGGTTATGAGTTTGAAGAGTTCGTTAAAGAACTTAAGCCTGACTTAGTGGCTGCTGGTATTAAAGAGAAGTATGTCTTCCAAAAGATGGCTCTTCCCTTCCGTCAAATGCACTCTTGGGATTACTCCGGACCTTACCACGGTTATGATGGCTTCGCTATCTTCGCCCGTGACATGGACTTAGCCCTCAATAGTCCCACCTGGGGATTAATTGGCACCCCTTGGAATAAATAAGAGGGAGGATGATCATGGGAGCTTTGAGGACTAGGAGACTGGGGGACTGGGAGACTGGGGGACTGGGAGACTGGGGGACTGGGAGACTGGGAGACTTTGGGGACTGGGAGAAATCATTGATATATCTTCCCTCCCCTCACCCCGTCACCCCTACACCCCCTCACCCCCTCACCCCCTCACCCCTACACCCCCTCACCCCCTCACCCCCTCCCCTCTCTCTCTTTCCAAGTTTGTTTGTCTGAGATATCCATCCTATACTGGAGTTACCACCAATGGCTCAAAACGTAAACAACATTAAGGATCACGTTGATCTGTTTCATCAGCCTGAATACCAAGAACTTTTTGAAAACAAGAAACAGTTTGAAGGAATGCCTTCTGCTGAGAAAGTTCAAGAAGTGGCTGAATGGACTAAATCCTGGGAATATCGGGAAAAGAACTTCGCTCGTGAAGCGTTAACCGTTAACCCCGCTAAAGCTTGTCAACCTCTAGGTGCATTACTTGCAGCAGTTGGTTTTGAAGGAACCTTACCCTTCGTACATGGTTCTCAAGGTTGTGTGGCTTACTTCCGTACCCACTTAACCCGTCACTTCAAAGAGCCTGTCAGTGCTGTTTCTTCTTCCATGACTGAAAACGCTGCGGTTTTCGGTGGATTAAAGAACATGGTTGATGGACTTCAAAACTCCTACGCTCTCTACAAGCCTCAAATGATCGCCGTCTGTACCACTTGTATGGCTGAGGTTATTGGGGATGACTTAGGTGCGTTCATCGGAAATGCTCGTCAAGACGGTGCGATTCCTGAAGAGTTACCCGTTGCTTTTGCTCATACGCCTAGTTTTGTGGGTTCCCACATCACTGGTTATGACAGCATGATGAAATCTATTCTGTCTACCTTAACCGAAGGTAAGAAGAAAGAAACCACCAACGGTAAAATCAACTTCATCGCTGGATTTGAAACCTACATCGGTAACATCCGCGCTCTGAAAAATATCATCTCTGCGTTTGACTTAGATGCTACCCTTTTAAGTGACACCGAAATGTACTTAGATTCTCCCAACTTAGGGGAATTCAAAATGTACCATGAAGGGACTTCCTTAGAAGATGCAGCAGATTCTATCAACGCTGAAGCTACCGTTGCCCTTCAAACCTACACCACTCCTAAAACTCGTCAATACATCGAGAAAGAGTGGGGACAAAAAACCTTCACCTATCGTCCTTGGGGTGTTAAAGCTACTGATGAGTTCTTAATGGGCTTATCTGAGTTAACCGGCAAACCTATTCCCAAAGAGTTTGAAATCGCCCGTGGACGCGCTGTTGACGCAATGACCGATACTCAAGCTTGGGTACATGGTAAGCGTGCTGCGGTTTACGGTGATCCCGATTTAGTAATGGGCTTATTACAGTTCATGTTAGAAATGGGTATCGAGCCCGTTCACGTCTTGGTTAACAACAGCACCAAGGAATTTGAAGCTGAAGCTAAGGCTCTTCTTGCTGCTAGTCCCTACGGACAACAAGCTACCGTTTGGGGTGGTAAAGACTTATGGCATATGCGTTCTTTACTCTTCACTGAGCCTGTTGACTTCATCATTGGTAATTCCTACGCTAAGTATTTAGAGCGTGATACCAAGACTCCTTTAATCCGTATTGGTTATCCTATCTTTGATCGCCATCACTTACACCGCTTCTCCACCATTGGTTACGAAGGTGCTATCAATCTTCTTACCTGGATCGCTAATGGACTGATGGATCACTTAGATCGCAAGACAGACACCCCTTCTGTAACGGATATTTCTTTCGACTTAGTTCGTTAATTAGAGGAAGTCTGAATACGAGGGAGATCAGGAGCATTCAGGGAGTCCCTACTCCCCCCTCTCCCCCTCTTTTTTGAAGTTAGAAGTCAGAAGTCAGAAGTCAGAAGTGAATATTTTCTCCCTCTGCTTCCCCTGCTCTCAAAAACTCTCTGCCATTATTTTTAATTGAGATGAGGACATGGTTATGACGAGTCCTACCCATTCCACAAAAAAACGATTCACCCTCGACCCCCTCTTCCCCCTCAAACGCTGGCTCAATAATATGGAGGTCACAAGTACCTCTTTTGCTCATTTTATTTGTCGGGTGATCCCTTGTTCTTGTCCTTTTGAAAGAACAATAACTGTGTTAGGACGTAAGTTAATCCATATTCCTCCTCTATGTAAATTAAATCCTTTTTATCACGAATTTGTGGCTTTACGGCTCAAGGCTTTAAGTTATCTGGCTGATATTTGTGGTGAAAATGTTGATCATTATATTTGTTAAATAATTAATAACTCATCATTATTAATTATTTCGGTCACTGGTAATTATTAGGGAATTCAGTCATGAAACTAACCAAGAGCAAAATCAACGATTTGCTAACACAACCTGGTTGTGAACATAATCATAATAAGGAAGGTCAAGGTAAAAATAAGTCTTGTACTCAAACGGCTAACCCAGGATCGGCTCAAGGGGGTTGTGCGTTTGATGGGGCTTCTATTGCTTTAGTTCCTATTACCGATGCTGCTCATTTAGTTCATGGTCCTATTGGCTGTTCTGGTAATAGTTGGAATAGTCGTGGGAGTCTCTCTAGTGGTCCGATGACTTATAAGATGGGTTTTACCACTGACCTATCAGAAAATGATATTATTTTTGGTGGAGAAAAAAAGCTTTATAAGGCGATCGCTCAATTAATAAAAAAGTATAATCCAGCAGCCGTTTTTGTTTATTCAACTTGTGTTACTGCCCTCATTGGTGATGATTTAGATGCGGTTTGTAAGGCTGGCACTGACAAGTTTAACACCCCGATCATTCCTGTTCATTCTCCTGGTTTTGTAGGTAGCAAAAATTTAGGAAACCGTCTTGGTGGTGAAGCGTTACTCGATCACGTAGTTGGCACAAAAGAACCTGAATATACTACCGCTTATGATATTAATTTAATCGGTGAATACAATGTTGCCGGTGAAATGTGGGGCGTACTACCTCTATTTAAAAAAGCGGGTATCCGTGTCTTAGCAAAGATTACAGGGGATGCTCGTTACGATGAGGTGTGTTATGCTCATCGAGCAAAACTAAACGTAATGATCTGCTCAAAAGCTTTAATAAATATGGCTTCTGCTATGAAGGAACGCTATAACATTCCTTACATTGAAGAGTCTTTTTATGGCATTGCAGACATGAACCGTTGTTTACGGAACATTGCTCAATTTTTTGGAGATAAAGTATTAATAGAACGAGTTGAAGAAATAATTGAAGAAGAAACCGCCAAGTTAAACGTCGCTTTGGCCCCCTATCGGGAACGTCTTAAGGGTAAGCGTATGGTACTCTACACCGGTGGGGTGAAAAGTTGGTCTATTGTTTCGGCAGCACAAGACTTAGGCATGGAAGTGGTGGCTACTAGCACCAAGAAAAGCACAGAAGAGGATAAGGGACGTATTAAGAAACTTTTGGGCAAAGATGGCATTATGCTCGAAAAAGGCAGTCCAGAGGAGCTTTTACGGGTGGTTCAGAAGACAAAAGCCGACCTGTTGGTGGCTGGAGGACGGAACCAATACACAGCACTCAAAGCGAAAATTCCTTTCTTAGATATTAACCAAGAACGTCACCATCCCTACGCTGGTTACATCGGTTTGGTAGAGATGGCCAGGGAGTTAAGCGAAGCGGTTTATAGTCCTATTTGGACCCAAGTTCGTAAACCCTCCCCTTGGGAGATATGGCAACAAGAACATGAAAGTTTATTGAACTTAGAAGCAGAAGGGGAGTAAGAGAGCAGGGGGAGCAGAGGGAGCAGGGGAAGCAGAGGAGGAAAAGATTAATATTGTTTCTAGTCTTCCCACACACCCCACACACCCCACACACCCCACACACCCCACACACCCCACACACCCCACACCCCAACAAAGCAATGACCACTATACTAAACCCCAACAAGTCCCTATCCGTCAACCCGTTAAAAATGAGTCAACCCCTTGGCGCAGCGTTAGCGTTTCTGGGGTTGCGGAAAATGATGCCTCTGTTTCATGGTTCGCAAGGATGCACCGCGTTTGCTAAAGTAGTCCTCGTACGGCATTTTCGTGAGTCTATCCCCCTGTCTACCACTGCCATGACGGAAGTTAGCACCATTTTGGGTGGGGAAGATAATGTAGAACAGGCGATCTTAACGATCTTGGAAAAATATCAGCCTCAAATTATTGGTCTGTTAACCACTGGGTTAACGGAGACGAGAGGAGATGATATGAAGCGTATTTTAAAGACCTTTCGGGATAAACACCCAGAATTAGATAGTTTTCCTATTGTTTCCGTTTCTACCCCTGATTATAAGGGTTCTTTACAGGATGGTTACACAGCCGCCGTAGAAAGTATCGTTGCTGCTGACTATGGAAATGTGGCTGATGATGAACCCCCAACGGTGGGAATGAAACCCCAAGTAACGGTACTTTGTGCCTCTCATTTGTCCCCTGGGGATGTAGAAGAACTGAAAACCATCATTGAAGGGTTTGGTATTACCCCTATTATGGTTCCTGACTTGTCCCGTTCTTTGGATGGTCATTTAGAAGATGATTATCACACGGTAACAACGGGAGGCACTAGCTTAACTCAATTAAAACAGTTAAATCGGTCTTGTTTAACGTTAGCTATTGGGGAAAGTATGCGTAAAGCTGCGACCATTTTACAGGAACGTTTCGGCACAAAATATCAAGTGTTTCCCCGTTTAGCTGGTTTAGATGCAGTTGATTCTTTTCTATGGGAACTGTCTCAAATTTTAACCTCTCGCTGCGATCATCACTTCCCCATTGTGCCTAATGTACCGGCACATTTACAACGGCAACGTCGTCAGTTACAGGATGTGATTTTAGACACCCATTTCTATTTTGGGGGGAAAAATGTTGCCATCGCTTTAGAACCTGATTTACTGTATCAAACCGCTTGGTTACTAACAGAAATGGGAGCAAATATTCAAGCTGCTGTCACTACAACTAAGTCCCCTATTTTGGAAGATTTACCCATAGAAACTGTTACTATCGGTGACTTAGAAGATTTAGAAGAATTGGCCACTGGTGCTGATTTAATTATTACCAATTCTCACGGTACATCCTTAGCTAAACGTCTCAAAGCCCCTTTATATAGAATGGGTTATCCTATCTTTGATCAATTGGGGTTAGGTCAACGATGTTTAGTGGGATATCGTGGCACCATGAAGTTTTTGTTTGATGTTGGCAATATTCTTATGGAAGAAGAAGCCAAACATAGTCCCGTTGCGCTACAGGAACACGGGTTAACTGCTTAAAGTTTCCCCTTATTTCATTCATCTGAGAGGAAAAACATGAAAGTTGCATTTACTACTAGCGATAACGTTCACGTCAACGCCCACTTTGGTTGGGCAAAGAATATCGACTTATATGATGTGTCTCCCGACGGCTTCAATTTTGTCAATACCTTAGAGTTTGGTGGCGACTTAAAAGAAGACGGAAACGAAGATAAATTAGTGCCAAAATTAGAGGCATTAGATGGCTGTACTTTACTCTATGTTTCTGCCATTGGTGGCAGTGCAGCAGCCCGTTTAATTCGTCAAAACGTCACCCCTATTAAAGCAAGAACTGACCAAGACAAAATTGATGAAATTCTCGGTGAATTAGTCAAAACCTTAAAAGGGAATCCTCCCCCTTGGTTAAGAAAAGTTCTGCAAAAAGAAGCAGGAATTGAACCGACTCCTAACTTTTTATCAGAAGAGGATGAATAAGAAGTAAAATAATGGGGAATTATTCCCCTATAACTTCTTCCTAACTAAGTCTGAAAATCTATGAATAATTGAACAACAAAATAAGGTAAAATTGTTCATAGATAACAGAAGCGTTCTCATTTTAATTGTTATTATGACAACAACAACAACAACCAATTCGGAAACTAATTCTCTCTTAGTCGAACAAAGTCCTTTTTTACAATCATTAGTACAGCAAATACGTGCCTACGATCATTACGGTGTGTATCGTACTTGGACTGATGAACTGGTTATTGCACCTTATGTTATTCCTAAGAAAAAAAGACGGGAGATTTCTCTAGAAGGAGATATTGACCCCACCACAAAATTAAGAATCCTGTGTTATTTTCGGGCGATCGCAGCCTTAATAGAAAAAGAAACAGGTTTACTCTGTCAAGTTGTTGTTGACTTAAACCATGAAGGTTTCGGCTGGGCTTTAGTTTGGGGCGGAAAATTAATGGTAGTTTCTCGTACTTTACGGGATGCTCATCGCTTCGGTTTCGACACCTTAGAAAAGTTAAATGATCAAGGAACAAAACTGGCTAATGCTGGCATTGAGTTAGTTAAAAAGTTTCCTGACGTTTCGAGATTGTAATCTCAGAAGAAAAATCAATCTTTATTGTTTGAATTTTCTAGGTAAATACGAGGTAATAAGATGACAGTAGCTACCGACAATAATCCCACTCCTGAAGCAGTTGCGGATCTCAAAAAAAAGGTTCGTAAACTCAATTCTAAAGCTGGTCAAATGAAAATGGATCTACACGATCTTGCTGAAGGACTACCTACCGACTACGAAAATTTAGTCGAAGAGGCACAAAAAACTTACGAAGTATTCCGTGAGTTAGATCAACTCAAGAAAAAACTTAACATCTGGGAGGAAACCCTAAAATGACTTTAACTGCTGATACCCCAAGAACCTTTGCTGAGTTCACTAAACTCATCGATACCGAAGACTATTTAAACTTTTTTGGAATCAGTTATGACCCTACTTTTGTTAACGTTAATCGTCTCCATATTCTTAAGCAGTTCTCTTTACTTATCGCCCAAGTCGATCAAGCCTTCCCCGATCTTAGTGAAAGTGAAAAATTAGAAAAATATAAATTGGCTTTTTCAGAAGCTTACGAACTCTTTAAAACCTCCAGTCCTCTCGAAACCAAACTCTTTAAAGTCTTTAAAGATGCCCCGAAAAATGTGGTTTTATTGGATGATTTAACCAAAGAAGCTGGCATTATGCAATAGAAGGCAGGAGGCAGGGGGCAGAAGGCAGGAGTTTAGCATTAATATCTGTCACCCCCTCACCCCCTCACCCCCTCACCCCCTCACCCCCTCACCCCCTCACCCCCACTCCCCCAAACGGTCATGAACTTCACCCCAACGGAACGAGAACGTTATTCACGACAAATACAACTCCCTGGTTTCGGCGAAGAAGGACAACAACGCCTCAAGGACTCCACTGCTGTGGTCACAGGAGTGGGTGGACTGGGTGGTACAGTTGCTCTATACTTGGCAGTGGCAGGGGTGGGTAAAATCATTCTGGTTAGGGGGGGTGAGCTTCGTCTGGATGATCTCAACCGTCAGATATTGATGACGAATAGTTGGGTAGGACAACCCAGGGTATATAAAGCCAAGGAAACCCTCCTCAACCTCAACCCTGACATCCAAGTAGAAGCGGTGAATGAGTTTGTCACAGCAGATAATATTGATGCTTTAGTACAACAGGCCGATATTGCTTTTGACTGCGCCTTTGACTTCAAAGAACGCAACCTTTTAAATAAAGCTTGTGTCCGTTGGGGAGTCCCGATGGTAGAAGCAGCCATGAGTGGCATGGATGCGTACTTAACCACCATTATTCCTGGAGAAACCCCGTGCTTATCTTGCATTTTCCCAGAAACCCCGGAATGGGATCGTTGGGGATTTGGGGTTTTAGGGGCAGTTTCTGGCAGTTTAGCCTGTTTAGCTGCTTTAGAAGGCATTAAACTCCTTACTGGACTGGGAGAACCCCTCACCGGTCAATTATTAACGATGGACTTAGGAACTGCCACCTTTGCCAAACGCCGTCCTTACCATGACCCTAACTGTCCTGTTTGCGGTAATTTTACCAAGCAACGGTTAAGTGGTTATGTCAGGAGGCAGGAGGCAGGAGGCAGGAGGCAGGAGGCAGGAGTTCAGAGTTTGGGTTGATATCTGTTTCCCCACCCTCCCCACCTCCCCATCTCCCCATCTCCCCATCTCCCCACACTCCCCACACTCCCCATACTCCCCACCCTCTAAAAAAAATGACTGTCACTCTTACTGAAAAAGCTGCCCTCAAACTCCGTACCGTATTGTACGGTAACTCACCCAAAAACAATATTGCTGGTATTCGAGTTGGTGTCAAAGATGGTGGCTGTAATGGCTACGAATATGCCTTAAATTTAGTGAAAGAAGCTAACAACGAAGATGTCTGCTTAGAACAGGATAATGTTCCCATCTATGTTGACCCCAAAAGTATGTCTTTATTAGATGGTTTGGTTATTGACTTTGTGGACAGTTTAACCCAAAGTGGCTTTACTTTTACCAACCCCAATGCAACACAGACTTGTGGCTGCGGTAAGTCTTTCTCTACAGCAAACTGCGGCGGCCAAGCTACTCCTTGTAGCTAAACAAAGCTTTGATTTTTAATGTTTTTTCTTCTGTTTAAGAAGGAATAAATTGTTAAAAATCACTGGTAAACGTTCCTAATATTTAAGGAGAACACTCATGACTGCAACCTATCAAGTTCGTCTCATGAAAACTTACAAGAAAAAGAACAAAGAGACGGGTAAAAAAGAAGAAATTGCCGAAATAGATGTTACCCTAGAAGTCCCTGAAGATCAATACATTTTTGATGCAGCCGAAGAAAATGACATTGAGTTACCCTCTTCTTGTCGTTCTGGAGCCTGTTCTAGTTGTGTGGGACGCATCGTTGAAGGAGAAGTTGATCAAGAAGATCAAAGCTTTCTCGATGATGAACAAGTGGAAAAAGGTTGGGTCTTACTTTGTGCTGCTTATCCCCGTTCCAACTGTACCATTAAAACCCACCAAGAAGCTTATTTGGCTTAAGATTCTTGGTCTATTATCCTCATCCATCTGCTGGGGAAGTCGTGGCTTATGCTACGACTTCCTATCCCTAATTCAAACTTTCTTTCAAGGGAAAGATTTTAAAGATTTTATGGATACTACTCAACAACAAAATCAGTTGCTTTCTCTGAGGTCTCCTATGAATTTGAAATGGAAAACGTTTATTTATAAAACAGCATTTTGGATGATGGGAGAAATTGTCCTGAACCTTTTGGGGTTGGATAATGTTGCTGACTATAGTGAGTTTCTTTTTGGCCATGAATTAGAATTGTCTAAAAAGAATCATAGAACTGTAAAACTGTCTTGTTTAAAGCCCAAATTTTGTGACAAAATCAATGAAAATTGTCCCGTGGATGAAGTCGCTTTACAATTTTCAGATTCTCCGATTGAAGATTGTATTACTAACCATAAAATTTTCTTTAAAAAATGTACAAAAATTAAACATTATTGTATTAAAGCTTCATTATTTTCTGATTTATCGTACAATTTGAAATGGGAAGATTATCGTGGTGATTCGTGAAAAATTGGTTCAGGAGTATCGTAATCTTGTTAACTCTTGCCATCCTTATATTAATTCTTTATTGAATAATTGTTATATTAAGATTATTGATGGTTGTCTTAATCCAGTTTCTCCCCCTTACTATTATTTGGGGATTTATTATGCAGGGAGACAAGGCAAAGAAATTACATTATATCTAAATGAATTAAGAAAAATTGCCAAAACTTTTGGTATGGTAGATGTTGTTTTTATTAACGCTAAAAGAATTATACGCGATCCTTTATCTAGACTTAAAAAAGAAAATCCCCGTCTTTGGTTAGAACTTTATTGGATTTGTAGTAAAGTAACAACCTATTTAGATTAATTAATGCCTAATTATAACGCTTACCAATTGGTCTAGCCCAAGTGGATGATGACAAGATAAACTAACTATGATAGAGATCAATGTTATCAAAAATTACCAAAAAAAATTGATAATAATTTAGTTTATGTATCTCTAGTTACTGTTTAAAATAAGAAAAAAAAATACACTAATAACAAGGTACAAGAAAAAGAGATGAAGTGTAATCAATGTCCTGATAGTTGTCAAAGAAACCCCCAAACTTCTAACAATTTCTGGCAAGGTTTCTTGCCAAAACGTTTCCAGGGTCAACCCCCAGAAGTTTTTTCTGAAGGAACCATTGCCTTAGTGGGTTCTCCTAACGTGGGTAAAAGTCTTTTGTTTAATGTTTTGACTGGGGCTTATACCACCGTTTCTAACTATCCTGGAACCACTGTAGAAGCGTCTCGCAACTATCTCAAAATTGCGGGAAAAACTATCACGATTGTTGATACACCAGGGATGTATTCTCTAATACCAATGACAGAAGAAGAACGATTTTCTAGGGAGTTATTATTCAAAGAACCTTTAGACTTAGCCGTTCATGTCATTGACGCAAAAAATCTCAGTCGAATGTTAAATTTGACCTTTCAACTGATAGAAACTCACGTCCCTATTTTACTCGCTGTAAACATGATTGATGAAGCAGAAAAATTAGGAATATGGGTCAATGAAAAACAATTAGAAGCATCCCTTGGTATCCCTGTTGTCACCTTATCTGCTGCTCAACAAAGAGGCATCAAAAGTTTAACTGCTAAGATGGCTAACTATGTCCACATTCCTACGCTATCCTACAGCTATTGAAGAAGGAATCACTAAAATAGAGTGTCTTCTCACCAGCGATCATAACGTTGTGAAAGCGGCCATTGAACCGTTAGTTTCTCGGCGTTCTTTAGCCCTTTTATTACTGCAAAATGATCCCTTGTTATGGGATAAAGTTCGTCGAAACGAACCGAGATTTGAAGCCATTGAAATGGTGGTAGAGTCGGTTCAATCTCAATTTAGTGATCCGTTAGTTTTAGTCATAGCTAAAACCCGTCATCAAGCCACTAAAAAAATTGAAGAATTAGCCATTGTAAAAATCAAAAAAACATCAACGGAAAGTGAAGAATTTTTTCATCGTTTAACCGTTAATCCAATTACAGGATTTCCCCTACTCTTTTTGATTATTTATTTCGGAATTTATCAATTTGTGGGTTGCTTTACTTCAGGGGTTTTAGTTAATAATTTTGAAAGGGTTTATATTCAATACATTAACCCTATTATTAACGGGATATCTTATCGGTTATTACCTTGGACTAGCTTACAAAATTTAGTGGCCAATGACCAAGGAATTTTAACATTAGGAATGCGTTATGTTATTACTATTATTTTACCTATTACTATCACATTTTTCTTGGTTTTTTCTATCCTTGAAGATAGTGGGTATTTACCGAGAATCTCTCTGTTAATCGATCATTTATTTAAAATGATTGGCTTGTCGGGTCGCTCTATTATTCCCTTAATTTTAGGCTTAAGCTGCGGTAGCATGGGATCATTGGTTACTCGTACCATTGAGAGTAAAAGAGAGCGTTTTGTTGTTTCTTTGTTGTTAGCTTTAGTCATTCCTTGTTCGGCTCAATTAGGGCTTTTTATTGGACTTCTTTCTCAAAATCCTATTGCTTTAATTGTTTGGTGGGGTTGTATTGCTTTAATTTTCGCGGTTATTGGTTCTTTAACGGCTAAAGCTTTACCCGAAAGTCTTTCATATTTCTATATGGAAATACCCCCTTTGCGCTTACCCCATCTGCGTTCAATTCTCACCAAAACTTATAGTCGAGTTCGCTGGTATTTAAGTGAAATTATTCCTTGGTTTGCCTTAGGTTCGGTTCTCATTTGGTTAGGGAAATTAACAGGAATATTACCTTTATTCAACCACGCCCTAGAACCCATAATGCTCAAGTTAGAACTACCACCCGAAGCCTCAATTATGTTTATTTATGGCTTTTTTCGACGGGACTATGGGGCAGCCGGAATGTTCGATTTACACCATTCTGGGGTATTAGACGGAAGACAATTAGTGGTTGCGGCTGTAACCTTAACACTTTTTATTCCTTGCATATCTCAGTTTAAATTTATGGTCAGGGAACGGGGGTTAAAAACGACTATTGCTTTGAGTAGTGTCGTGATTATTTTTGCTTTTTCTATGGGGTATTGCTTGAATAAACTATTACTAATTTTGGAGATAATCTAATGATGTTTACTCAAACCTTTACCATTGAATCCTCTGCCTTGAACTTGATGAAAGAAAAAGAAAAAGGAGTGATTACCCAGTTCAGAAAAAGCGATGAAAACTTACTTAGAAAACTCATTGCTATTGGAATCATGCCAGGACTACCGATTACTTTAGAGCAGAAATTTCCTTCTTATGTAATCAAAATTGACGGCACAAGAATCGCATTAGATCGTTCCATTGCCAAGGCAATTTATGTGAGAAAAACTAAGTAAAATGAAATTAGCAACGAGACAAAACCACTCACAATTTGCATTTATTGTTTCCATTCCTATCGCTATTTTAGGGGGGTTAATGGGGTTGGGTGGGGCTGAATTTCGCTTACCTATTTTAGCGGGACCCTTGGGATATTCAGCCCGTCAAGTGGTTCCTCTTAACTTAGCCATTAGTTTAATTACCATTCTTATTTCTTTATTAGTCAGAGGAAAGTTTTTATCTCTATCAACGGTTATTCCTTATAGTCAAGTTATTATTTTCCTCATTATTGGGGCGATGATTATGGCTTTTGTGGGAGCAAGTTGGGCAAAACATTTATCCAACGAAAGACTAGAAAGAATCATTTTAGTATTTCTAATTATTATTGGTTGCGCTTTAATTATTGAAGGACTTTTGCCCGAAAGTTTACCCGCTTTAGTTCCTGCTATTCCTGGGTTACAAATTATTGTCGCTTTAACCTGTGGCTTAGTCATTGGCTTGGTTAGTAGTGTATTAGGTGTTGCCGGAGGGGAGTTAATTATTCCTACCTTAATCTTTGCTTTTGGGGTGGATATTAAAATTGCAGGAACCAGCAGTTTATTGATTAGTTTACCCACAGTAATTGTCGGCTTACTTAGGTATCATCATCAAGGCTCTTTTATCGATAAACAACCCCTAAAAGAGACGGTCTTTCCTATGGGTTTAGGTTCATTAATTGGGGCAATTATTGGCGGTTTCTTAGTGGGTATTGTTCCGTCTAATCTACTAAAAATTATCTTAGGTATTATCTTAAATATTGCTGCATTGAAAGTCTTTCTCCACACTCAACGTTAACTGTTCTATTCAGGTAAAGAAGTATCATGACATTGGATTGGTCCCCCATTTGGATATCATTAAAAACGGCTGCTTTAGCTACAGTTTTCGCCTTTTTTCTAGGGGCGATCGCAGCACGAACTATGTTTAAATATCGGGGTAAAGCAAAAGGCTTAATCGATGGGATTTTGACCGCTCCTTTGGTACTTCCGCCCACGGTTGTCGGCTTTTTTCTCCTCTTATTGTTAGGAAAATATGGCCCAATTGGTAGACTTTTAAGATTAGTTGATGTTACAATCATTTTTACTTGGTATGCTGCCGTAATTGCGGCTACGGTGGTCGCCTTCCCTTTGATGTATAAAACTGCATTGGGGGCTTTTCAACAGATCGATCGTACCCTTTTGTCCTCGGCGAGAACCCTAGGAGCCACCGAATGGCAAGTGTTCTGGAAAGTTCTGTTACCCTTAGCTAGACCGGGCTTAATCTCAGGAGTCTTACTGGCCTTTGCCCGCGCTTTAGGGGAGTTCGGAGCGACCTTAATGTTAGCCGGTAGTATTCCTGGAAAAACCCAAACCCTCCCCATCGCCATCTTTTTCGCTGCGGAAAGTGGAGACATGACAGAAGCCCTATTATGGGTCAGCGTTATGTTAGGGTTATCCTTAACTATTGTGGTTGGGGTCAACTACTGGAACGATAACCGCCCCCAGAAACGGATCAGGAAACGGGCCAAAGAAGGCTATCTCACCCTTGTAGACGAAAGCTTACTCCCTTGGGATCATCCCGTCACCCCCCTAACCTGGGAATACACAAGTACAAGTGTTTTACCTAATCCTATCGAGTTAATTGTTGACATCCAGAAGAAACTACCGGAATTTACTCTCAATGTTTCTTTTTCCAGCAATCAACTCCCTTTAGGACTATTAGGTGGTTCAGGAGCCGGTAAAAGCTTTATCTTGCGCTGTATCGCTGGCTTAGAAACCCCCGATGAAGGGTGTATTGTCCTCAATGGTCGTGTTTTATTTGACTCCCGTAGAGGGATCAATTTACCCATTCGCGATCGCCGTGTCGGGTTCTTATTTCAAAATTATGCCTTGTTTCCCCATCTTACCGTCGCCCAGAATATTGCCTTTGGCCTACCCAAAACCCTCTCCTCCCGTGCCATTCGGCAACGGGTCGAAAAACAATTGATTGCGGTACAATTACAGGGATTAGGCGATCGCTATCCGCAAGAACTATCCGGGGGACAACAGCAAAGAGTAGCCTTAGCCAGAGCTTTAGCCAGTGAACCCGATATTTTACTCCTAGACGAGCCATTTTCCGCCCTAGACACCTATTTACGGGATCAACTGGAAAAACTCCTCAGACTCAGTTTAATTCACTTTCCAGGGGCAACCTTGTTTGTCTCCCATAACCTAGAAGAAGCCTATCGTATTTGTCCTAACCTTTTAATCCTTGATGAAGGACAAATCATGGCCCAAGGTCCCAAACAAGACATCTTTGACACCCCCTACTCCTTCCGAGTCGCCCAACTCACCGGCTGTAAAAACTTTTCTCGCGCCCTTATACAGTCCGAGAATACCGTTACGGCCCTTGACTGGGGATGTACCCTCAAAGTCAACGAACCCATCCCCGATGACTTCGCTCATGTAGCCATCCGCGCCCATCACCTCATCTTTCCAGAGCTTAAAGGGCAACCCCCCAAGTGTCAAGACAATATTTTCCCTGCTTGGCTAACCACCACCAGCGAAACCCAACACCGAATGACATTATACCTGAAGTTAAATTCTGCCCCTACCAGTCCCTTCGACTATCACCTACAAGTTGAAGTGTTCAAAAACCAGTGGAATGCGCTGCAACACCTTTCCCAACCCTGGCAGATACAACTTCACCCCAGTCGCCTCATGTTACTACAGAATTCAAGCGGTTCCATATCTCTTGAATATCAACCTAGCCACTCCCCAAGAATGACTAGGGATGATCGATCTAACCAACAACCATCCTAATACAAGGAGGACACTTATTATGGCAAGTTTAACTGGTTTAACCTTTGGTAAACTTGATTGGATTCCTAAATTTGTTGAAGCTATCAACAAAGATACTTGTCTCGGTTGCGGACGTTGTTTCAAAGTCTGTGGTCAAAACGTTTTAACCTTAATGGGTGTTAACGAAGAAGGCGAGTTTGTAGACGAAGACGAAGATGACGACGATATCGAGCGTCAAGTCATGACCATTGCTAACAAAGCCAACTGTATCGGTTGTGAAGCTTGCGCCCGCATTTGTCCCAAAAACTGCTACACTCACGCCCCTTTACCTGCGTAAGTCCCTTAGGTTAAGTTGGGTTGCGCTTCGGCGCACCCTCTTGCCTTTTAGGAAGTCAAAATGCAAAAAAATAAGGTAATTATTATAATATGACAAGAATCAAATTATTGATTAGTTTTACTCAGTAAATTTAGTGAATTTAATGTATCAATTAAAGATTTCGTTTCAGATTCTGCTTTAAATTGATTTTTAGATAAATCAAGTGGTGATTTTTCAATCACAGATATTACTAACTCAAATAACTTCAAATATTTTTCTTCGTCTTTCAGCTTTTTGATAAAATCTTCTGATTTTTTTTCAATTTTAGAGCTATTTAGGTAATCAACCGTCACTGAATTCATCGATAATATTCGAGCTAACATAATCATGTGATAGCCAAGTTTTTTATACTTTGTATCTATTGTTTTATTGCGAAATAAACTTTCTAGTCGATAGAAACACAAGGCACTTCCATAATAAGGGGCATATTTATGATCATTATTAAAAATTTTATCTTTGAATCTTTTAGCAATTGTTCCATAATAACCTGATACTAAATGAGGACTATTAAGGAAAGCAGAAGCAAATGACTTAATTTGAATCGCAATTGAAATAACTTGTGTTTTTTTTACGCCTGAATTTGCGTGATACTGTCGTGATCGCCTTTCATAGTAAAGTTCTATTTGATCTTTCATTGCTTCATAATATAGTTCAAGATTTTTCTGAAAAGTCGTTAAAGAAGCTAATTGTTCTGGTTTGACTTCTGTTTGACTATTGGTTGCAAGAGTAATTTGATTTTTGATATCTTCATCTTCAGTAACAATAACTTTAATAAGATCAGCTAGTAGGTTGGGTTGACGAACGAAACCCAACAATATTATGAACTATTTCATTACTTTAAATCTATTTAAAATTTGATGTAATTCTCTGAGCTTAGAAGATTATAGATATAAATGATATATACTAATAATATAAATCAAAATACTCGCCATGAAACGAAAAACCGCTAAACTATTTATGAACGGTCGTAGTCAAGCTGTACGGTTGCCTCAAGAATTTCGATTTGAAGGTAAAGAAGTTTATATTCATAGAGTTGGAAATAAAGTTATCCTATCTCCTAAACCGACTACCTGGGAAGACTTTTTTGAGAAAACCCCATTACCCTCAGAAGATTTTATGGAACAAAGAATTGATTTACCACCTCAAATTAGAGAGGAACTATTTTAAATGTATATGTTAGATACTAACATTTGTATTTATATCATTAAAAAGCGTCCACCCACGGTATTAACTCGTTTTCAAAATATTCCTGCTGAAGATTTATATATTTCTGTGATCACCCTAGCTGAATTACAATATGGTGTAGATAAATCTAATGCTAAAAGCAAGAATCAAGAGATTTTAGATGATTTTATCTCACGCTTACAAATTTTATCTTGGGAAGAAACAGCAGCACAATACTATAGCAAAATTCGTAATTATTTAGAAGCAAAAGGGACTCCTATTGGTAATATGGATATGTTGATTGCAGCACATTGTCAAAGTGAAAATTATATTTTAGTTACGAATAATATTCGAGAATTTGAAAGAATTCCCGCTCTAAAAGTAGAGAACTGGGTTTAATATTGATCTTGTAGGTTGGGTTGAGGAAAGAAACCCAACAATATTATTCTTTTAATTTCTGTTATACTACAAACTGAGAAGTTAAATTAAATGGAGGTAAATATGATTGAAGCTCTTAATAAAGTAATGACCAAACTTGAGCAATTACCTGAATCTGAACAAGAAAGAATTGCTAAAATAATTCTTAATGAAGTAGAAAAACAAGAGTTAACCATTTTATCTTCTGCTTCTTTTTCTCTGGAAAATCAGCCTTTTGTGGGAATGTGGAAAGATAGAAAAGAGATGGAAGATAGTTCTCAATGGGTACGTCAATTAAGACGAGAACAATGGCAAGGTTAAAATGGTTTATATTTTGATAGATACAGATATTTTAATTGATGTAGCTAATGAAGACTTAACAGCAATTACCCGTTTAGCTGATGATGCAAAAAAGGCAGTTTTATCCGTTTCTATTATTACAGTAATGGAGTTAATTGTTGGGTGTCGTAATAAATCTGAGTTACAAAAGTTAAATCATTTTTTAAGTTAATTTCATTGCTTAAATCTGAATCAAGAAATTTCTGATTTAGGAGTTCAATGAATGCAAGAGTATTATTTAAGTCATGGTTTAATGATTCCTGATGCTTTAATTGCAGCGACAGCGATAGATTTTGACGCTCTCCTGGCTAAAGCCGAGGAGATTCATAACGAATCCCTGTCGGGATGGTTATTTTCTTGATTAAATAGACTTAACTGTAAAGTATATTCACTCAAGTTC
>JAAUYH010137011.1_pt1 | contig 103846 bp, 110 predicted proteins | sample 7278061 | NCBI WGS metagenome assembly JAAUYH01 (sample SAMN14350203, study PRJNA611818) | marine sediment metagenome | isolation source: surface marine sediment (0.6m) | place: French Polynesia: Moorea | collected 2018-08 | reverse complement strand
GTCTAGGAAAGTCTTTTTTAGCCTTGGGTAAATTGTTTTGTTGTTGGTGATAGCCAGGAAAAGGATAATCGGCAGCCATGATGTATTCTGACTTCAAATTACATCTATCTATTGGACATTTTCTAGAAGCAATCCAATCTTTTAGCTCTCGTAGCGCATAATTATAAGATACGCGACAAGTCTCTAACCACTCATTGAGTTGGTCAGTTTGATTAGTATCTGGGTAAATGCGATAGACATAATTTAGTCTCATAATTATATTCTACCACACAAAAAGACTTATGGTAGAATATTGATGCTACGCAGTTTGTTTGTTGGTCGGGCTGTATCCCGTCCCTAACGTCTTGGCGGTACTCGCTTTATAGCGCGGGACTTAGCCCGACATTTCAGTTAAAAATTTAATCAATCACTATCTTAATCCTCTGTAGACTGGTGTCAGTACAGCCAGAAATCGTTCCCCCTAACTGTTTTATCTGTGTTAGATAGTCTATAGCTTCATTGGTAATTATTTCCCCTGGCATTAATACAGGAATTCCTGGGGGATAAGGACAAATAAGTTCACCACTAATTTTACCAATACTTTGCTCAATTTTGATGGTTTGTTTGGGAGCAAAAAAAGCATCACGGGGGGATAATTTCAAAGGAGATGGGTTAAGTAGATGAGGAGATGAAGAAAATAAAGCATTAGGGGATGAAGAAAAGTAATGATTCAGGGTTTTAAAGGCATTAATTAACTTCTTAATATCTTGTTTATTATTGCCAATGGAAATAATAAAAGCTAAATGAGATAACATCGGTAACTCAGCCGTAACCTCTAATTTTTCCCTAAAAATATCATCAACTTCTAAACCACTTAGCCCCAAAGCCGTCACATTCACCGTTAAACGAGTAATATCTAAATCGTGGAATCCTGGCCGTTTTTCTGTCAATTCTAAAACTGATAACTTGTCAATTTTCTTGATATTTTCAATAGCTAATTGTGATAATTCGATGGTTTTAGTTAATAATTTTTCTCCCTGCAAGGCCATTTGTTGTCTGGCCCCATCCAAAGACGCTAATAGTAAGTAACTAGGGCTGGTAGAATGAACTAATTGTAAAGCCTGACTAATTTTTTGGGGATTAATGCGATCGCCTTGTATATGCAGCATCGAAGCTTGAGTCATGGCCCCTAATACTTTATGGGTGGATTGTACCGTCAAATCTGCCCCCATAGACAATGCAGACGGGGGTAAGGCTTCATGAAACTTAAAATGAGCGCCGTGAGCTTCATCCACCAATAAGGGAATGTTATGACGATGGGCGATCGCTGCGATGGTCTGAATGTCCCCACAAACGCCGTGATAGGTAGGATAAACCAATAAAACCGCTTTTACATCAGAATTCTCGTTTAAAGCGGCTTCTAGAGCGTCTGGGGTAATACTTAGGGCAAGATCCCAACTGGGATCATATTCGGGATTAAGAAAAATAGGAACTGCCCCAGAGACAATTAAACCCATAATGACAGATTGATGGGTGTTACGGGGTACAATAATCTTATCCCCAGGGCCGCAGGTTGCCACAATGGCAGCAATAATACCACAGGTTGACCCATTTACCAGAAACCATGTCTGATCAGCGCCAAACGCTTCAGATGCTAAGGTTTGGGCTTTTGCAATGGCCTCATCAGGGGCAAATAAATTTCCCAATTCTGGCAATTCTGGTAAGTCTGCTTGAAACACCGTTTCCCCTAACAAAGACCGCAAAGGATCACTAATTCCTTGTCCGCGTTTATGGCCAGGAACATAAAAAGTAGCATCGGGTTTATTTTTTAACGTGGTTAAAACGTCAATGATTGGTGTTGTCTCTTGACGATAAAAGAAGGAGTCTGATGATCGGGTCATTGACTAAAACAAGTAAACGGCCATGGGAAATCGTTTGGTGTTTAGGAAAGACAGTTCGATCCTAACTAAAACCGACCCAACAACTTTGATGGTTATTCAAACCATTTTTTGTTCCCTTGTGGGATCTTACGAAATCATTTTACCCATATTGAGAGAAAAACATCATAAAATTTCACATTAAATCTCTTTTTGTGGGAAACGCCTGCTTAATTAAGTTCCTAATTAATATATTCCCTAACCCTCTTTAATTATGACCGTTAATATTCCTCATCTACAAACATCTATGGTAATCAATTCTCCTCAGCCTAAAATCTTGATTGTTGACGATGATCCGGCAATTTGTCAATTAATTTCTCGGTTTTTTAGCTACAATAACTATCAGATTGAAGCAGCAGCCGATGCTAGAACAGCAAGACAACTTTTTCAAAGGTTAAATCCAGATTTGGCCATTTTGGATGTTAATTTACCAGATGAAAGTGGCTTTAATCTTTGTAAAGAAATTCGTCAAACGGGAACCCTGGTGCTGATGTTAACTTGTATGACGGATACTAGCTATGTTTTAGAAGGATTTGAACAGGGGGCTGATGATTATTTAACCAAACCCTTTAATTTAGAGATTCTTAAGGCGAAGATTGCTGCTTTATTGAAACGCCGTAATGTCGCAGAAATTAATCTGAGTACCCCCAACAATTCTTTGACTATTGAGGGATTAACTATTAATCCTAATCGATGTGAAGTGACTCACAAGGATGAAGTGTTACCCTTAACCACTTTGGAGTTCGAGTTATTGTACTTTTTGGCTACTCATCCTAACCGAGTTTGGGAAAGAAGCGATCTAATTTCTGCAGTTTGGGGTAATAATCATGAAGTTGGGGCTGAAAGAAAGGTTGATGTTCATATTGGTCAAATTCGTAAAAAAATTGATGATCTTCAAGGCCAAATGATAAAAACGGTTCGGGGTAGGGGTTATTTATTTGAACGTTCTGAGAGTGATTAATTGTCAGAATCATTACATATTTCCCCACATCAATCGTCCATACCAGAAAATAATTAATAGTCCTAAGGCTAACCAATCACCTTGTATAAGACGCAATTGATGCCATTCTACTTGGTGTTGGTTAGGACTAATAAAACCCCGAATTTCCATCGCGATCGCAATTTCTTCAGCCCGCATTAAGAGATTTTCGAGTAATTTTTCTACCACCACCAACCAAACTTGTAAACTTCTTTTGATACCTAATTTTTTCCAATTAATTGCTCTAGTACGAATGGATCGAATTAAATTTTGAACTTCTTCTAAGACCAAAGAAATAAACCTCAAAGACAAAGTTAAGGTTAATAAAGTTTCAGTAATGGGAATATTAAAACGGCGTAAAGGAGATAATAAATCATCTAATCCTGCGGTAATTTCTTCTGGTGCAGTGGTTAATAAATACAAACTGGTGCTATACATTAAAATAAAAATCAAGGTGCTAATTCTTATCCCTAATTCTAAGGAACGACGAGTGATGAAGATTTTACCTTGATCCACTAGAACATAATTATAATCTGTCGGTTGCGGTAGGGATAAATCACTTGCAGGTAGTCTGGGTTGAGAAGAAACAGCTAAACCATCGGGGGATAAGGTGGTAATGATAAATACCAGTACGGTTAAGATTAATAACCATCCCATTTGTTGCTTCCAGACTCTTAAAGGAATTTGAGCAATTAAGGTAAGAATCATTAAAATTCCCACTAAGATTAATCGCCATTCAGGGGTGGATAAAATAGGGGCTAATAGAAAGGATAATAACCAAGCTAATTTAACTCTAGGATCGAGTTTGTGTAACCAAGTGAAGGGGTTTTCTAGATAGAGTCCAATGGGAAGCGATCGCAATAAATCCATAGTTTAGAATTGATTTAGTTTGTGTTCAATTTCTCAATTTTTGAGGGACTGTTAACTTTATTATCTCATAGGGAGTTAGCGACTTGTTTGTTAATATAATAAGTTTCAGCACTTAGGGTTTAGACATAATGCCTAAAATTGTCTCTTATGAAAAGATTTTATCAGAAAAGTTTCCAGTTTGTCGGCTTATTATTATGGATAGTTTTGGGATTAATTGGTTGTGATGATGGGACAAAAATTCAGCGATCGCAACCCCTTCCACAAGATCCTTTTATCGAGGTCTATTTTAACCTAAATCAAGCCAAAGGTGCTAATTATCGTGATCCTTATCGCCACATTGATCGCCCTGGAGATAATTTAGAAGAGATTATCATTAATACTATCAATTCTGCTCAATCAACTATTGATATTGCTGTCCAAGAGTTTCGCCTTCCTAATATTGCTAAAGCTTTAGTAAAGCAAGCTGAAAAAGGAATCAAAGTTAGGATTATTTTAGAGAATACTTATAACCAATCTATTGCTGAAATTAATCCAGAAATGGTTGATCAAATGTCATCAAGAGAAAAACAAAGATATGAGCAGTATTTTCATTTTATTGACATTAATGATGATAGCAAACTAAGTAGCAAAGAACTTAAAGAAAGAGATATTTTTACAATTTTAAATCAAGCAAATATACCTATTATTGATGATACAGAAGATGGCTCTAAAGGTACTGGTTTAATGCACCATAAATTTATTATTGTTGATGGTAAAGTTATTATTGTTAGTTCAGCTAATTTTACGTTAAGTGGAATTCATGGGGATTTGAATAATCATCAAACGAGAGGTAATGCTAATAATTTATTAAAGATTCAATCATTAGAATTAGGGCAACTTTTTACTGAAGAATTTAACTTGATGTGGAGAGATGGAAAAGGAGGAGAAAAAGATAGTCAATTTGGAATTCATAAACTACAACGATTACCTAAAACAATTACTATAGGACAATCTCAAGTGACGGTTGAATTTTCGCCTGATTCCTCAAAAGAGGATTGGCAAATAACTACGAATGGATTAATTAGTAGTATATTAAATCAAGCCCAAACTTCAATTAATTTAGCACTATTTGTTTTTAGTGATCAAAAAATTGCTAATACTTTAGAAAAGAAACATAATCAAGGAATAAACATAAAAGCCTTAATTGATCCAGAATTTGCTTTTCGTTATTATAGCGAGGGTTTAGATATGTTAGGGGTTTCTGTTAGCAACAATTGTAAGTATGAAATGGATAATAAACCCTGGCAAACAAACATTAATACGGTTGGAGTTGCTAACCTTCCTCAAGGAGATAAACTACATCATAAATTTGCCATTATTGATGATAACATAGTGATTACTGGTTCTCATAATTGGTCAGCTTCAGCCAACTATCAAAATGATGAAACTTTATTAGTGATTAAAAATCCCCTAATTATACAGCATTATCAACAAGAATTCAATCAATTATACAATAATTCTACTTTAGGAATCCCTGAAAATATTAATAATAAAATTCAAGAAGATATTAAAAATTGTCCTAACTTATTAACACCAAAATCAACAAAAATCATAAATTTAAACACAGCTAGTGTAGAAGAATTAGAAACATTACCAGGGATTGGAAAATCCCTGGCAGAAAGAATTATTGAGGTTCGTGAAAGTCAACCTTTTACTTCCTTAGAAGACTTAACAAGAGTCAAAGGAATTGGAAACAGTAAGATTCAACAATTAGAAGAAAAAGTAAGTTGGTAAAGTAGAAATTATTTTACGTTATCAACGTTGAATGTGCCATCACTACTTGCCATAAATCATTTGATTTTTTACTCCATATACGGGAAAATCGAAACTTATTTTCGGATCTTTGATTATTTAAAATACCGATAATTATAGCTTCTGTATTGACTAAAGCCACTTCATTTAATAATCTTATATTTAGATTTTTTAGCTCGATCTTTTTTAGTTTCAAAGTACCAGATTTGTGCAGATTCAAATCATCCAGTTTTGTCATTAAATGACCGACATGATTAGTAAATATAAGATCATCAGCTAATAACTCATTAAGCTCCTCAATATTTGAGTTTAGCATAGCATTTTGTAAACGACTTTCAAAGGTTTGTATAATTGACTTATTTTCTTGATTCATAATCGTTTTTAAATTCAGTAAGGGTTTCAACTTTCATATTAAACTACTATCAAGGGTTCAAAAGGTTACACAACTTGCATTTTTACTCCTCCTTTTGGACTGGTAGTAAACCCTCTTCTAACCGGTGAGATAGGCTGAGAATTAACTAATTTTAAGTTAACTTGTTTTAAGACAGTCGCCAGAACTAACTTCATTTCATATAAGGCTAACGCATAACCGATACAACGACGATTACTGCCCCCAAAGGGAATAAATTCGTAGGGAGAAAATTGACGTTCTAAAAAGCGTTCAGGTTTAAATTCTTTAGGGTTAGGATAAATATCAGGATGATGATGCACTAAATAAATACAAGGGGCCAAAGATATCCCTTTCTCTAGGGAATAACCCATAAATTCCCAGGAAGTCTTAAGGGTTCGACTAAAGGTAAATAAGGCAACAGGATAAATTCTTAAAGTTTCAGAAACCACTGCACTTAAATAGGGAAGTTTAGCAATTTCCATAGGATCGGTATCAACATTAATGGTATCTAATTCATCTTTGATATTATGATAAAATTGAGGATGATAATGAAGCCAATAAAATGCCCAAGCTAATGCAGAAGCTGTGGTTTCATGGCCAGCAAATAACAAAGTCATTAATTCACTCATGACCTCATTTTTAGTGAGATGTTCTCCTTGTTCATCGATCGCTGATAATAGTAAACTGAGGATATCTTCTCCCTGTGTTTCTGTTTTCCGCTTATCAATTTCTTGACTGAGTAACTGATAAACCTTGTCTCTTTGATAGACAAAATTACCCCAAGGACTCCATCGACCCCAATTTTTTTGTAAGGCAGGTAGAAACAAAGTAGAAGTGTACACAGGAGAATTAAATAAGTCTAAATAGCGACTTAATTGTTGTTTTAATGGCTGATAGTTATCTCCTTGACTAATACCAAAAACAGCTTTAAGAATTACGCTTAAGGTGATTTCTTGAGCAACTTCTCTCATGGATATAACATCGTCTTTTTGCCACTCACTGATGACAGACTGAGTAATATTTGCAATAATTTCTCCATAATTTTGTAACTGTTGACCATGAAACGATGGCATTAACAACTTGCGTCGTTTTTTATGAGGTTCTCCATCCAGTTGTAAAATGGATTGATTACCTAATAAGGGTTGAAAAGCGGTATTAGAACTTGCGCTATCAAATAACTCAGTATCTGCCGTAAATAAGGTTTCAACCCCTTCTACATTGCCAATCACAATCAAGGACGGAAAACCAGCAAAACTAGGAGAATAGTAAATATCTCCGTAGCAGTTACGATACGCTTCTAAAGTGGGTAAGGGACGAAAAATCAGATTAAAAATACCTGGTAACCCGTAACGTTTGATTCCCTGGGGAAAAGCTAATTTTGGGTTGTTTTTAGCGTTAATGGTTGCTGTCATCAAAGTTTTCCTCACATTCTACTTTTGTGTCCATTTGATTCTTCTTTATCAGTTAAGAAGGCCAAGGAACGGGGAACAAACAGAATACTGGAGCTACGACTACTAATATAGCAAAAAAAATAAAGCTTGTATTGAGAAGCTTCTAAAAAGGAAAAGCAGGAGAACATAAGCGAATATAAATATCTCGGTTATCATCAGTAATCTTGCGTCTACCGTGCATAACTCGATTATTATCGATCATTAAAATGTCTCCTGTTTTCCAAGCTATTTCTGTTGTTATTTCTTCTGTAACTCCATCAATTTCTGAGATAATTTGCTCATTAATTTCTGAACCATCATCAAAACTTATTATGTCAGGATGGAGACTTTTAGCAGGTAGTAAACTCCCAATAAAAGTTAGTTCTTTTTGTTCACCAGTTTCATAAATTGCTGGACATATATATAGAATATCAATTGATTCATCTTCATTAAGTTTAACTAACCTCTGGTTCTTTGCACAAGCATCTTTAACCAGTTTCAAGTCATCAGTCTTATAACGTTCTTGCCATGCTTCCTTCTCTAAATGATTAACATATTTGAGCTTTTTTTGAGTGAATAAGTTTTTAGTTTCATCACTTAGGTTACTAAAAATTTTGCGTCCATCACAAATAATTGTTTCACCACTTTCTACAGGAGGAGTAGCACAAAAAAACCAAAGCAGGGGAGGGTGATTCGGTAAATAGTACATTTCTCCGTGTAATTTAATCTCATCTTTTAAGTCATTAACACTAAGAAGGGTTGGGTTATTATTAATAACACGACGATTAAAATAGCCGTTGCTGTAGTCAATAAATTCCGTACTTAATGAATTAGAGAACTGGAGAAATATTTCAACGTCGCTGTCAAAACCTCTAAACAATAAAGCTCCATAAGATTTAAAGAGAGTAATGATTTCTTGTTGATCTAAATCGAAAATACTTATCTGCTCAGGATTCAGAACTTTGCATCCTGTTTTATCAGAAAAAGGTTCAGAATGTAGTTGATTTTGAAGTTTCATCAGTTATTAAAAAATATTAATCTAGTAAGTCAGGTTCTTGAGCAACAATCATCTCATATAGGGATTGAAAACTCAACCAGCCGACATAAGGATTACCGATTTGAGTAGCAGTTAAACGAGCAGTCTCAGCATTGATAAGTTTTGGTTTGCCAGCAGCTTCAGCCATTAGCTGAGCTCGACATGAACGATCCATAGTAATAAACCACCAAGCTGCCTCGTCTACGGATTTTCCAACGGTAAGTAAGCCATGATTTTTAAGAATAATAGCTTTTTTTTGGCTAAGGGTGTTAGCAATTTTTTCTCCTTCTCCTGATTCTAAAACGACTCCAGTGTACTGATCAAATAAGGCATGATCTTCATAGAAAGCGCAAGCATCTTGAGTTAAGGGATCAAGAAGTCGTCCCAATGTGGACCAAGTTTTGCCATAAAGAGAGTGGGTATGGGCTGCTGCATTGATATCAGGCCGACGTTGATGAATCTGAGAATGGATAGCAAAGGCTGGTTGATTAAATGGTTTGTCCCCTTGAACTATTTTGCCAGAATGATTAACTAACAACAAATCGGAGGCACGAATATGGCCAAAATACATCCCAATCGGGTTCACCCAAAAATGATCTGATAATTCAGGATCACGAACGGTCATATGTCCTGCTACCCCCTCGTCAAATCCATAACGGGCAAAAAGGCGAAAAGCTGCTGCTAGTCGCTGTTTACGGTAGCAACGTTCATCTTCTACCTTTTCAAAAGTGGGGGGATGGGGAAAGTTTTGAGGAATCATTAATTATTAGAGACTGTTCCTAAAGAAATAATAACAACAAATTTCGTAGGGTGGGCAAGGTTTTCAAGGGTCAAGTTAGTTTAAATCAGTCTTTGACTTGCCCACCTTACCATCTTAAGACTCTATTTATAAACAGTCTCTTAATGTAGCCTTTTTTCGATACTTTATGTTAATAAAAGTCGGTGGTTTATTAGATGTCATTGTAACAAAAAAAGAAAGCTCACATAAGCAAGCTTTCAGAAACTGTTTTAGATTAAGACTAGGTAAACTGGATTTAGCGAACCGTTCCTCGTAATGCTTCAGCATCAATGGGTTTGAGTAAATAAATACGCAGTAAATCTCCGATAATTCCGGCAATTAAAGGTAGTTTACGCAAGGTTTTCACCAATTTAGGAGCCTTACTTTCTCCAATTTCCTTCATTTTCAAATTGCGATCAGAACACCGTTGTAAACGGGGATAAAATTCAGGATGATCTACGTCTAACACACTAGGAAATGCTCTGGCAGAGGTTTCGTTCGTTTTGCGAATAACCTCTTTATCAAATTCCGTTGCATTTAACCCTAAAGACTCATAAAAACTAGCTCTTTCATGAACCGTTAAGGTATGAGTTGCAAACACAGATAAGAGGAAAAAACGACTCCATAACCGCGCTTTCCAGGTTTTCCAAAGTTTAGGTTGAGAACGTAATAAAGCGGTGAAAATATCGCCGTGACGGTTCTCATCTTGACACCAGTTTTCAAATTTTTTGAAAATAGGATAAAATTGCTTTTCGGGATGTTTTTCTAAGTGATGAAAGATGATGATATAACGCCAGTAACCAATCTTTTCAGAAAGATAGACGGTGTAAATAACCCATTCTAAGGGGAAAAAGGTATAGGTACGGGTTTTTGTAACTTTTCCTAAATCTAAGGATAAGTTAAAGTCGGCCATTGCTTTGTTTAAAAACCCTGCATGACGAGCTTCATCCCTCGCCATTAAATGAAACATTTCCGATAAAATAGGGTTGCGGCCTTTGAGTTTTCTGGACAATTCTTTGAAGAGCAAAAAGCCAGAAAATTCAGAAATACAAGAGCGTTCTAAATACTCAATAAATCCTTCTTTGGTGGTTTCATCTAAATGATCCCAGTTACCCGTTTTAAATTCTTCATCTCGAACAAAATGATGACGGTTGTAATCGTTACGCATTTCCGTCAACATCGCGTTTAACTCGGTTTCCTGTTCGGTTAAAGAAAGATTAGCAGCAGTTTCAAAGTCTGTAATATAAAAGCGAGGAGTGAGAAGCGTTTCTTGTGAAGGTGCTTTTGTTCCTGGTTTCGGTTGATCGGGTTTAACAGGAGTCGTAACCATAACCATTCCTATATAACTGGATAGTTATATCATCCAATGCTGAGGTAATTTTGTCTATGGTTATTCGCAAAACTTTAAACTTGATGTTTCACTACCAAATCTCGCTTAAATCCAAAATAAACCCAGGTAACACTGCTTCTCCTGAGAGGGTTTGAAGATGGTTTAAAATCTCTATTTCTTGGACTAATCAATAAATTTCTACTGTTTTGGCGGATAGTTTGATTAAAAAATCTAGTTTAACCCCATTCTCTAAATATTACTACATTTTTTCTGTAAATCAGCATATCTTTGATTTTTAATATCACTGAGACTCACTAACTCAATGACAAAATCAGGTGCAATAGGGGGAAACCATCTTGTTGTGCTGTGGTCAGTTGATTCCATCGGTTTAACTCAATCCAACTCACATCGGGACTTCTTCTCGCACCGTTGGGTAAGATAAACACGGTAAAAGAGTCAAATACTTCGCCTGTTTGCTCTATATCTGCCCAATTTCTCAGTTTTTGGGTTAAACGGCTGTTTTTTCTGCCGGCAGTGCCACCCGTAGGACTCATAATAATTAATTCTCCCTCTTTGGTTAACTCCATTCTTGCTAATTGTTCGGCAGAAGCAAGCTGTTCAAATTGTTCTGGAGCGACTCTAAATCCTTTGGGAATCTTGATAGTTTGCATGATTTAAAAATTAATAATATAAAAACCGATTAACTTTTTGAATTAAATTTATATGAAGTAACTGTATAATGCTTGAGTTTATCTTCATTTACCTCGAAGTCACTTAAAAAATTAGGAACTTCGGCAGTACCTCCCTGTGCATTATATTTATGACTAACAATATCATCAGCAAAATAATCATTACTTGAAGACATATCTGCTGGATAAATATAACCATCTAACGTGGCAATAGAAAGATTAAAAAATCGCCCGACAGAACATTCTAACATTCCCCCGCACCAAACACCGATATTATTTTCTTTACAAAGATCATGTATTTTTTTTGCTTCTGTTAGTCCTCCAACTCGTCCCGGTTTAATATTAATAATTTGACAAGCATCAATTTTAATAGCTTTACGAGCGTCTTCTGCTGATAAAATACTTTCATCAAGGCAAATAGGGGTTTTAATTTGTTGTTGAAGTTCGGCATGATCAATAATATCATTCCAACCTAAAGGCTGTTCTATCATCATTAAATTAAATTGATCTAACGTTTTAAGTAAGTCAATATCTTTTAATGTATAAGCAGAGTTGGCATCAGCTAGTAGCGGAAGATCAGGAAATTTTTCTCTAACTTTTTTGATCGGTTCAATATCCCAACCTGGTTCAATTTTTAGCTTTACCCTTGGACAACCTTTTGCTACTTTTGAAGTTACGGTTTCTAAAAGTTGATTACTATCTTTAATAATGCCAATGGCTGCACCAATTTTAACTTGCTTCTTTTGACCACCTAAAAGTTGCCAAAGAGGGGTCTTAAGCTCTTGTGAATAAAGATCCCAAAAAGCAGTTTCTACAGCAGTTTTTGCAAAAGAATAACCTTTTATATGCTCAAAAGTCTGACAAAGTTGTTCAGGATTATTAATATCTTTACCAATAATTTGAGGGATAATAAAATCTTTGAGAACAATAAATGAAGTATCTGCATAGTCAGGAACATAAAAAGGAAAAGGAAGGGTTGAACCTTCCCCATAACCTGATAAATTAGAGGTTGATAACTTAGCTAAAATACTTCTTTTCTGAGAAATTTCGGCAAAGCTAGTTCGATAGGTTTTAATTAAAGGTAATTCAAATAAAAATATTTCTGCACTTTCAATAATCATAGAAAATTTCCTGTAGATTGATTGGATAAAAATCTCTTTATTTTTACTAGAGTTAGCTTAACATATTTTTGGGTAATTGGTGATAATTCTTCACTAAAATTAAAATTGATTGCAGGAACTAATATCCAATAAGCTTTAGGTAAGTGTTGATAGATAGCTTGAGTTAAAGATAATAATTGTTGGGGGTTATTATGATGAACTAAATTATTGATTTTTGAGTTAACAGAAATACTTTTAATTTCAAGTTTTGCAGCATTTATATTAGTAATGGGTACTGCATCAATGAAAATAACTATATCAACTTGGGATATTTTTTCGGCTAAGTCTAGGGTAAGTTGATGAACGGCAATAGATGTTATATTATTAACGTTCCATTGATCAATCATTTCCGCTATTTTATAACCCACTCCATCATCTCCTCTTAGGGTATTGCCATAACCAATAATCAATATTTCCTTTTGTTTCATGATTAATTTAATAGGCTACAATGTTACAAAAATTTTGGTGGGCAATGTCTCTTATAGGTTGTCAGTAAATAATGAAAATTTTTAGTTGACATTTACCACCCTACAGATACTAACTTAATCAATATTATGAATACAAGTCTAAACTACTTGATCAGTTTATTACTATTATTTAACACTCCTGAATTTTCAAACATAAAACCTGATTTTAAATTATTAAATAATATAGCAATTGTCAATCCTAACCCTGTACAAAAAAGTTATACAGCAACGGCTCAATTTTGGGGAAGAGTGGCAACAGGGGTTAAACAACCGAGTACCGTCACTTTATATCCTAGTCAAGAAAATCGTTTGTTAGTTATTGTTATTTTATCGAAAAAGTGTGGGCGATTTTTTGAAATTTATGATCAGAAAATCAAGAAAGTAACTTATAGTTGTCCTGAACAGGAAAAGGACGAATCTGCTGATTATACTAATTGGAAAGTTGAGCATAATTCTTTAACCAAAGAAGTAAAAATAATTTCTCCTGCTGTTAATAATAACCCTTTATATATCAGAAATGAATCATTTTGGTTGATTCAATATTAAGTTATTAATCTGACTAAAATTAAATTTTGTTAAATCCCTAATCTGTAATCAAGGGTAATATTATACTAAACATATATTAGAGAAAATAAGTATGCTATGAAAAGGTTGCTTAAACGACGAAGAGATCGTTATTTATTGTTAAAGATTGTAACATTGGCATTAATATTAATTATCTCTTTTTCTTCTACATTAGGAAGTAATAGTCAAACACCACCATCAACCCTCAATGATGTTAAAAAAGAGATTAAGGAATTAGCAGCAAGGGATGTTGAGGATGATATTTCTAGACGGACAGATTATCCTATCAGATTATATGGAGGTGGTAAAACAACAGGAATCAGCGATCGCCAAATTGGAGATATTTACGATACAGAATATACAAAACAGTCTCAAGCAAAAAAAAATAATTTCAGAGAATGGTTAAAACCAACAAACGGTTGGATTCCCTTTATTATTCTATTTTTTGTAGCTATTTTTCAGGAAAGACTCAAACAATACATTAATCGTTTAGGAAATCAGTTTGATCAATGGATTTCTACCCTATTTGCAGGTCGTCAGTTTTTTCAAAAAAAAGCCCTTAAACGTTATAATGAAGCTTTAATTGATAAGTATAAAATCGTTCCTGTTCCTTTTCGACCCAAACAACCGTTAGAAATGGATGAAGTTTATATTCCTTTGAAGGTTCAAGGGGATGATATTAGGAAACAAATTGATGCTTATCAAGCTATATTAGAATATCCAAAGCTAGTAATTATAGGCGATCCTGGTTCTGGTAAATCCCTATTAATGAAGTGGATTGCGCTTAACTATGCAGAAAACAAGCTAAATTTACCAGGAAAAGTTGTCGTTTTATTAGAACTTCATCGATTAAACGATTTATCTTTATCAATTGAAGAACAATTGATCGAAATATTAAAACGAAATCATTTTCCTAAAGCCAATCAATTTGTACAACAAGCATTAAAAAACGGTCAATTAATATTACTTTTCGATGGTTTAGATGAGGTCAATGGTGCCAATCGTTCGCAAATTGTACAGTCAATTAAAGATTTTTTGGATACTTATGAGCAGTGTCAATGGGTTATTACCTGTCGAACACGTGCTTATCAAAATGAATTTGATACCTTGAGCGATCGAACCTTAGAAGTTGTGGAATTTAGCGATCAAGAGGTGCAACAATTTCTCCAATCTTGGAAAATGCCTCCTGAAAAATCTGTTGATCAGTTAATTCAAACGTTACGAGATCGCCCTCGTATTATGGAATTAGCCAGGAATCCATTGCTTTTGACTATTATTGCCTATCTCTACGCAGATACCCCCTTTATTTTGCCTTACTCTCGTGGGGAATTTTACGAAAAAGCGACTGATATCTTGTTAGAAAAATGGGACGAACAAAAAGGTCTTGTCAATTCTTATAAAGCGAGGGATAAACGTTTGATTCTGAGACATTTAGCACTCTATATTCAAGACAGTGCCAAAGAGAGAGATAAAGATAGTCGGAATATTAAATACGAGACACTTTTGGCTCAAGTTAAAGCAGTTTTACCAAAGCTAAATTTAGATCCCGAAAAAGATGCAACTCCCATTCTTGATGAGATTGTTCAACGGAGTAAACTGCTTCAACCCATTGATCATAGTCATGAATGGTATCAATTTCCTCATCTAACCTTACAGGAATTTTTCGCTGCCGGTCAATTATTAGATAAAGCAGAGGAATTGATTGAGCGTTTTAAGACTGACAAGAATACTTGGCGAGAAGTGGTAAAGTTGTGGTGTGGACTGTCTGGGGATAGCACAACATTAATCGAGGAAATTTATGCGGTTGATAAGGTGACTGCGTTTGAATGTTTAGCCGATGCTCAAAAAATAGATCCTCAACTAGCAAACACCATTATTAATCATTTTAAGACGCAATTGGCAACCCTCTCAGGGAAGGATAAGGATGCGGTAGAAAAGGCATTTGGTGCAGTTGCTGCGGATACTCGTGCTAGGGGACAAGCTATCTTTGAGTTTTTAGAGGAAATATTAACCGTCAGTGGAAACCATAATTCTCGTCCTATGGCTGCTAATGCTTTGTCCCTAAGCAATTTACCAAAAGCTGCTCAAACTTTGGCTCAATACTACCGTAGCTTACCAGAAGTTCGTCAACCGCTCATTCGTATGGGAGATTTAGCTGTTTCTGCGCTTGGAAATTTAGCAAGCACTGGTTCTGTTCGTGCGTTCGATGATTTGCTAGTCATTAAAACACCCTTAGCAGCAAAAGTTCTGGTTCCCTTACTGTGGAATAACAACACAAGGGTAGCACTGTTAGCAGCATGGCGATTAGCTGCACTGCTTCCTTTACCCAATGTAGAAGAAACTTTACGCAATTATCAGCTTACACCACTACAGAAACAAGCTGATATTTTGGAATGGGTATGGGAACCTTTTACAGAGTACGAGCCTAATAATTCCAGTTTACCGATTATTGCAGGGAGAATTGCTAAGTTACTTACGGAATCTTCTGCTGATATGGCACCGAAAAGCTCAATACGACTAGATTCAAGACTGATTATTCCTCTTTGTTTTATTGAGCTTCTATCTGAGATTGATATTGAGTGGTTTGTAATTCTTCAAAGTGCTACAACGGTAGAGAAACTATCACAATCTCTCGCAAACTTAGTACAAACTATTTTAAAATCAGAATCAGAAACAACAACTGAGATAGTAAAAGAATCGACTGTTTATAGTAATTTTATGATAGTCAAAGCAACCGAGAAACTATTAAAACAACGTTCAACCCCTAAGACTAATAGCATCAAGGAACAATTTATTGACCAATGTTTGAAAGAAGCAAGAAACCTTCCTGACCTTTGGCAATCTCTTTTTAACCGCTTAGAACTGACTCTGAGACTAGAATTATTTTATCGTTTTTTAACTCAATTTCCCGAAGTAGTTCCCTCTCGGAAAGATTGGCGAAATATTTTTCGACCTCTCAAGTTTGAATTTAGAAATAGTTGGCACTATAGAATAATATTAACTCTATTTGCAATCATTTCCTTAGTTACTCTCACACAAATGGTTTTGATTATTTTAAATTCATCACTGCTAATGAGTTGGACAAATGTAGTAATTATGATCGCAACATTAGCTATTATCTTTTGCTGGATTTTGCCATTTTTTTATGTTTATAATAGTGTATACATTCCAAAGTGGGATAACGCTGATCAAATCGTTCTTTACTTTTTCATAGGAATTATAATTCTGATAGTTTGTATACGGAATCTTTTTAAAGACCCTTTTTCTGTTAATTTTCTTAATATCAATTCTTTTGATTTCGAGAGCTTTGCATTACTTCCATATGTTGTCTGGTTTCCAGTAATCGTTTATTTTACAAGTATATTCTTATCAGCCTTTCTTTCATGGCAATTTATTGTGTTAGTTTGGCTCATTTTCTTCGCATCTGGTTACGTTTTATTACGGGATGCTAAAAGGCGAGAACGTGCTGCGAACAATCCTCTCCAGGGAATTCTTAAACCTCAAAAAGATAGTGTTTTAGGACAGCAAAAATAGTATAGATTGCTTCGGGGGATTTTTAGTAATAATTAAAGGTTACTGTTTATATTACCCCTCGCAATGACGAGAGAACAATACATTTTTAATCTCGACAAACCTCATCTAATAAGTCACCATTAGAGGCAAATAATTGAATATGTAATGGCATTTGTCCGGCTGCATGGGTGGAACAACTTAAACAAGGATCATAACAACGAATTCCTGCTTCTACACGGTTTAACATTCCCTCTGTCATGGCATTTCCCTTAACATAATGTTTGGCTATTTGGGCAACGGTTTGATTCATAGCTAAATTGTTATTTCCCGTAGCAATAATCAGGTTAACTTTCTGAATTAAGCCCTGTTCATCTACATTATAATGATGGAAAAGGGTTCCTCTTGGTGCTTCACTAACTCCTATTCCTTCTAAGTTATTAATTCCGGCTTTAGCACGGATATTATTTGATAAGATATCAGGGTCATTAACTAACCGTTCAATGCGTTCTAGACAAGCAATAATTTCTACTAATCTAGCATAATGATAAAAGAAGGAAGACGTAGCCACACCACCCGCGCGATCGCGAAATTCTTGTAATTCTTGATCGGCTTTTTCTGTACCAAAACGAGAGCAAATATTAACCCTTGCTAATGGTCCAACGCGATAAATTCCTTGGGGATATCCTAATGGTTTATAGTAGGGAAATTTGAGATAAGACCACTTTTCTACTGACTCCCCAATAAACTCTTTATAATCTTCTTCTTTGAGGTTATCAGCAACAATATTTCCTTGACTATCAGTAAAGCGAATATGTCCCCCGTAATGTTCCCAAAGTCCATCTTCTCCAATTAACCCCATAAACAAAGAAGGAAAGTCACCAAATGTTTTAACTTCTGTCTCAAATTTATCAAGAAGTCCTTTAAATAAACTAAGTGCGTTATTAGCGGTTTCGTAAGCTTCTGGTAATCTTTCTTTAATCCATTGTTGACCTTCTTCTGATAAAGGGGATCTCACACCTCCAGGTACAGTCCAAGCTGCGTGAATTTTTTTTGCACCTAAAAGTTCAATAATTGTCTGGCCAAACTGTCTTAAACGAATACCACTTTTAGCTAATTCTGGATCATTTGCGATTAAACCAAACACATTTCTCTGTGCAGGATCACTATCCCATCCTAATAGAAAATCAGGACTGCTTAAGTGGAAAAAACTGAGAGCGTGGGATTGAGTAATTTGGGCTAAATTCATCAATCTTCTTAATTTTTCTGCTGCTGGGGGAATTTTTACTGCTAAAATTTTATCCCCAGTTTTCGCAGAAGCAAGGAGATGACTTACAGGGCAAATACCACAAATTCTGGCAGTAATTCCTGCCATTTCCCACATGGGACGACCTTCACAAAATTTCTCAAACCCTCGATATTCTACCACATGAAATCTAGCATCATTTACTTGACCATTATCATCTAAAAAGATAGAAATTTTAGCATGACCTTCGATACGAGTAACGGGATCAATTACAATGGTTTTAGACATAAATTACCTCTATTTTTATATTTTTAAGCTTATTAATTGATTAGGTGGGCAAACATCACTTATCTTTTTGTGAATTGAGAAAATTGTTTGCGATCTTGCCCACCCTACAGTTTAACCAAATTTAATCATTTCCCTTCCTTCCATAACGGGTTTTTCTCCTTCTAATAAGGGTTCAATGGCTGCTCGAATTCTATCAGCATTGGGGGGACATCCTGGTAAAAATAAATCCACATTAATGACTTCATGAACGGGACTCACTCTATCTAATAATTCGGGAACTATACCTGGTTCTTGGGGTAGTTGAGGGGTGACATCTCCTAACTCTAAATAGGAACGTTTTAACACTGTTTCTGCTGGTCCTAACATATTTCTCATCCCTGGAACATTAGCAGTTACAGCGCAGTCTCCAAAGGAGATAATTAACTTAGTTTTTTGTCTAATTTCTTTAATTAATTGTAAGTTTTCTTCATTGGCGATCGCCCCTTCCACTAAACAAACATCTACGTTATTAGGATAGTCTTTAACATCAGCAATGGGACTATAAACAATGTCTACTTTTTGAGCTAACTCTAATAACCATTCATCGAGGTCTAAAAAGGACATATGACATCCGGAACATCCGGCTAACCAAACTGTTGCTAATTTAATCTTTTTCATAATTTTAATGTGTTAATTGTTTATTAGTTAATGGATTTAATATTATTAAATCCCTACAATAATCATCTGAGCCATTCTTTTTTCTCCCTTGCTGTTACTAAAAATCCTATTTTTCCAGGATCATGATTCATTTCTGCAACGGTACTTCCTTGTCTAAAAATAGCCCCAGTGGGACAAGCATCAACACATTTACCACAGGAGGTACAGGTATCAACTTCACCCCAAGGTTGATTAATACCTGAAACGATAAAAGATTGACCGCCACGACTAGCCACATCCCAAACGTGCGCCCCTTCTATTTCATCACAAACCCTAACACATCTGGTACACAAAATACAACGGTTATGATCCATGCCAAACTGGGAATGAGAAAGATCAACATCTCGCTTAGGAAACTGATAAGTAAAACGAGAATGATCCATACCCACCCTAATAGCAACATTTTGCAGTTGACAATTACCATTTACCACACAAACCGCACAAACATGATTACCTTCAGCAAACAAAAGTTCTACGGTCATACGTCGATAGGTTTGCAATTTTTCGGTTTCTGTCTGTATCACCATTCCCTCTTGGACTTGGGTAATACAAGCAGGTTGTAATTTAGAACTGCCTTCAATTTCTACTAAACATAAACGACAAGCACCAACATCTGAAACCCCTTGCAAGTGGCATAGAGTAGGAATACTAATGCCTGCTTCTTTGGCAGCTTCTAAAATTGTCTGCTCTTCTGATGCTGTAATGAGTTCATTATTTATGGTTAATGTTTTTACTGTCATATTGTCACCTCTTAAGTTGCTTCAAGTAAGCTAAGATATTCATCTCTAAAATACTGCAATGTACTAATAACTGGATTTGGGGCGGTCATTCCTAAACCGCATAAACTGGTTTCTTTGACCATTTGGCAAAGGGCTTCTAATTTGTCTAAATCTTGTTGGGTTGCTTTTTTTTCAATTAATTTAGTTAACAGATCGTATAACTGTACGGTTCCTGCACGACAAGGAACACATTTTCCACAACTTTCTTCTTGACAAAAATCCATATAAAATCGAGCAATTTCTACCATACTGGTGTCTTGATCCATGACGATCATCCCTCCCGATCCCATAATGGTTCCTAACTTTTGTAAAGAGTCATATTCCACAGGGGTATCTAATAAATGTGCCGGAATACACCCCCCAGAAGGACCTCCTGTTTGCACCGCTTTTACTGTCCCTTGATCCAGAACCCCTCCACCAATTTCTTCGACAATTTTTCGGATCGAAGTTCCCATAGGAACCTCAATTAATCCGTTATTTTTTACCTTTCCTGTCAGGGCAAAAACCTTTGTTCCTTTACTATTTTCTGTCCCTATATTGGCATACCAGTCCCCTCCTTCTCGGATAATGGGAACGATATTGGCATAGGTTTCCACATTGTTGATAAGAGTCGGATCGCCCCATAACCCTGATTCTGCGGGGTAAGGAGGGCGAGGCCGAGGGGTTCCCCGTTTCCCTTCTACTGAGGCGATCAAAGCGGTTTCTTCCCCACAAACAAACGCTCCTGCGCCCACTCTAATGTCAATTTTGAAGTCAAAAGGGGAATCAAAGATTTGTGACCCCATTAAGCCGTATCGTTTGGCTTGTTGGATGGCTTTTTCTAGACGTTTGATAGCCAGGGGATATTCGGCGCGAATGTAGATGTAGCCGTGATTGGCTCCCACTGCATAGGCTGCGATCGCCATTCCTTCTAAGACGCGGTGGGGATCGCTTTCTAAGACAGCCCGATCCATAAACGCCCCTGGATCTCCTTCATCGGCGTTACAGATGACATATTTCTGCTGTCCTGGCATTTTGGCTACCGTTGCCCATTTTACGCCTGTGGGATAGCCTCCGCCACCTCTTCCTCTTAACCCGCTTTTGGTCACCTCTTGGGTAACATCATTAGGGGTCATTTCTAAAAGAACATGACGTAATTGTTGATAGCCGTCTTGACTAATATAATCATCAATACTTTCTGGGTTAATTTTACCGCTATTTTCAAGAACAATGGGCTGTTGATAGGCAAAGAAAGGATGAGTTAGATCGGTTTTTTCGGGTAAGTTTACTGAATTTTCCTGACCATTTAAACTATCAATAATAAACTCAGCTTGTTCGGGTTTAACTTGTTGATATAGGGTATCATCGGGGTCAATTTCAATTAAGGGGCCTTGCCCACATAACCGTAAACAGCCAACGGGTATTATTTCAATTTCTTCTGTCAGATTCGCATTTTTCACAGCAGTTTTTAAGTTATCCATAACTGCTTTTGAGCCTGAAGATAAACACCCTGCTGCGGTACAGCATCTAACTCTTTTTCGTTTTTGCTGCTGTTTAGTTTGAGTCTTGTTTTTGATTTCTAAGAGTTCTTCTAGTTCCATTTTACTTACTCTTCTTTTTGCCAAGTTTTGATTTTTTCAAGTACATTATCTGGTATTTGTTTTCCTACGACTTCTCCATCGAAAACCACGGCAGGAGCAATTCCACAGGCTCCCAAGCATCTAGCTGATAGTAAAGAAACTTGTTTATCGGGTGTCGTTTCTCCTGACTTTATACCTAATTTTTGTTGTAATGTTGCTAAAATTTTGTCACTTCCTTTTACATAACAAGCGGTTCCTAAACAAACAACACAGGTATGTTTACCACTGGGTTTAAGGGAAAATAAATGATAAAAAGTGGCTACCCCATAAACTCGACTCAAAGGAAGTTTTAATCCGTGGGCAACATATTCTAAAATATCAGGTTCTAGATAGCCAAATGCTTCTTGTGCCTTGTGTAAAATTTCGATAAGTGCATCTTGACGGTAGTGATTCCGCTTCATAGTAATATCGATGATTTTGAAGCGTTTATCTACGTTTTGACCAGATTTCTGAGGCTGCTTGGTCAGGGTTTTGCTTTCCATATTGTTGCCTTTTCTCTTACTTTCTATTATCTCATTTTTTGACTAAGCTGAAAGGGATGCTCAAGTTATGAAAATGTTAAGATTTTCCTCTGTATAATTTTTCTCTTTCCATACTAAAAGAAAAGAGAGGCTCTGATCTTTGATGTTAACGTTTGTTTATAAACAACAAAACACTTTCTAAATTAGATTTTATTAATTGAAGTCATGGATCATTATAAAAATCGACTTAAATCAAATTCTTCATCTGACGTATTATTAGGAAATCTTTCTAAATTTAATAAGAGTAATAAATGCTCTGAATAATCAACAATTCCTTTTAACTCTTCTTGTAATTTTTCTAGTCCTCCATTGGCATATTCTTCAAATATTTGTACTCGTTGATTTTCTGCTTCTGTGTCATAAACTGAAAGAACATTCGGATCATTTGTTTCAGCGATCGCTAATAATTTTATGACAGTATCATATCCTCTAGAAACAAAAATCTCTAAGCTAATGGGTGCCGGTTCTTTAGAAATAATATTTAGGGGAATACGCTTATTATATTTTGCACCTAATGTAGCTGCAAATGTTATGACATCTGCATAAGTTTGAAAAGGTCCAATTCCACCGTTAAAATCCACGAGAGATTGCACTAACTCTGCTTTATCTTTACTAATTCTAATACGATTAATTGCCATGATTTTATTTGTTTACTTAAACATCCCCCAACTCAATCAGATAGATTATATAGCACTACGCATTTTCGTGTTTGATATTGACAAACCTTAGAACTCTTTTCTGTCCTACTTTTGACTTTTGTTCGCTAGAACCGGAACGGAGTGAGGAACTTTCGCGTAGCGGTCTAGTTGGGGATTCACTTACTATATTTGTAGAATTGTTGCTAACAAATCCCCTTGAGAAATCTTTATTATCTATTCAAAACCATTGATGAATATAGTCATCTAAATAAGTTAAAGAGAGGTTATCTGGTGAGGGTTGTTGCTGTTTTATAATGACTTGTTCAACATGATTATTGTTTATGGTATCATCATTGGCGAGTTGAGGTTGTGTACTCACAGAGTCTTTGGGTTGTAACCATTGGGGAAGCGTCAGATTGATCATGATCAGAACCTAATTAATGACTAGATTCTTAGTTTATCCCTGATAGGATAACCAATACGCCCCCCGTTTGACTCATCCTTTTGGGTGAATTTTCTGTAATTTTTATCTTTCATCTTACTATATTGAGAATAAAGATAATATAATAAAATTAATTCATGACTTATCGTAGAACCATTCATTTTTCTGATACAGATGCAGCCAGCGTTGTTTATTTTGCTACGTTATTATCTATTTGTCACGAAGCTTATGAAGATGCTTTACAAATAGCAGGAATTAATCTAAAAACTTTTTTTACCGATTCAGATATCGCCATTCCTATTGTTCATGCTGACATTGATTTTTATCAACCTTTATTTTGTGGTGATCGCATACAAATTAATCTAACACCAATTCAGTTAAATGAAACAGAATTTGAAATAAAGTATCAAGTTTTTAATGAAAATAACTTAGATAAATTGATAGCAAAAGCAACCACTAAGCACGTTTCTATTAACCCTAAAATTCGTAAAAGAACTTTTTTGCCATTATCTATAATTCAATGGTTACGATCAAACCCAGATGACTGTTAACTATAGCTAACGACCTATTTTCAATCTGTCTATTTTTGCGATAGCTTTTAACTATATTTAATGTATTTCTAACCAATTTTCTAAATCAGCCATACTATTAAAATCAAGCAATGCTTCACCGAGGTTTTCTAATTGTTCAATCGAGAGATTTTCAAGACTTTGACGGACTTCTGGGGATAATTCTCCCACCTTTCTATTTAGTAGTCGGAGAATAAGCGATTTTTCTCCTTCCTGTCTTCCTTCTTCCCTTCCTTCTTGCTTAATTTCTCGGTAAACTCGTGTTTCCTCAAAACTAATTCCTAGCATTTCTTCTACCTCCTTTTTACTTAGCTGTTCAAATTTATAAGCGATGATGGTTGTAATTAACTCTATTATGCCTTGGTTTAATGATTTAGGGGTTTCTTGTTGAGTTTTTTGTAACAAATACCTAGCTTCTTGGAGTGCTTTTTCCTCATTTACTATAGAAATATAGTAATGATTCAGCAAAGACTCTCTCATATAATCTTTCGTCTTTTTGGAACTGTACTTCACAAAAATATACTACCCCTGGATCTTCATTTTCTGGCGGGAGAAACACACCATCAATCTCAAATCTCGGTTCTTTAACAGCAACGGAATCAAATCTGTATTCTTTAGCATTTTCTGGAGGATTTTCCAATAGTTCAAACAATAATCCTGGATAGGTTTGAAAGAGTTTATAAAAGATTGAATCTCGACGCATTGTTAACGAACCACAGGTTATTTACTTTTGATAGTGTAAAATCTCATTAGCTACGCGATCGCAGACTCCCACTTCTCCTAAAAGGGTTCGCATTTGTTCATAGTCATCAAACGTTTTTTGACGACGTTCGGGGTTTAATAATAAGTCGACAGATTCGTCTACAATGCGATCTATTGTTGCCTCTTCTTGTAATAATTCGGGAACAATTTCTTCCATAACAACTAAGTTAGGGGGGGACATAAAAGGAATAGAAAACTTAAGAACATTCCTAGCAATCCACATGGTCAAAGGATTAACCAAACAGAGAACTAATTGAGGAATATCTAACAACGCTAATTCTAAATTAACCGTTCCTGATTTAGCAATGGCAAAGTCAGCAGCAGCCATTACTTCTATGGCCCGTCCGTCAAACAAAGTAATGGATAAATTATATTGTTTAACCATTTCTTCGATGGTGTGACGATATTCTTTTAAAGAAATTGGTAATAAAAAATGAATATCTGGGACTTTTTCTTGTATCTTCTGCGCTGCTTGACAAATTAAGGGTAAATGATACTTTAATTCTTGATAACGAGACGCTGGAAATAACGCAATCACACGCTGATCTTCTGTCAGTCCCAAAGCTTGACGAGTCGCTTCTCTAGTAGGGGCCTTAGCCATTCTATCCAATAAAGGATGACCGACCCATTTAACGTTGACCCCTTTTTTCTCAAAAAATCTCGCTTCTTCGGGGAAAATAGCCAATAAAATATCGGTAATTTCGGCGAATTGTTCAATGGTTTTATTGTTGGGGGCCCACACCCAAGATTGAGGGGCAATATAATAAATAATCGGCACATCTGGTAAATGTTTACGGGCGTATTTTCCAAAGGCTACATTGGGGCCCATATAGTCCAATAAAATTAACACATCGGGGGGATTATCCCGCAAATAAGCCTTCACCCGACGCTGCATCAACCAAGTGGGGATAATAAACGGTAACGCCTCCACAATACCAATAGACCCAATACTGGCCGTATTTCCCAATAACTTCGCCCCGGCTGCTTCCATGAGATTCCCACCTAAGGCCAAAATTTCCAAAGGAATGTTTTGCTGTTTTGCTTGTCGATAGAGGGCCTCAACCAACATTGATCCCTGTAAGTCCCCTGAAACTTCTCCGGTACTGATAAAAATTTGCATAACTTCCTCTTTAACCCATAATGATCGCTGAATGACTATTTAACGCTTATTTTCCTGGAATGGGCCCCCGTCGTTTTTCTCCTGTGGTGGACAGGTGCAGAAAATGACGTAAATATTGGGCGTATTCATTATTATCTAAATTTTCTAACTGTTCTAGGGCCTGTTGTAAAGTGAGATCAGACCGATACAAGAGACGAAACGCTTTTTTAAGATAACCCACATCTTCCGTGGTGAGTCCAGCCCGTTTTAACCCCACTAAATTAAGCGATCGCACTCTAGAGGGGTTCCCTTCGATCATCATAAAGGGAGGAACATCACGATCAATACGACTCATTCCCCCTAACATGGCATTACGGCCAATTCTCACAAATTGATGAACCCCTAAAACCCCGCCAATAACTGCCCGAGACTCAATATGAACATGGCCGGCTAAAGCGACGGCATTGGCAATGATGATATGATCCTCAAGAACACAGTTATGGGCCACATGAACATAGGCCATCAAAAGATTATTATTACCAATTTCTGTCACTTCATCGGCATGGGTGGCTTTATTGACGGTGACAAATTCTCGGATGGTGTTACCGTCTCCAATTTTGACTCGACTGGGGGCCCCTTTATATTTTAGGTCTTGGGCATCTAAACCAATGACTGCACTGGGGAAAATACGATTATTTTCCCCAATTTCTGTGGGACCCTCGATAACCACATGGGGTCCGATGGTGGTGTGTGCGCCTATTTTCACCTGATCACCAATGACAGCATAGGGGCCGACTTCGACGGTGGGATCAATTTGTGCCTTCGGATGAATGACAGCAGTAGGATGAATTAGGGTAGTCAACGAGTTATCTCCCTTTGAATAGGTCAGCATGGAATTTAGTTATAGGGTACACAATAAAGCTTTTTAAGGGAACAGGGAAAGGAGAATTAGGGACAATGATATATGATGACGTAAATTATTGATTTTGGGTTCTGCTTAGGGGTCACTGCTTTAAATATCGGTTGACAAAACTAAGCTTGATCCGAGATAACTGATAACTAATCTTTCTTGGTAAGGTTTCATGAATTCAACTTGGGATCTCGTTACCCTCTCTTACTTTTCACCGAAAACTTGGCTCAATGCCAGTTATGTTTATCGTTTGGTGGGTTTATTGTCTGCTTGGCGCGAGTCTAGCTTTTTATTGCAATTTGGTGAAGGAATTGGCGCGTTATTAATTAGTCTTGTTTTTATTTTTGGGCCGTTTATTACTACGGGTTTAATTGGGGTTTGGTTAATTGCTATCATTGGTTATTGGGGCATTTTAACCTTATCGGATACGGAAAAACCTGGGTTTAGTCCCATTCATTTCTTGGTGTTTCTTTATTGGGGCATTTCGGCGGTTGCGGTGGCTTTATCTCCGGTAAAAATGGCTGCTTTCTCGGGGTTTGTTAAGTTAACTTTGTATCTAGTCTTTTTTGTATTTTGCGCCCGAATTTTGCGATCGCCTCGGTTAACCAATTGGTTAATTACGGTGGTTTTAGGTATTGGTTTAGTGGTGGGTTGTTATGGTATTCGACAACAAATTTTTGGCGTGGAACAATTGGCCACTTGGAATGATCCCACCTCGGAATTAGCGGGTGCAACCAGGGTTTATAGTTATTTGGGTAATCCTAATTTATTATCGGCTTATTTAATACCTTCTATTGCTTTGGGAATTGCTGCTTTTTTTGTTTGGCGAGGTTTAGTCCCTAAAGTGTTAGCGATTACGATTACTTTGGTTAATACGGCTTGTCTTTATTTTACGGGAAGTCGTGGCGGTTGGATCGCAATGGTAGCTTTGGTAGCAACATTTCTACTCCTCTTTTTTGTTTGGTTTAAAAACAATTTATCCCCCTTTTGGCGCAAGTGGTTATTACCGTTAGTGTTTGGTATTTTAGGGGGGTTAATGTTTGCTGCTATTATGTCTGTTGACTCGTTAAGAATTAGGGTGATGAGTATCTTTATGGGTAGGGGAGATAGTAGTAATAATTTTCGCATTAATGTCTGGATGGCGGTATTAGATATGATCCGCGATCGCCCGTTAATTGGGATTGGACCGGGGAATGCTGCATTTAATAAGATTTATCCCCTTTATATGAGTCCGAAATATAGTGCGTTAAGTGCTTATTCTGTATTGTTAGAAACAGCAGTGGAAACCGGTTTAATTGGGTTAAGTCTTTTTGTTTGGTTAATTGTTGTTACTGTTAGTCAAGGGGTGCAACAAATTCAACGGTTACGGGATAAAAATAATGCTTATGGTATGTGGTTAATGTCGGCGATCGCTGCTATGGCTGGATTAATGGCCCAAGGGTTATTTGACACGGTTTGGTATCGTCCTCAAGTTAATACGTTATGGTGGTTTTTGGTGGCTTTAATTGCCAGTCAATATCAATCTAAACAAGCTGATAATTCTGTTAATTAATGATTTTTTATAACAAAATAAAGGTGGGTTTTGACTAAACTTTATTTTGATGTTCAAAGGAAGAAAGAAAGTACGGAAATGAGAAAATCAATGAATCAGACTAAAAGATTGCTCAATAATTTTAACAAACTCGATTTTGTGGGCTATTTATTTGCTTTTTTATCTTTTGTCATCTTTATTCATACTTTTTTCTATATTGATGAAGTAGAAATAAAGAAACAATCTATCTATTGGTTTTTTATTTCTTTTGTTGCTGCCCTTTTCCCTAATATTAAACAATTTAAGTTTAAAGATATTGAAATTGAATTTAGAGACAAAATTATTCAAGAAGTAGGAGAAAAAATTGAAAAAAGCACTAAAAATTTGGAAGAAAATTTATCACAAAAGCTGGAACTAGATGCTAAAGTATTTAAGTCTCTTCAGGCACTATCAATGAGAGAACAAATTCTACCTGAAGAAGCGAAAGATAAGAGAAGAGAATCTTATCAAATTTGGTTCAACTATTTGAATAATTTGGACAGTGAGAAAAAACTTGAAGAGCAAAAAAAATATTCTTTACTTCATTTAAAAAATTGGGATATGAAGATATCGAATTTAAAACAAATGTTGTCTCAGGTTGGTTTTTTTAATGGAATAATAGATAATGAAGAATTTACTGTGGAGTTAGCTCAATCAATTTCAGAATTCCAAAAACAATACGAGTTGTTTCCTGTTGATGGAACTGCTGGCCCCGTAACTATTAATAAGCTAAGTCAAGAAATTATGAAGATGAAAACTGATAAAAGATGAATCTCTTTTAATACCAAATAGGGTTTTCCTCCGATTAAAATGACTGAAATTAATAATACTGTTGATTTGTCGGTGAATAATTTAACCCTTGATCAAGTTTTATTTTTTCCGTTAAAACAATTTCATGAAATTGATTGAGTTATTCCCATTTAGAAAACAACAAAGACAAAAACTTCGACAAAATTATCAAATTTTATGGCAAGAAGCTGAAAAATTAGGTAAAGATTACGAACAAAAATCCTACAATCATATTTTGTCATCTCCAGCAAAAACAATTATAATTAATCTATCTGAAGATCGACAAATAAGTTGTTCTATTGATGCGTATCATATTCAAAAAAATGGAACAGTAGAAGTGTCCATTGATGCGGATGGGTTACCAACAATTTTCGGCATTAAACCATCTTATAATTTTTATAAAAAGCCTGATGATTCTATTTATTACTAATAAGTTTAATTAATTGATTTATGAATAGTGAAGAATTGGCCCGCTATATTGAAGAAACAGACAAAATATCACAACCTTGGTTGTTGATACAGTTAAGACTTAAAAAATTAGAAGAAAATCGTCATAACCTCTCCTCGGACGAATATTTAGCAAAAATGGCTGAATTACACCAAGAATTAATGAAATTGGGGGAGTGGTGGGTAGGAATTGAGGATGATGTCTTTAATCCCTAAAATTGCCCTAATCCTCACTATATTTAGACCAATTTGATTTGTTGGCTTAACTTCCCCTCTCTTCTCTTCGAGTTCATCTTAAGATATTATAAAGATTTATAACGACTTCATGATCTCTCTATCTTGAAGCAGAATTTTCCATCACTTTTATTCTTAACCTTCTATCAACAATCAAATGAAATCTTCTTCTCTACTAACCAATCTACTGCTGTCCACCAGTACAGCTTTAATGTTACATCAACCAGCTAATGGGAGTCTAACCAGTAACCTGACGGTTGAAATCGCGGGTTTAAGTGAAACTAAAGGACAAGTCTGCTTGAGTCTCTTTTCTAGTGGAAGAGGGTTTCCCGATAGTAAAGAGGATGCAGTGAACACCCAATGCGTCAAGATTACCGATAAATTATTAGAGGTCACTTTTGATAATTTAGAACCTCGAACCTACGCAGTGGCAGTTTTTTGGGACAACAATGAAGATGAGGAACTGAATCGTAATTTTTTGGGAATTCCCACCGAAAAATTTGGTTTTTCTAGTAATCCAGTTATTAGAACCGGTCCGCCAAAGTTTGGCGAGTCTGCGGTTATGGTCGTAGGTAAAAATACTAGAATTTCTATTAAATTACAGTCTTTACTCTAACCCATCTTAACTGATAAATTTTAAGAACAACCATAATTTATGGTTGTTTTTTTATGTCTTAAAATTTCCTTATTAAATCAGGGTCAACCCTAAAAGTTACTTTAGACTCAACAAGTTAACAGACCCCCTTAAGATTAGGGAAAAACAGTAACTTTTTATACAAAAATGAATCCTTTAACTCGTATTTGCTTAGGAATTTCTTTCGTTTTGATTCCTTTGATACCACGACCTGCTTTAAGTGCAGAAACTCTCTATTTTATTTATGGTCCGTTAAAGTTTCCTTTGTCTGTAGAGTCTTTAGAAATTTATGCAGAAGAAGGAAGAATTACCAAAGAATTTGCTTTTTTTGCTAGTCAATTTGATGAAAAAACTTTAACAGAATTGCGAAAAACGTTACAAAAAAAGCATAGTATTGATGGAGTTAGGTTTTCTAGATTATTACGAACCCCATTAATGGAAGACTTATTAAAAAGCATGGGGGATATTTTTAGTACCCATCCTAACCGTAACGGATTTTATGCCATTCGTGGGGCATTAATTTCGGCTGCTATTAATCAAAACGATGAAGGATGGACAGCCATTGATGTGATGAAAGAGTTTCCCACAGAAGGTATTTCAATTAATACAGCACTAGCTACCAAAATGATGAAAAATAGTCAATTTTAAGGTGATTTATTATGAAAAGAAGACAATTTTTAATTCAATCATCCCTCGCGGCCATGACTGCGATCGCTTATCATCAATTACCCAGTCAATCCACACCGATTTATAAACAGTATAAATCCTATAAAAGCTGGAAGAGTAACAATGTTTTTTTACAAGGAATTAATGCACCGGTATTTGAAGAAGTGGAGATTAATAACTTGAAAATATCGGGTAATATTCCTGAACAATTACAGGGAATGTATGTAAGAAATGGTCCTAACCCCATGTTTAAACCGGAATCCTATAGTTATCCCATTGAGGGAGATGGGATGTTACACGGGGTTTATTTTAACAATGGGGAAGTTAATTATAAAAATCGTTGGATTCAAACTCGTGGACTAACGTATGAAATGTTTGAAGGAAAACAATTAAACGAATTAAAGTTTAAAAATTACGCCAATACTAATATTATTTCCCACGGAGGTAAACTACTTGCGTTATATGAAACCGGTTTACCTTATGAAGTCAATAAAAATTTAGAAACCATAGGAGAATGGGACTTTAATCAGCAATTACAACAAGCAATGACGGCCCATCCTAAAATTGATACTGATACGGGAGAGTTACATTTTTACCGTTATTCTTTTTTTAACACCCCCTATTTACATTACTATGTTGCTGATAGTAATAATAAGATTATCCAAGAATTGGCCATTGACATTCCCAAACCCACGATGATTCATGATATGGCCATGACCGAAAATTATATTATCTTTTTTAATTGTCCTTTAGTCTTTGATATGACCAATGCCAAAAATAATAAAATTCCTTTTGTTTGGCAAGAAGAAGAAGGAACAACTATTATTTTAGTAGATCGTCATAATCTTCAGAAAAAACCCATTTATTTAAAAACTGATGCTTTTTGGACTTGGCATTTTATGAATAGTTTTGAAAGGGATCATCAATTATCTATAGATTATGTCGCTTATCCTAAAATCCAAGCAGACAACAATTGGGAAACCATGTTAACTCATAAGTCTAATTTACGACGATTAACCATCAATTTACAAACTCATAAAATGGACTTTGAAGATTTAGATGATCGTTTTGTAGAATTACCAGTCATTAATCAGAATTATGTAGGAAAAGCTTATCAATTTGGTTATACATCTTATTATGATACTGAATTATCATTGCAGAAAAAAATTCCTAATTTATCTCCTTCTCTTGTGCAATATAATGTGAGGGATAAAACCTATAAAATCCATCAATTTAAACCCGGATGTTATGGGGGTGAAGCAGCGTTTATTCCCAGTTCTCAGGGTCAATCTGAGTTAGATGGTTATGTGGTCACGTTTGTTTATAATGAAAATACCAACACCAGTGATTTTGTGATCATTGACCCCAAAAACTTTGACTCTGAACCCATTGCCACGGTTCATTTACCAGTTCGTGTTCCTGGTGGGTTTCATGGGAATTGGCTCCCTAATGTTTAACAAATATTTAACGGGGTCAAGGATTTAACAGGGTTAAATCCCTACGGGGGAATCTGTAGGGACATAATATTATTATGTCCTCATGTCCTCATCTTTTCTCGTTACTTACATATCAAGAAAAAGGAAAAGAGTTGAACCCTTTTCCCTGAAACTCTGACTGATTTTCATACTGAATATTAAACGCCAACTTTTAATAAAGCATCTTTGAGTAAAGCTGCTTTATCTGTTGCTTCCCAAGGAAGATCAAGATCAGTGCGTCCAAAATGACCATAAGCAGCCACATCTTGATAGAAACGACCACCCCGTTGAGAGGGGAGTTGACGCAGGTTAAGAGACTGAATAATACCCGCAGGCCGTAATTCAAACAGTTCTTTAACCGCTTCTAATAACTTGGTTTCTTCTACTTTACCGGTGCCAAAAGTTTCCACTAAAATACTAACAGGACGGGCAACCCCAATGGCATAACTGAGTTGCACTTCACACTTATCCGCTAAACCAGCAGCCACAATATTTTTAGCCACATAACGACAAGCATAAGCAGCCGAACGGTCAACTTTAGTGGGGTCTTTACCAGAAAATGCCCCGCCACCGTGACGAGAATAACCACCGTAGGTATCCACAATAATTTTACGACCGGTTAATCCTGCATCCCCTTGAGGACCACCGATGACGAATTTTCCGGTGGGATTGACGAGAAAGCGAGTATCTTGAGAGGGTTTAATATCAATATCCCCTAAAACCGGTAAAACCACCGCATCCCAGAGATCGGATTTAATTTTAGCTTGAACCGCATCGTTATCAGTAATTGACCCAATGGTTTCATCGTGTTGGGTGGAGATGAGAATGGTATCGATATCCACAGGAATACCATCTTCATAGACAATGGATACTTGAGTTTTGCCATCGGGACGTAAATAACCTAAATCTCCCGTTTTACGAACTGCAGCTAAACGACGGGAAAAACGATGGGCTAAACTGATGGGTAAGGGCATTAATTCAGGGGTTTCGTTACAAGCATAACCGAACATAATGCCTTGGTCACCAGCCCCAATTTGGTCTAGTTCATCATCACTGAGGGCTTTGCGTTGTTCGTGTGCTTGAGTAACGCCTTGGGCAATATCGGGGGACTGTTCGTCTAAAGCCACCAAAACCGCACAGCTATTGGCCGAGAAACCATTATCAGCGTCAACGTAACCAATTTCTGCAATTTTTTTGCGGGCTAATTCCACAAAATTAACATTTGCTTTAGAGGTAACTTCCCCGGTAATTAAGACCAAACCGGTGTTGACAACCACTTCTGCTGCTACCCGACTTTGATCATCGTGGTCGAGAAGGGTATCAATAATAGTGTCAGAGATTTGGTCACAAATTTTATCGGGATGACCTTCGGTAACGGATTCAGAAGTAAATAGATAACGACGAGACAATTTTTTTTACCCTCTCTAATAACGATACAGATTAAAAGTTTTGTTAATGTAACATCATACACCCTAAAATCGGGATTGAGTAGAAGTTTCTATTTTTGTTGGATGATTTGATGGTTTAATAGACTTGAATTTGATCAATTTGAGTGATAACAATATCCGCTTGATTGAGATGAGGGGCTGTAGGGTTAGCCCAACAAATACCAATGGTTCCGACTACTCCTGCTTGTTTGGCCATGAGAATATCACCTTCAGAGTCTCCTACCATTAATGTCTTATCAGGGGATGTGATGAGAGTTTGACAGGCTTTAATAAATAGTTGGGGGTCTGGTTTACTTAATCCTTGATCCCCTCCCATCATTAATTGAATGTAATCAGAAAGATTATGTTCCTGGACAAAATGTTCAACGTCTTGGGTGGGGGCAGCCGAGAGAATTCCTAATTTTAATCCTGCCTCAGATAAGGTTTTTAACACATCTAAACTTCCAGCAAATAATGGGGAGGTGGTTCGATCTTTTCTGAGATATTTATCAACTTCCCTAAAAGCATTTTCAGCGATTTCTAAGGCTTCAAACCAACTTCTTCCAGTTTCTGCAATATAAGCAGCCGCAGCAATTAAGTTTTCTTGACGACTTCCGACGGCCATTAAACCGGTGGGGTCCAATTGAGTATTTTGTAAGCCAAATGCCATTAATAAAGGTTCTCCAATACCGGGTATTTGGGCATCTAATAAACGGGCGCGACGGATACTTAATTCTCGTAAAAAGTTATTCGAGTCTTCTAAGGTTCCATCTTTATCGAAAATGATGGCTTCAATATTATTAAATTGAATGTTACCACAACGAATGTTTACCAAAATATTGACTCCTAACGTTTAAATAGTCACAGGGGATTCTACATAAATGGTTGGTTCTTGTACAGTAAATTCAATACCATAATTACTAAGTTTGCTGGTGATGGTTTCGTTGGCTAATTCTAATAACCGTTTTCTTAATTCGATGGAATTTTCACTAGAACCTAAGATAAAAAAGGTAACTCTAGCACGAATTCCGTCGCTTCCTTCTTTGGGAAATAAGGAAATTTTGGTACTCCCTGGATCAATCCCAAATAAAGCATCTGTACTTTCTTTTACCACTTGTTCAACCAGGGCCTGTTCGGAATCTTCTAACTTTTTGAGAAAGTCTAAATAAAGTAACACCATGACTTTTTTTCCACGGGTGACGTTCTCAATTTCGAGGTTGGCCATGATAGAATTGGGAACGATCATTAAGGTACTTTTTGCGGCTGTCCGAATTTTTGTTGACCGTAAACCAATGGATTCTACTCGACCAAATAGCCCACTAGGAAGCCGTATATATTCTCCAGGAATGAACGGGCGATCAAGATATAATACACAGGTTCCTAATAACTGTTCCAGGGTTTTTTGTGCCGCAAAAGCAATGGCTAAACCCCCAATCCCTAAACTGGCCAATAATCCCACTAGGTTAACTTGTTGGCTTTGGGCAAAGGCTAACACCGCAATAAAGCCTATAATAACATTGGCAATGGTTTCAAAAACCAATAATAATTCGTCGACTTGTCTCCCGAGTTTCCTAATTAATTCGATGCCATAAAAGCGAACGAATTGGCGAAACAGGCGAGAACAAAGCCAAGCAAAACTACTAATAACAGCCAGATCGATAAAGAAGTTGAGAAATCGATAAATTCCTGGATATTTAACTAGAAAATTTAGAGAAATAGACACTAAAATTAAGGTACCAGTGATACGGAATAACTCTTCTATAGGAGTAATTAAATTTTCGTAAATGCTGGCAACTTGTTTCGGGGAAAATCGTTGGATAATTAGCCTAACTAACAAAGGGGTATATCGTCCAATTACAAGGGATAAAAGGACAAAAATTAGAAAAATTAAAATTTGTAACCCAAAGGTAATGATATACTTTTGGGTTCCTTCATCAAATTGAAATAAATTTGTTAAATATTCGATAACAACTGTCATGATCAATGATTATTAAACAGTAATAGGTGAATCAACATTAATGGTTCTATCTTCTATGTCAAAATCAATGCCATATTCTTTCAATTGATAGGTAATTTGTTGATTAGCAATCTCCAAAAATTGACGGCGTAACTCCATCGAAACTTCTCCTGAACCTAAAATAAAGAAGTTAATTTGTGCTTGGGTAACTAATGTTTTTCCATTCTTCGTACTGACTTCTTTAAAGATAACATCGGTACTACGAGAATCAATACCAAAAATATCACTGGTACTGTCTAAGATAACTTGACGAATTAGTGCTTCTTCATCTTTGGGAATTAATCGATAAAAGGTTAAATAAATGAGAGAAACTACTTTTTTTGCCCCGGTATAGTTCTCAATACTCATCTGAGTTAAGGAACTATTGGGTACGATCATCAGGGTTCCTTTCCCTGACGTTCTAATTTTTGTTGACCTTAATCCTACCGATTCTACTCTACCAAAAGTTCCATCGGGTAAGCCAATATAATCATCAGCAATAAAGGGTTTATCTAAATAAAGTACAATTCCTCCGAGGAGTTGTTCTAGGCTTTTTTGTGCGGCAAAAGCTACTGCTAATCCCCCAATTCCTAAGCTGGCTAATAATCCTAAAACATTAATATCATGGGTTTCAGCAAAGATGAAAAGAACAATGACAATAATGGCCGCATTGGCTAGATATTTGGCAATAATAATAAATTCACTATTGAGTTTACTACTATTTCCGATAGCAACCTGTAATAAGTAATCATCAAAAAAGGTTTGACAGATTTGTAATCCTACCCAAATCACCGTAAAAACAATGGCTAAACTTAACGGTATTTCTATAATTTTTAACCAACTTGGTAAGGAAAAAATAAGTAAACTAATATCTGTAATCGTCAACAAACCGACTAATACTAACCAGTTTTGATAAGGGGGAATAAGCTTGTCATAAATAACTTTAACTTCCTCGGAAAAGATTTTTGTAATAATATTTCCTAAAATTCTAGGTAAGACAAAAACCCCAATACTGATAACTATCAACACTAAGCCGACAACAATAAAAACAACTAGGGTATCTATATCGATGTTAAATGAGATACTATCATCCATTTTCTTCTATTACTTCAATCTCTTAACTATTTAAACAATGTACAAAATTTAAAACATTGTTATCATAGCATATCTTAACAAATTGTAAAGGGTTCATACTTCCCAAGCCATCATATGACAGTCTTAAGTTTATAAATTGCTGTAAGATAAACTATAATTTTGTTATTGTTCTTAGCCTAATTTTGCAGTCAAACAAAAAAACCCAAACTAAGCAATGATTTAGATCAAGCTTTAATTAGATCAAGCTTTAACAAAATATTTTGCTGATGATATTACTCAATTAGCAACTTTAATTGATAGAGATTTGAGCGCATGGTTGCAATAACTAAACTTATAACCTCAGATTGGTTATGTTGTGCCATTGCTGAAGAAGAATTAATTGAACAAGCAAAGAATGAATTAAAACAAAAGATTCAACAAAAAAAGTTTGGTTATTGTTAGATTGTTTTACTAAGATAAAAAAAATATTAAAAATAGAGTTAGATCATCCTGAAAAATCTCGTTTGCGCGACTTAATAAAAAATCCTTTACGGTTAGCATTATTGTGTGCTTCCTGGCAGATTCAAGAAGCACAATTGCCTGATACTCAAGCAGAATTCTATGAAATGTATGTTGATTACTTTTATAAGTGGAAATCTGAGCATTTTGAGGTTAGCAAAGTCCCATTCGTTAAGTTGAGTATGGGAGGTGTGGGGAGTGTGGGAAGCGTGGGGGGAATTTTTATATAAATAATGTCCCCCTTTTTTAGTTCTCAGATTCCAAATTTAATGATAATTTTGTACCATTTCAATCAGCGATCGCACTTCTTGGGTTCCTTCCGACGGTTCAAAGGAAAGAGGAAATTTACCACTGCTTAACATTCGTAACCCTAACGGTGCAAGGGAGAGTAACCCCTGTAAGTCTCTCAAATAATTACCCACCACAAAAACCCCAAATTTCCGTTCATCGATCCATCCTCCTTGTTTCACCAAGTCGATCAACACTTTGCGGTGACGAATGGAGCGACTGCTCTGAGCATCTTTGCGCTCTAAAATATCTTGTTTAAGATAACTAATTTGATCCATGGGGGCAACTTCCATCGGACAGACCGCATTACAATAATAACAGCGTGTACAACCCCAAACCCCTTGAGTCCCTTGGTTATAGGTTTCTAAACGTGCTTCTACTTCCGTGTCTCGGGAGTCGGCTACCATCCGTTGTGCTTTAGCTAAAGCATGAGGTCCAACAAACTCAGGGTTGACCGTTAAGGCGTTACATTCAGAATAACAGGCTCCACACATAATGCAGTTACCCGTTTGATCTAACTGCGATCGCTCTTCAGGAGTCTGTAAAAATTCCCTCTCAGGAATGTTGCGCCCTTGGGTACTCACATAAGGATCAACCTCCTGTAGTTTATCCCAAAAACCCGCCATATCCACCACTAAATCCTTGATCACCGGCATATTTCCCAAGGGTGCAATGGTGATAGTCGGTAAGTCTCCGTTATCCATAGAGGATGCCATTTCTAACTCCTGTCCTACGTTTTGTTTGCAGGCCAAAGCAGAACGACCATTAATTCTCATGCTACAACTACCACAAATGGTATTGCGACAATTTTTACGGAAGGCCAAACTCCCGTCTTGTTCCCATTTGATGCGATTCAAACATTCTAAAATGGTATTGCCAGCTTGAACCTCTAGTTTATAGGTCTGTAGCTGAGGACTTTGATGGGGTTTTTGTCGCCATACTTTAAACAATACTTCCATGAGAACATAACAAAATGGATGGATCTCTTCTATCCTATCTCGTTCCTGAGATTTCTTGCTTAAAAGTCTCAGAGCAGTTTTCATATCAATAGGTTAACGAGCAAAATAAAAATTCTGCTCACACTCCCCACACTCCTCACCTTTCCCACATTTCCCACCCTCAACGTAACTAGAATTATGTTCAGCAAACCCTTTTTTGATGCAGGTTTTGGGCTTATTTCTCCTGAACTTTACCTCTTTTCTTTTAAGGTTCGACAACCGTAACCTTAGAGGAGATAGGAGAGGAATTTATCTCGGTTTGAGCCGACTCGAGCAAATTTCGTCCCTTAAACTCCCTGTTATCAACTTCATAATTCTTGAAATTTTTTTGGTTTACTTTAGGAATTTAACGCTATATTTTTGATATGATCAATAATGATCTAAAAAATCTAGTCATCATTGAAAGAAAATCAAAGGACATTGATAAAATTATGGCTGACACCGTTGATCCAAATCCTACTCCCTTAACTGGAAAAGCCTTACTTCAAGAACTAAAACAGTTATCCGATAAGCCTCGCCGAGAAACAGCGAAAAAATGTGGCTATTACTCAGTCACAAAAGATGGGCAAGTTCGTGTTAACTTAACGGACTTTTATGATGCAGTTCTTGCCGCCAAAGGCGTTCCTTTACAACCAGGGTCCACTAAAGATGGTCGTGGCCGTGAACCTACCTTCCGAGTCAGTGTTCACAAGAATGGTCAAATTGTCATTGGTTCTACCTATACTGAGCAGATGGGATTGAAACCAGGGGACGAATTTGAGATTAAATTAGGCTACAAGCATATTCATCTTAAACAAGTTGGCGCTGATGAAGAAGAAGCAGCCTAGAGGCTGTTGATTGTTAGTCAAACATGGGACTAAAATCGCTAAAACCAAGTCAAAAAGAAAGGTTAAGCTTTTGTCCTTTCTCTGTTGGATCAGACAAGGGTAAAAGCGATAATTCCCATAAAATAAATGTCGGTTACATTATGAGACGGAACCTAAAAAAGCAATATGTTATGGTCAGATAAGAAGTTGCTGGCTGATTCGTCATTATAATGTCATTGATAAGCGTCAAAAATAGTTTCCCTATTCCCCCAGATCAGAGCATAAGGGAAGTATTTTTACCTTCCCATTTGCCTGTTTGGTTGACCAGTGTCCAGGACCTTCCTAGTGAGAGTAAAATCGGTCTTTTCTTATTAATATGGTTAGCCCTGTGGCTACCCATAGCGTTTTTATTAGGTAAAAGGCTGAACTGGAAACCCTTTCAACCCTTAGAAGCTGAACAAAAGATCCCCTTATTAGTCCCCTTGTACCTATTGGTTCCCTGGTTAGGATGGTTAACGCTGATAACCGAAGGAACCTCATTATCTGACTACGGATTATCTTGGGGATGGGAGCTTCTATTTTCCCTTTGTATGGGGCTTCTTTTGGGGTTAGGAGGGTTAGTGGTGGTTTTTACTCTTGAAGGGGGGTTAGGGTGGCTAACATGGCAGGGTGAGAACCTCAAAGAACTAGGAAAGGTTATCTTACCGATTTTTGTACTAGCAATATGGATTGGTATCACCGAAGAATTGGTCTTCCGGGGTATTTTTCAAACCATTCTCGAAACAGATTATAATCCTTGGGTGAGTGCCATTATTATTAGTAGTATTTTTGCGCTTCTCCATTTACTCTGGGAAAGACAAACCACCCTTCCCCAGTTGCCCGGACTGTGGTTAATGGGAATGGTGTTGGTAATCGCCAGATGGGTTGATGGGGGGAGTATAGGGTTAGCCTGGGGACTTCATACGGCTTGGGTATGGGGGTTAGCTTCTTTAGATGCTGCTCAAATGATCTCTTATACAGGAAAAGGTAAAAACTGGATTATTGGTATTTATCAGCAACCTTTAGGGGGAATGATGGGAATTTTGTGTTTATTGGGGACGGCTTTAGTTTTGGCTGTGAGTCAGGGTTTTTAAGGCGCGCAAAGACGCAAAGGCGCAAAGGATGGGACGGTTGAGTCTTAGAGGTTATTGACAAGGCGGGTAATTCCATTTTTGATTAAGTCTGTGTTGAAGTTAATGAGGAGTCCTAATTTTTTTAGTGAATACCTTTATAAACAATAGAAATAGGGCATTGTCTCGCAAATTCTAAATTCCGTCTTTTTAACTCATAAGCCATCACTGTCTCATAAACCGACTCAAATAAACCAGGTCCTAACCCTGTATGAATTTGATAAGCAGCATCCACAATTTCCTTAGCAATCTCATTTTCTCTCATCTCAAACCTCCCAGCATTCTTTCTTTGCGTCTTTGCGCCTTTGCGCGAATTCCATCATCCAAGTCCTAATTCCCGTTTTAGGAGATTAATGGACTTTTCCCCAATATAATATTCAGAACAAAATATATCCGGCGGACGGATGATATCATCTCTAACGGTGAGTATGGCTTCTTTAACCAAATCATAGCTGGCCGGATCACTCATGATGGTTTGTGCCGATCGCGCCAAGGTTAACAGTTGACGGCGATCGCCGACTTGTGCCGTAATTAATAATAAATCATCTCCCCGTAAACTGTGGATAAGAATTTCTGCTACCCGAATAATTCCTGGACTTAAACTAACAATGCCTAAACGAGTGTCTTTCGGCAATTCTTTAATGATGGCTAATTCTTTACCATAATCGTAGATATCGATGGGTAAAACACGGGTGGCGTAGGGAGAAGCAATGGATTCTGCTTCGGGAAGAAAATAACGACTGGTTACTACAGTGGCCGATTTTTTTTTGGATAAGACTTGCTCTAAGTCTTCTATAGCCACTAATTCTACAGGGATGGCCAACGCTTTTTCCAACTCTTGTAAAATGAGTTCTCCGGCCCCCATATCTCGACTGGGAACGGTGACAAGCACTTGTGCGCTACAGCGTAACCGCCAGTCAATCACTGCTAAAAATAACTCTTTTGCTTGGGAGAAGGTTAACCCTTGTCTGAGAAGTTCATCGACGCTTTTATAAACCAGTTGACTTTCTTGGGGATATTGAGTGAATAGAGGAGACTTCGGAAAGGAGATATCGTCGTTATTTTGTGCCTTAACGTAAATTCCTGAACCCGCAATGGACTCAACTAAGCCAGCTTCTTCGAGTTGTTGATAAACTTTACTGATGGTGTTGCGATGTAGTCCCGTCATGGTTGCGAGTTGACGGGTACTAGGGAGACGATGGGTAGGAGGATATTGACGAGAGGCTATAGCAAAGCGAATCTGATCAAACAGTTGTTTTGAGGCAGGAATATCACTATCGAATTGTATTTTAAACTGAAGCATAGCCACTGAGCCGAACAAACCCTATCAGACCGATGGACGTGATTATCCCGTGAATCGTTCCTAATAACAAAATTGGGGGCTAACCTAAGTTAACCCCCGAAACACACATTAAAAATGCGTATTGATGTACAAAAATATTAACCTAAGATTGTTTTAATTAGGTCAATATAGGGAGTTTGACAAAGAAGATAAGCAAAAAATGCTCCTCCTGTACCCCCAATAAAGAAACCATTCGCAAATTCACCCCAACCTTCGGAGGTCCCTAAATCTTCGGGAACATCAGGAGTGGTTAAGGTTGTTGTGGGTTTGCTGACACCAACGGTAGCGTACATGGATAAAGCAATGGTTAAAATAGCGACTAAACCCACTGCAGCGAGTAACCCAGCAGTGCTGGCGTATTCGGTGTTGCGTAAGGGTCCAAGGAGATAAAATGGTCCATAGATAAAATAACCATGAGCCATACCAATCTCTAAACCGCGACGGTTAGCCGATAATCCTTTACGGTAAGCAGGAAGGTTTCTGATAAAAGGAATAGAGAACCCTGAAGAATTAACGGGAGTGGCTAAATTGCCCACTTGAGGGTCTCCACCATGTTGAATTGCGTCGATTGCCATATGGATTTCTCTTTGAATGATTAAACTTTGGCTGTTTTGACACCCTCCCTCGCCTTAAAACGGCAGGGATTCCAAAATCTCACGATTTAGGTTTCTGTTTCATCGCAACCGCCAACCCTCTCAAGGAGATTTGGTCTTAGGTTCATTCCACAGACTGACACCGTGTGTCCCACGGCCTTATGGGTCGAAATCCTGAAAAGCAGAATTTCTTTATTTATGAAGTATATTGATTAGCCTCCCCTTTTTTGTCTGTCTCTGGCCAGAATGTTAAGAATCTTTATAATTGCTCCATCTCGGCAAACTTTCCAGTAGGATTCAGGATGTTACTCAACAGTATCGGAGGACATCCGAAAACTGAGGCTAACCACCTAAACGACTGGGGACAGCCCCGCCTCTGGCTAACGACTACGAGAGTGGAGATAGTTAAGCGGTCTGGATGAACCAGTAATCCAAAACAGTGATGTTTGGAGAATCCACTCACTTCAGGGAGTGGAGTATGTCAACACTGTACATTAAAAACATAGGATCATAACAAATGACAGGTACATACGCAGCTGCTTACTTACCAGCCATTTTCGTTGCTTTACTTCCCGTCCTTGCTTTTGCTGTGATGGGTCTTTTATTCCTTTACGTTGAATCAGAAGCCTAAAGGCTTCTTTTTGCCGTCAAATCCCCCCGACCCCGCTCCAGTCGTTACGGGGCGGCGGGTTTTCTCAACTTGATGATCGATAAGGCTCTTCTTGAGAAGAATAACTTATGGGAGAGCAATACCATAAACGATGAATTTAAAAATACCAAATTTCACTCCTTTTCCCTTACTAAATACCCCTAGTGAAATTATTGATGTTAGATCAGAACATGAGTTCAGTGAGGATCATATTCCTGGAGCGATTAATTTACCTGTTCTTAAGAATGAAGAACGCAGAAAAATTGGAACAATTTATAAACAAATCTCTCCTTTTGAAGCTAAAAAATTAGGGGCATCGTTTATTTTTAATAATATTTCTCAGCACATTTATCAGCAGTTTTTAGATAAAAAGTCTGACTATACTCCTTTGATTTATTGTTGGAGAGGAGGGCAAAGATCCCAAAGTCTGGCTATAATTTTAGCTCAAATTGGTTGGGATGTAATGGTTTTAAAAGGAGGATATAAAACCTATCGTTCTTATGTTTGTCAAGAGTTAGCAACCTTACCACTACAGTTTAATTATAATATTCTTTGTGGATTAACAGGAACAGGAAAAACCTATTTTTTACAAGGTTTAAAACAACAAGGTTATCAGATTTTGGACTTAGAAAAAGTTGCTAATCATCGGGGGTCGTTATTAGGAGAAAAATGGAAAAGTGATGTAAAAAGTCAGCCATCACAAAAGTATTTTGATTCTTTATTATTACAACAATTTCAACAATTTGATGTACATCAACCGATTTGGATAGAATCAGAAAGTTATAAAATTGGTAATGTTTATCTACCAGGAAGCTTGTGGAAAAAGATGAAACAGTCCCCTTGTGTTGAAATTCAGTTACCGTTAGAAAAAAGAGTTAATTTTTTACTAGGAGAATATTCTTATTTAACAGAAAATCCTGAAATTCTCAAAGATAAATTAAAATATCTAAAAACTTATTATGGATGGAATAAAGTTAGTCAATGGTATGATTGGATAGAAGGAAAAGAATGGAAACAACTAGTAGAAGATTTATTAATTACCCATTACGATCCCGCTTATGAAAGATCCTTGAAAAAAATGTCCTCAAAGATCATCAAAACCATTCAATTATCAGATTTAAACTTAGAGCATTTTCTAGAGAATTTGAGCTAGTTTTAAGGTTCAAAAATTACACCCATAAAAATAATATTTCCTGTTTGATTATCTCGAATAAGCGAGAAAAAAGGACGATCTAAAATAAAAGAAAACCCTTGTTTTTCTGTATCCCTTGATGCCGTTGCAATCAGTAAATTATTGTTAGGAGGACTTTGAACCCCTTGTTCATCAATGGCTAAAATCGTTTGATGTTTAAGACCATTAACATAAGCAGGATGAGAACTTAACTCTGAAAATTCTGCTTGAGTTGGATCAAACATAGTTGAAAATCCCAACTTTTTTAAAGATTCTGTTAAATCGACCTCGTAATTTACCCTAAAGCGAGGTAATTCTAATAATCCTTGACGTTTCCGAAATCGAGATAATAATTTTGATAACTTTTTAGAATTCAGCCCTTCTACCATCTGAGATAGACTGTTTTCGGACTTAGGTAAAAATAAATATAAGCTAAAACGTCCCTCTTCGTAAGGAAGTTCTAGTCCTTTTAATTGAGACGTTTCCAAGAAATTATAGATTCCTAGGCGAGACATAAAAGGGTAAGTCTTGACCGATTGATTGATCAAATGAAACGGTTTATTTTTGATTAAGTTTCTATCAAAACCCATTTGCCACAGACCTTGAAAGGAAGCCGTATTAATGAGAAAAAGAACATCATCAGCCCGAGTAGAATCCATAATGGTTTGTATTTGTCCTTGGGTTTCTTCGGTTACCCAACGGTTCATAATACCTCTCGCTTCGGAACTAGCAAAATCTAAATTGGTGATTTTAGTTTGATAGTAACTACGACTGTCTTTGAGAAACTGATACCGAAAAGAAAACCCTTCCCTAGCCCATAGGGAATGATTAATGGCCAAAGATCCATAAGACGGATGATTATTTAAGTCATGTTGTAGGGTTTGATTGGCACGATTGAGGGTATCAACACTAATATCGTTAAAATTTAGACCCCTGGCAATTTCTTTTTGAGTCGTTCCCGTTGCCCCATTGTAGAGCATAGATAACGTCAGGGCGATACTGGTGGGAGAAATGAAGATATTTTGTTTTTTTTGCTTGTTTGCTAGAGTGGAGAGTAACTTAAAGCCAAATTCCGCTTGTGAATCAACCAGCCGTCTTTTTTCAACCGTGGGTTGAGGAAAAACCATTCTTGGGGAAACTTCCCGTAACCCTTGCACGTCTGTGAAAATGCTTGAGAAATATATTTTTGAGATAGCAATTAAACCACTCAAACAACAAAGCGAGAGAAAGCCGACGGTGGCTTTGGTCATTTTTAAAGTCCTCATCAGCATCCATCCTATTTACAATACGGCAATGTTCACTATAGTTAGCTCTAAAAGTCCAATCTCTCCAAGCATAAATACCTGTTCAATGGTTTCTGTCGGTTGTGTCTTTGTAGAATCCACAATATCTCCTTCTTTGAGGATATAATTGATTGCTAAACATGAATCAAATAAATTGTAAATAAATCATTACAACTGTTAATCTGTTTCTCGATGAGGATCAGCAACGGAGGTTAATCAAAACTGTGAATATCCAAGAAATTATGACAAAAGGTGGGGTGGCTATGTGGCCCTTGCTGATTTTGTCAGTATTGTCGTTAAGCACCATTATTGAACGTTCTTTATTTTGGATACGATTCTTACTCAAAGAAGGAAAAATTTTGAATCAAGTTCTAGAAACGGCTGCTCGTAACTGGGAGGCTGCGCCCAAAGTGGCTAGAGAATATAGCAAACATCCTTTAGGCAGTTTTCTTTATGGACCCCTGAGATTAGCCAATCCTGATCCAGAAGTGTTCCATCTAGCCTTAGAATCAGGGGCTGATGATGAACTGGCGTTGATGAAACGGGGGGATAAGGTATTAGAAGGGGTCATTGCCCTCTCTCCCTTATTAGGATTGCTAGGAACTGTCTTAGGGTTAATTACTTCCTTAGGCAACATCCAAATCAGCGATCTTGGCACCTCCTCAACCACTGGTGTTACCCTAGGTATCGGAGAAGCCCTGATTTCAACTGCGACGGGATTAATTGTTGCCATTATTAGTTTGACCTTTTATCGGATTTTCCAGTCCCTTTGGTCGAATCAGGTAAGGGTGTTTCGTAAAGCTGGTAGTGAGTTAGAAGTGATTTATCGTCAACGCTGGTCAGATAGCAACGGTAATCCTTCTGCTTTGTCCGGCAATACTCCCTCAAAGTTTACAGATACTTTTGACGAATAAGCACTAATATACTCATTTTCTTAAATATTGACCTATGACTGCTAGTAAAGCTCCTCAAAAAAAATCCCCTAATTCCTCAGTTTATTCTCGACCCTTGAAGTTATGGCAAGATGGTTCTTCCCAACAAGAAGTTCGCATCGAAATTTTACCCATGATCGATGTGATCTTCTGTATTTTGACCTTTTTTATCTTGGGGGCTGTTGGCCTATCCCGTCAGCAAGCCATTAGTCTAGATTTACCCAAAGCAGCATCAGGAACCCCCCAAATGCGGGAGATGTTGGTGGTGAGTTTGGATGATTTTGGCCAAGTTTATGTGGAAAAACAATTAGTCACTCGTAATCAACTCTTTGATCAGATCAAGAGCTATCACCAATTGAACCCAGAAGGGTTAATGGTGCTTCATGCTTCTAGAAATGCCACTTATAACGAAGTGATTCAAGTCTTAGATATGTTACGAGAAGTCGGGGGCGATCGCGTTGCTTTAGCCACATTACCTGGGGAAAATGAAGCAGGTAGTAGTAGTTGGAATGATCCGAGTCTTAGCCCTTTCCCATCCCAAAATAGTTTACCTGGAGGCTATCCTAATAATTTTCCTTCAACCCTACCTAATAATCCTGCTAACGGGGTAGGTAATTATCCGACTAATCCTGTACTCCCTTCTCAACCCAACGGGTCAGCTATTCCTCAAACCACTATGCCCAATAATTAACCCTTAACAGAAAAATTGAATCTCACCAGAGTCTCCTGACGTAACGGCCTTTTCCCGCCCCTTTTACTTTGCCTTTTGCCATCTTAAGGCATTATTCGACAAGCGAGTAGTTGTTCTTCTAAGGCAGCGATGCGATTGTAAGCTGCTGTTAGTTGCGCGGTTAATCGTCTAACTTGAAGATCGGTGGTTAATAAAGGTTCTTCTTCAGGGGCGATTAACGTGTGACTTTCACGATCATCCAGTAAAATATCTTTATGCTCCATCACTGATTGATAGTGGTTCTTTTTCGGCACACTGGGGGGAACCGAAGGAGGTGCGCTTGCCATAGATTGAGATTGAATCGGTAATTTTTCATTAACGACCGCTTCATTGTGAAGGTGAACCTTCCCCATCTGTAGGCTAAGCTGTTCAACAATATGATGGAGTTGTGTAACTTTTTGATTAAGTTCATTAATTTGTTGTTGTAGCCCATCCATAAGAATGCCCATCACTAAAAACTGTGCTACTGTCAATCCTAGAATTACCTGAGACAGATAGTTACAGATTCCTGATTCATTTAACGATTACTTCACCACTCTTAATTAAATGATACTGCCTCAATTCCTTTCAAAGAGGCAGGGCAAAGGCTTATATACGATCAAACTCCGAACCCCGAACTCAGGCTAGTGAAGCAATAAAACCCCACAATTTGTCGACTTGATCTAGCGATCGCTAACCAAATATAGACTGGATTTTCTTTGGAGTTTACATAAGACTCACATCTTGCACCTTCAAACTTAATCCGAATTTTGCTTGAGGCAGGAGTTGAAAGGCAGGAGGCAGGAGGATTAAAATTTAGCTAACCAATAAAATTCTTTAATAGAAAATTAAGCAAAAATTCGGCTTTCACTACTTATGATACACTACCTTTAACCTGTGGAATTATTGTTAGTAATATTTGTGATATTTTTTCCTTTGATGTCAAAAAAATGTTAGAAAACACCAATACTTTTCAACAAATCAACCAAAAATATAGTCGAGGAATTATATCTTATCAAGATAAAATGGTTACTATTGTTGATCTCAAAGAGATGTTTAAAATCACCGACGTTACTAACAATGAAGACTGATTTTGAATCTCTCAAAAAATGAAAACCAAATTTTTGGTCTAAATTCACCTTTTTGCTAACAATAGCTGATCTAATCGAGAAAAATCAGTTACAGTATTAAATAAAAGCTAAGACGCGCGCCTAAATATTATGACATCTTCTTCCCTTGCAGTTCGAGAACTTCCTATCTTTCCCCTTCCTGAAGTTGTTTTATTTCCTGGTCGTCCTCTTCCTCTGCATATCTTTGAGTTTCGTTATCGTATGATGATGAATACTATCTTAGAAGAGGATCGGCGTTTTGGTGTCGTCATGGTTAACCCCGTCGACGGAGAAATTTCTACAGTAGGTTCCTGTGCTGAGTTAATTCGTTTTCAACGGCTTCCCGACGATCGCATGAAGATTTTAACCTTGGGACAACAACGGTTCCGTATCCTCGAATATGTACGAGAAAAGCCCTATCGGGTGGGTTTAGTCGAATGGATAGAGGATAAGCCAAGTACCGAAAATCTTCATCCTTTGTCCACTGAAGTCGGACAGTTATTACGGGATGTGGTGCGTCTTTCGGCTAAGTTGACTGACCAAAAAATTGAATTACCCGATGATTTGCCCGAACTTCCTGTAGAATTATCTTATTGGGTCGCAGGTAACTTGTACGGTGTCGCAGCAGAACAACAAGCACTGTTAGAGATGCAAGAAACCAAGGGCCGTCTAGAACGAGAAATCGAAATTTTAACTTCCACCCGTAACCATTTAGCCGCCCGCACCGCCCTTAAAGATGTGCTGAAATAGACTCTAAAGTTGCTCAATATCTTTTTCTTTGAGCAATAAGACGGGATAACTACCGTATATTTTAATGACTTCCGTATGATGGGTTAAAGCATTAAGGGCGTCAATAATCTTGGGATCGTCATGATTTCCCTCAATATCAAGATAAAACACATATTCCCCTAGCGATCGCTTGGTGGGACGAGATTCAATGCGACTAAGATTAATGTTTCGTTGAGCGAACACTTGCAACGGTTTCATCAGGGAACCCGGAACATTCTCAGGGACACTAAAGGCCAACGAGATGCGACTCCCCAGGGTTGGAGTCGGGTTCAACGTCATCACCCAAAAGCGGGTACAGTTATCGGGATAATCATTAATATGGTTGACTAAAATGGGGACATGATACAGTTTAGCGGCGCGGGGGGCTGCGATCGCCCCGGCGGTGGGTTCGAGGCTGATTTTTTGTAGGGCTTCGGTGGTAGAATTGGTGGGAATTAAGGCCACATTGGGGAGGTTTTGCTGTAACCATCCTTGACATTGCGCCAACGCTTGAGGGTGGGAATAGACGGTTTTTATGCCACTTAGAGCAGTTCCCCGAGAGAATAAAGCATGGATAATGGGCAGCACTAACTCCTGTTGAACTTTCAAGCGATCGAGTTGCCATATCGTATCTAAGGTACTGGCCACACTTCCTTCGGTTGAATTTTCCACCGGTACCATTGCTTTTTGGGTGTCTCCTTTAGCGACAGAATGCAAGGTTTGAGCAATACTCGGATAAGGACACAATAGAGAGGATTTTTCTTGTGTCTTTTCTAACCAATGAGCATAAGCTAACGCTGCGGTTTCTGCATTGGTCCCCACAGGGCCGAGATGAGCAATAGAAATGACCATAAGCAAACTTTTCAGGGGTTGGGGGTTTGGGTATATAGCTTAGAAGCAAAATGAAATTATAGTAATGGAAAAAGATAATAAAGACAGGATAAAATCTTTAAGAATAACTAATATAAACCCTTTTCTTCAATATTTTAGTCTAAAATAAGCGAGGTATACTAAATAAAGACATCGATGGTTAAAAAAATAGTCTTACGTTAATTCATCAATCTATTTGTGAGCAATTTTAACTATCAAGAGAAAAACCAGAAAAAGTGGCGAGAACAATTAGAATCTGAAATTGCCAAACCGATACAACCTCTCAAAGCTATCGAATATACAAAAAGCTGGCGTACCAAATCTGAACCCATTTTGCTCGAATGTGAAGATAATCAGGATTACGTTGTCAAAACCCAACGCTCAGATCGTCAAATCATCAACGATCAACTGGTAGGTAGATTAGGAAAACTTTTAGATGCTCCCGTTGGAGAACCAAAGCTGATCGACATTCCAGAGGAACTAATTGATTATACGCCCAATTTAAAAAATATTTCTCCTGGTATTGCTCATGGAACCCTATGGAGGAAAGACTCGCTATGATTGAGTATTTAGTTATAAGACAAAAACAACTGTTACAATCCCTTGAACTTGCTTTAGGAGGCTAAGATCATGCCTAGTCAATACAGCATAATTCAATATGTTTCTAATCCTATCGCCGACGAACGGATTAATATTGGTGTGCTTGCTTTTGATGAGAACTTAGTCAAAGTTTCTTTTCTCAATAATTGGCAGCGTGTCAAAGATTTTGGTGGAGAAAGAATTGACTTTTTACAAGATTTTGCCGAAACAATGCAAGCTCAAGCCAATAATGGTTTATTATTTCCAGGAGATGAAAATAATAATATTCCTAAAGAAGACCGTCTTTTGAAACTTTCTAATCATTGGATGAATAGTATTCAATTTAGTGAACCCCGTGGCTCTCTTAAAGATGTTGAACAAGTGTTAAATGATAGTGTTAATAAATTTTTAGTTGATATAAACCCCCCCACGCCTAAACGCGATCGCCAAGCTGCTGCTAAGTTTGCTACTCGTCATGTGAGAACAGTTTTGACCAAGCGTTTAGGTAAAAAAGCCAAACAATTAGTCAAACCTGATTACTCAATTTCAGGACATTATACACAACACAAATTCGATGTTGCAGTTGCCAATGGTAAACCATACTTTCTTGCTCAAGGCATTTCTTTTGAGGTCAAAGTTCACGAAACTCTAACAAATTCTATTTCTTTCATGATTACTGATGTTAAAAAAGACTTTGAAAATTTATCTTTAGCTATTGTTGCCTTACCTCCAAAACCGAATCAAAATAATTATAGAATTCAAAAAAAACTTTATGAAAGTACCATTTCTATGTATCAAGACCTGGGGGCTGATGTATTAGAAGAAAATAACTTCGATAGCTGGATATATACACAGATTTCCGATTTAGAAAAAGTTTTATCCTAATCTATTTTTTGTTGATTTTTGCAGGGAAAATAGGATACCTATTCTAGATTTTCCCTGCTTTTCTAACTAAAATATTAGTTCTAAAATAGATGTCAAATTATTCTCCTGTCACCGATAAATCACTCACCCAAACTCTCGGACACACCCCACCAGGTGTCACTTCTGCATCTGACTCTACGCAGACAATGGACTTCAATAAACTGAGATAATCTCCTGCAACCGTAGCAGCATCAATACTGGTTAATTCTCCTTTATTAACTAACCAACCATCAAAAGGTAAAGAAAAAGACCCTTGTAACGCATTTACCCCTGCATGAAGGGCTTGTAATTTATCAATTAAAATGACATTTTCTGCGTCATCCAAATTATATTGAGGGTTAGTTTCTGAGTTAGAAAAAACGTGGTAAAAATGGGAACCAACAGTGACTTTTGAGCCAATGTTAGCGTTTCCGGTGGGTTCGGCGTTCATGCGTTTTGCCGTTCCTGCACTGTGTAATAATCCTGTTAATACTCCATCTTTAATGATTTCCACACGACGGGTGGGAGTTCCTTCTCCATCAAAGGTTTCTGCCCCAATATTATCAGGATGCAAAGCATCATCACACAGAGAAAGTAAAGGAGAAGCCACTTCTTTTCCTAGAGAATCTCGATCAGAAAGACTTTGTTTATCTAAAATATTTTGAGCGTTAAATAAATTAGAAAAGGCACTAATTAAACTTAAAAAGGCTTTAGGCGAAAACACAATGGTGTACTTTCCTGATGGAATGGTGCGATAATTAATGTGGCTAATGGTCTTTTCTGTCACCTCTTTTAAACAGCCATCTACGTCTAAAGTTTCTAACCCTCGACTAATTTTCATCGCACTGGCCCCTCTGGGTTTTTTTCCTTCTTCTTCTGTGCGACTATAAAGATAAATAACTGCATAGGAACGAGCTTCTTGACGGAGAGAACCTTCGCTGTTGAGATAGAATCTTTTTATATCTTCTTGGGATAACCCATTGTAGGGAACCCCCTTAATAGCTGGATGGGCTTCTAAGAGGTTTTTTTCTGCTTTAATTAAGGTATCAATTAAGGTCGGAACGGGAGCCGGTTCTACCACTTCATCTGCTGTATTTGCAAGGCTGTCTTGAGCTTTGGGACTGAAGTCTGCGGGATTTTCGGTATTACCAAATTTGCTGGCTTCTTTGGCCGTTTCTAGGGCTAATTTTATACCCAGTTCGTCTAAATCGGTGGTGGTTGTTACCCCCACTGTTCCCTTCTCATTCCATACCCGAACAATGACACTAGAACGGTTAGACGCTTGAACTTGTTTTGGTTCTCCGTTATCAACTTCTACACTGGTTTCATCAATGGAAGAACCATAAATATCATATTTATTAATGTCAAGGTTTTCTGCACTGGTTTGGGCATAATTCGCGATCGCTTCTGTGTTTAGCATTACTACCTATCAGGCTTTCAAATAATAGTTTAATCTAGGTTTCCATTTTATTGTACCTTATTTAGCAATATTTGGCTCAACCTCGATAAACTTTAACTAACTTATGGACTTATTTCTTAAAACAAACAACCCAAATAATTAAGCTAGTAAATCCAATATAGATAAAAACTGTAATCCAATCGAGAAAGGTATGAGAAATCATTTTTTATCTTATTATCAATTTAGTCTATGATTATAACATATCATAACAGTAGGGTGAGCCAAGCTCACCCTACTCATTTTAATCATCTTTACTTAACTCTCTCCAAGCTGCTTTTAAAGCTAAAGGGAAACGTTTACCTATTTTTTTAATGCGAGTTATACTCTTTTGAATTGATGTTTTAATTTGAGATAATTTGGAATTTTGATGTTGCTGGTTTCTTTGAGGATAGGTTAAATCCTTAATAATAACCTCATGAGGATTAAGATAACGAATACCAGAAGATAATTCTTCAGTATCAAACCAGTTATTATCGGGATCAAGCACCGATGAAATCAGAAAATCTGACTCATCCCCTCTAAACCTATTGGTTGGATTATTCCAGTAATAAATTTTACGCTTTCCATCACAAACTATTTCTTCAAAACCATCAATTTGAGGAGAAGATTGTTGATTATTATCAATGATTTTTACTTGGCGATAATGACGATAACTATGACTCATAATAATCTCCTTATATAATTCTTTCCTTTTACTATGAGAATAACATTGATGACTTATTATTGAGGTTCGGTTATGATCCCCTCATGGGTAGGGATTTCTGCTCGTTACTTCTTTTTTTTCTTAAATAGTGTAGTTCCCATTTCTGTTTTCGCTGAAAAAATCAAATAAGCAATTAAGAGTGTCACCCCAAGAAAAAAAGAAAAAAGCTCATTATCCATCTTATTATCCTCCTTTTGTTATAATAATATTGTTCTTAATTTATCATGATTTCACCCTATTAATTCCTCACTAATGAATGAAACTTTAGCCCCTTGGCGAGCTATTTTATCCCGCGCTCTTCATCGCAACCGAAGTTTAGCGAATGCTCGTTATTTTCAATTAGCAACCATTAATCTTCAAGGAAAACCCACTAATCGTACGGTTGTTTTTAGAGGCTTTTTTAACGGAAGTAATCAACTGCAAATCATCACCGATAGTCGAAGTGAAAAAATCAATCATATCAAGAATAATTCTGCTAGTGAAATTTGTTGGTATTTTCCGAAGACGAGGGAACAATTTCGTATTACTGGAAATTTGACCATCATTGATGAAACCCATGATAATCAAACCCCAAGGTTAACCGTTTGGCAAAACCTTTCAGACTCAGCTAAACAACAGTTTACCTGGCCCCATCCTGGTCAACCTTTAACCAATAACCAGCAAGATTTTTGTCAAGAAATTCCTTCAAATAATCAACCTCTCTCTAATTTTATTCTCCTTTTATTTAACCCTCAAAACGTCGAACATTTAGAATTACGAGGAAATCCCCATCAAAGAACTCTTTATTACTTAGATGATGAGAAAAACTGGATTGTCGAAGCAGTTAATCCTTGATTGATAATTGATAATTAAGTAAAAAAATGATAGAAATTTAAACGAATGAAACATATAGAAATCAGGTTTCAGTTATGAGAAAATTACTAGAAAAATAAAACACAGTGTTAATGATTTAACAGTGTTTATTCATGTCAATTAAGCCACAAGAAACTGTCATTGCGAGGAGGCAAAATCTTTACTGGAGATTAATTTGAGACTTATTTCTGCCTCCGAAGCAATCTCTATTTTTCTGTTGGGTATTGTTAGAGATTGCTTCGGGGAATAAGGAGGACACATCACGCAATAGTAGTAGTTAACCCCTCCCAATGACACTCAAGAAATAACCATTCACCTGTAAGTTGACACGAATGAATACGCTTATCTCCTTCTCGCTTTATTGCTCACATATTATTAATGATGGCTATATATGCTAAAATTAGGATTATATTAACTGTTAAAATACTGTCTAAAATTATGAATTTCGTCAATATAGCCAACTGGGGTTTAGGATTATTTTTAGGATTAATGACCTTTTTATTCATCTTTCGTATTGTCTTAACCTGGTATCCCCAAGTTGAATTAAACCGCCTTCCGTGGAAATTAATTGCCTTACCCACTGAACCTCTATTAATTCCTGTCCGTCGCGTGATTCCTCCTTTGGGTGGGGTGGATATTAGTCCGATTATCTGGGTAGGTATTTGTAGTTTACTCAGAGAAATTTTAGTGGGTCAACAAGGTTTGATTACAATGGCGTTAAATAGTCATTAAAAAGGAGAGATATCTTCAGAAATACCTCTCATCAATCAATAATATAGGCTCAAGGAATTTTTCAAATTATGAATTAACTAACGTGAATTCGGCATAAGCTTAAAGCCTAATAAAATCCTTAGCTGAAATCTTCACCATATTATAATCTAACGCCTATCTCCGAACCCTTAACCCGGAACTCAGGTTACTTACCTTTGTGCTTTAGGCGACTACCTAAACCAAGTCCAGCTAAAGCGGTTAAACCGATGATCGTTCCGGGTTCAGGAACATTGGGTGGTCGTCCTTCGGTAGTAATAGCCCCATTAATTCCTGCTTGGAACACCGTTGGAGGGTCGTCGCTAGCAGGCAAATCTTCGGGATCAACACTTGTTACCCCAGTAAACAGAGAAACGATAGATGGAGTGTCTTTGAAGTTGCCTTCCATGTCAACAAAGAAACCTTCAAAGTCTAGGGTAACTTCAAACGCACCAGGATCGCGTTCCTCAACAATCCGTGTAAATGCGGTAGCAAAATACTTAAAGTCACCTAAAGGATTATCTCCAACCCCAGATGCTTCTCCGTACTGGCCATCTCCATCGGTATCAAATTCGAGGAAAGCAGGGAGAGTGGTAACATCAACTGCCCCACCAAAGGTAAGATCATAAGTAACATTGTTACAAATTCTGTTATCTCCTCGACAGGTGGTTGAACCTGGCTGACTAGCTTCCAAAGCACCGATAGCAGCAATAGTGAAGCCGAGATCGTTAGTTAATATATTGGAGGCTAAAACGGGATCAAAGGGATCTCTGACTGTAAATTGACGGCCATCCAACTTCTGCAATACTTCATCGATAGAAGCTAGCCCCTCAATAGGGAAAATAGGAGGATAAGTATTGGGATCACCAGGAACAATACCGAAGATACCGGCTACACCATCAATAGGATTTTCTGGAGTGGTTACTCGGCTATTTCCAGGACTCAAGGGGGCAGGAGGGTCATTAATGGTTATAATTGCGTTGTTATTGAAGAAGATACCCGCTTCAGATGTAAAACTAACACCGCCGGGTCCGAATGTTGACGCTTGAGCAGCAGTGGTAGCTGTCGTTATTCCTACGGTTACACCAAGCATCCCTAATAAGTTGAGGATTTTGTTATTCATTCGTTACTTTCTCTTCACTATGGGTGTTTTAATGACCACTGAGAAAATGTGCGGTCTTTAATTGACAATGTTAGAAGAAGATTTCTTAAAAATTCCATTATTCATGTTTTTTAACAAAATATAAAAAGGAGAGGTATCCGTTAGGACACCTCTCAATCATTCATATTGAATACGGCTAGGGACTTTACTTAATTTTTGATTAGCTATGTTTTTTTAGAAAAAAGGTATACAGTGGCACTCACTGGCACTCCTCAGCATACCTAAATGATCATGCTAGACCCAAAAAACTATTTAGCTTTGCGCTTTAAACGGCTACCGAAACCAAGTCCAGCTAAAGCGGTTAAACCGATGATAGTACCAGGTTCAGGTGCTTTGCGTCCTTCAGTGGTAATTTGTCCGTTAACCCCTGCTTGGAAAATAAAGGGTCCATCAGGTGCCAAAGTTTCAGGATCAACACTGGTTACCCCAGTAAACAGAGAAACAATAGAATCAGTGTGTTTGAAGTTGCCTTCCATATCCACAAAGAAACCTTCAAAGTCTAAGGAAACTTCAAAGGTATCATTACCACGATCTTCGACAATCCGTGTAAAGGCGGTAGCAATATACTTGAAGTCACCTAAAGGATTAGAACCAACCCCAGATGCTTCTCCATACTCACCATCTCCATCAGTATCAAATTCTAGGAAAGCAGGTAAATCTACCTTAGGATCAAGGAGTCCACCGAAGGTGAGATCATAGGTAACATTGTTACAAATTCTGTTGGGACCAGGTGCCTGACAGGTGGTTGAACCTGGCTGAGCAGCTTCCAAAGCAGCGATAGCAGCTGCATCGAAGCTGAAATCGTTGGTTAAGACATTGGAGGCTAAAACGGGGTCAAAGGGATCTCTGACTGTAAATTGACGGCCAGCCAACTTGTCTAATACTTCATCAATATCAGCAAGCCCCTCAATAGGGAAAATAGGAGGATAAGTATTTGGATCACCAGGAACGATACCGAAGATACCGGCTTCACCATCAAGAGGATTATCTGGAGTGGTTACTCGGCTATTTCCAGGACTCCCAGGAGCAGGGGGGTTATTGATGGTTAAAATTTCGTTGTTATTGAATTGGATACCAGCTTCAGAGGTAAAGCTGATACGTCCAGGCCCTAAAGTAGATGCTTGAGCAGCAGTGGTAACGGTAGTCATTCCTACGGTTACACCAATAACCCCTAATAAGTTAAGGATTTTGTTGTTCATGAGTGTTTACCCTATGTAAAGTATGTGTTTTTAAAGACCTTATCAAAAAATTGCAGTCTTTAGTGGGTAATTCTAACGTATAAGTTTCCAAAACACCACGTCACTTAAAAATTTTTTTTTTCAAGCATCTTTTTCGCCTCACATCCTTACCCTTGGAAAATTGAAAAAAAGGTATACGTCGGCATTGCTCAGCATACCTATTGATTACACTAAACGAAGGCGAAACTCTACTTAACTTTTCGCTTTAAACGGCTACCGAAACCAAGTCCAGCTAAGGCGGTTAAACCGATGATCGTACCGGGTTCAGGTGCTTTGCGTCCTTCAGTGGTAATTTGTCCATTAACCCCTGCTTGGAACACTAAACTATCTTCAAACGCAGGATCGTCGGGGTCAACAACAACATCTAAAAGTTCAGGATCAACACTTGTTACCCCAGTAAACAGAGAAACGATAGATGGAGTGTCTTTAAAGTTGCCTTCCATGTCAACAAAGAAACCATCAAAATCGAAGGAAACTTCAAACGTGCCGGGTTGAGGTTCCTCAACAAGCCTTGTAAACTTGGTAACGTAATATTTGAAGTCACCTAAAGGATTATCACCTTCCCCAGATGCCTCTCCAAACAGACCATCCATATCGGTATCAAATACTAGGAAAGGATCAAAATCTGTAACATCCACAGTCCCACCGAAGGTGAGGTCGTACATCACGTTATCACAAATCCTTACGTCTCCCTGACAGTCGGTTTGAGAAGGAGGAAAAAGAGCAGGATCTAATATAAAATCATTAGTTACTACATTGGTGGTAGGAAATTTCCGGCCATCCAACTTAGCCACGACTTCATCAAGATCAACATAAGGATAAAGAATAGGATCAGGAGCAGTAGCTAAGGGATTATCAGGATCAATACCGAAAATACCTGCTTCTGCGGACAGAGGATTGAATGGAGTTGTTACTCTACTATTTCCGTTATCCGGGTCACCAGGAGCAGGAGGAATGGTATCTAGAGTGATTACGGCATTGTTATTGAATAGGATACCACCCTCAGTGGTAAAGCTGACACGACCGGGGCCTAAGGTAGATGCTTGAGCAGCAGTGGTAACGGTAGTCATTCCTACGGTTACACCAACGACTCCTAATAAGTTAAGGATTTTGTTGTTCATCGGTAGTTACCCTAATGATGTGTTTTTAAGACCTTATCATTAAAAATTGTGGCCTTTAGAAACCGATGTTAACGTCATCATTTTTAAACCCTCTAATAATTTAATTTTTTTTTTATTTTCCAGGATTTGTCTATAGATTATGTGAATATTAAAAAATATCTGCCGGATCTGCTTCTTTGAGTTTACGAATGGCGATCGCCCCAGAAACACAACACATCACCACTGTTAACAAGAACACAACAATCATTCGAGCCACACTTAACTTCATGGGTAATAAGGTTGCTGCTTTAGCCACTTGATACAAAGCAAAAGAAATCCCCAACCCCGGAATATAACCCAAAAAAGCTAACATAATAGTTTCATGAAAAACCACCCCTAATAGATAATTATTCGAGTAACCAATGGCTTTGAGGGTGGCATATTGAGGTAAATGATCAGCCACATCCGTTTGAATAATTTGATAAACAATCACCGTTCCCACCACAAACCCCACAATGGTTCCTAACCGAAACATAAACCCAATGGGAGTGGTGGTGCGCCAATAGGTCTTTTCAAAATCAATAAATTCTTGCTTAGTTAAAATATTAACGTCATCGGGTAAATAAGCCTCTAAATTGTCTTTCACTATTTCAGGATCAACCCCTGGTTTCAGTCGAATTAACCCAAGATTAATATAACCAATACGATGATGTCTAAATAACTTAAAAATCTCCTGAAAATTAGTATCACTGGTAATAATATTGCCATCAGCAGCAAAAGAAGGCCCCAAGGTAAATAAACCAACGGTTTCCACTTGATGATTATTCAACTCATTAATAGAGGTTTTGTTCTGTAAATAATTGGCAGCGATCGGACCATAATCTGGTTTAGCTTGGCGATCGAATAAAATATGATCAGGCTTTTTTAGCTTATCTAAATTTTGGTTCACTTCCGTTAAAGTAAATGTAGGCTTATCCGGATCAAATCCAAAGACAAAAATGGGGCGATAATCATTAGTTTCGGAATTTTTCCACACACCATATTCCACATAAAATTCACTTACCCCTTCAACAGCTTCAAACCCCAACGTTTGATATAAACGACGACGGGAAAACACATAAGAATAAGCTAAGGATTTAGACCGACGGTTAATCATCACTAAATCCGCATCTAAACTAGAGTGTAAACGAGTATTACTTTCATATAAAGCCCCTTCAAACCCTAGCTGCATAAACATCAAAATATTAGAAAAAGCCACCCCAGATATGGCAACAATTAAGCGTAACTTCTCCCGCTTCAGTTGCAGCCAGGCTAAAGAGTATTTAAGTTTCATAGCCCTATTAAAATGATCCTGACAAGATTTTAACATTTTCCCATTAAGCTTGAAATGTGTGTCGTGAGCAGGTGTCAGGGATGAAATTTCATCAGATGAACTATACTTCAGAAGGGATTCTTGGGAACGTTAATAAGGGTAATGAGCATCTTAACCCTTATCGTTCTCAAGTTAGTACCATGACGCAAAGTGATTTCCCACAACCTTCACCCCTAGAAGGACAATTCACCGATGGGATACCCTCTGATCACAGACACCCTAAAAAACCCTGGCGTTCCAAATTGCTGTTTTTGACGGTGGTTGGTTTGCTCAGTCTCGGGGTTACAGCCGTTTATAGTTCCTTACTGATTGCGCGTCAAACCCCCTCTAATTCCATGCAAGTAACCCCAGATAAGTCTTCTCTACCCACCAGAATTGCTGCTTTGGGTTATCTAGAACCGCAAGGAGACATTATTCAAGTGTCCGCCCCTGCTTTTCTCGAAGGGACAAGGGTCATGGAATTACGGGTCAAACGAGGCGATCGCGTTCAAGCTGGCCAGGTTATTGCCATTCTCGATAACCATTATCGTCTCAAAGCAGCCCTAGAACAAGCTAAAACTCAGGTGGCCGTTGCCCAAGCCAACTTGGCTAAAGTTCGAGCCGGAGCTAAACAAGGGGACATTCAGGCACAAAATGCCCGATTTCTGGGGACTCAAGCAGAGTTAGAAGGGCAAATTGCTATGCAACGCTCCACTATCTCTAATTTAGAGTCTCAACTACTGGGAGAAAAATCGGCACAACAAGCAACCATTGAACGGTTAAAGGCGGAATTAGCCAATAAGACGACGGAATGCCAACGCTACGCCACGTTATATGAAAGTGGGGCTGTTTCGGCTCAAGAACACGATCGCATCTGTTTACAACAAGAAATTAACCAACAACAACTCAGAGAAGCTCAAGCTAACTTACAACGGATTGTTAACACCCTTCAAGACCAAATTAGGGCAGCCAACGCCAATTTAAGTCGAACCATTGCTACCTTAGACACACAAATTGCTGAAAACCAAGCGAGACTCAATGCGGTGGCAGAAGTACGGCCAGTAGACTTACAAGTGGCTCAAAGCGAACTGTCGGCTGCTCAAGCGACGGTTAAACAGGCTCAAGCTAATCTGGATCTTTCCTATGTTAAAGCCCCTAGGGATGGTCAAATCCTAGACGTTCATACTTGGCCAGGGGAAATGGTTCAAAATCGGGGAATTGTGGACTTAGGGGACACGACTCAGATGTATGTGACAGCAGAAGTGTATGAAAGCGATATTATGCGAGTTCAACAGGGACAACCGGTCACGATCACCACTGACGGTATCATTGAAGAGCTACAAGGAACGGTGGAAGAAGTTGCCTTACAAGTCGATCGCCAACGGGTTTTGGGTACCGATCCTACGGCTGATGTAGATGCTAGAGTAGTAGAAGTTAAAATTCGCCTCAACCCTGAAGATAGTCAACGCGTTGCCCAACTAACCCATTTACAAGTTAATGTCATTATTGACACCGCTAAACCCCAATGAAACCGGTTATTTCTATTAAAAATCTCAATCATTTTTTTGGCCAAGATAAATTAAAAAAACAAGTTTTATTTAATATTAATTTAGACATTAATCCTGGAGAAATTGTAATTATGACCGGTCCTTCTGGGTCGGGAAAAACCACTTTACTGTCCTTAATTGGAGCCTTACGCTCCGTTCAACACGGGAGTTTACAAACGATTAATTATGAACTGAATGGAGCGACGGAACAAAAATTAGTCCAGGTTCGCCGTTTTATGGGTTACATTTTTCAGGCACATAATCTCTTGCCCTTTTTAACCGCTAGGCAAAATGTCCAAATGTCCCTAGAACTTCATGATCACATTAGCACTCATGAGGCGATCGCTAAATCGGAAGAAATGTTAAAAATGGTGGGGTTAGAGCAAAGAATTAATTACTATCCTGACCAACTTTCAGGGGGACAACGACAACGGGTGGCCATCGCCCGTGCTTTAGTGAGTCATCCTAAGTTAGTCCTAGCTGATGAACCCACGGCTGCTTTAGACAGTAAAACAGGGCGAGATGTAGTGGATATTATGGAAACCTTAACCAAGGAACAAGGATGTACGATTCTTCTGGTTACCCATGATAACCGTATTTTGGATATGGCTGACCGTATTATTCACATGGAAGATGGATATTTGAAAAATTAGGTTTAAGCAGGCAGGAGGCAGGGGGAGATGGGGAGACTGGGAGACTGGGAGACTGGGAGACTGGAAGCAGAGGGGGCAGGGGGAGACTGGGAGACTGGGAGACTGGGAGACTGGAAGCAGAGGGGGCAGGGGGAGACTGGGAGACTGGGAGCAGAGGAGGCAGGGGGAGACTGGGAGACTGGGAGACTGGAAGCAGAGGGGGCAGGGGGAGACTGGGAGACTGGGAGCAGAGGAGGCAGGGGAGTTTATACAAACCGGCAAAAAAAAGGATAAGCCTTAAAATCTTGCTTATCCTTGATGTTTCTAACTAGCGGCTAAATATTCTTTGACGTTTGCCCGTCGTCTTCGTAGTTGGGCGAGGGCCTGATGTTCTAGTTGACGAACCCGTTCCCGACTGATGTTTAATCGTTTGCCAATTTTGGCCAGGGAGAGTTCTTTGCCGTCTTCAAGGCCAAACCGAAGGGTTAATACAGTTCTTTGTTGAGGGGTTAATTCAGCCATTAAGTTACTCAAGTCTTGGCGCAGTAGTTCTTGAGTAATATAGATATCAGGAGACACCCCTTGATCTTCTAATAATTCTGAGAGTTCTGTATCTTGATTGTCCCCCACTCTGACATCTAAGGAAATGGGTTGACGGGCAATACTGAGAAACTCCCGAATCTGTGAGGGGTCAATTTCTAATTCTTGGGCAATTTCCGCCGGCGTAGCACTTCTTCCCAAGGTTTGAGAGAGTTCTCTCTGAGTTTTCTTAATTTTGTTCAGTTTTTCGGTAATATGAATGGGTAAACGGATCGTCCGCGCTTGTTGTGCGATCGCCCGTGTGATGGCTTGACGAATCCACCAATACGCATAAGTGGAAAATTTATAGCCTTTGGTGGGGTCAAATTTCTCTACACCCCTTTCCAGTCCTAAACTCCCTTCTTGTATGAGATCAAGGAATTCCATGTTCCGTTTTTGATATTTCTTGGCAATGGCCACCACTAGGCGTAAATTAGCCTCGATCATCTTTCGCTTTGCCCGTTCTCCTTGCTCTAAAGCTTTTTTAAGGGCTTTTTCATCGAGGTTGACCGTCTCTGCCCATTCTTGGAGCGTGGGTTCCTTCCCTAAAGTCTGAGCTAGTTCCTCTTTTTTCTCCCATAAGCTCATCATTCTCTGGACTTGTTTGCCATAAATAATTTCTTGCTCATGGGTTAACAGAGGTACCCGCCCAATTTCATGCAGATAAGTCCGCACCATATCTGCTGAGTACGTAGGCTGTTTGGTTTTGATATTAACATTAGCAGTGGGCATTGGTACTATATGACTCCTTTAAACCTGCTTATAAAGTCTGTTGCTATTCTTATCTTTCCCAGAAATTGTGTTTGTTAATACATAAGGACTGGAAAGAAAAGTTACAAAGTGAAGTCGGTATGACTTTAACTTGTTTTTATCTTAGCTCATACATATAGACGATGACAAGATTTGAAAGGTTCATCAATTCTGACGATATGTTAAGGTAAGGGATTTTGTTAGAATTTCTTTGACTCATAGGAGTGAAATGTTCGCTAACCTAGATAGGGAAAGAGGCTAATCAAGCCTTGGTCATTCATCAATAAGGATCAATGCTATGTCAGACTTAAATCGTGGCATTATGAAATTTGAAGGGGCTGATAAGCCTATTTTGGTAGCGATTTCAGCCTTTTTAGTTCTAGGTGCCATTACTGCTTTAATTATTTGGGCGCTCAAAGCGGCCTACACCGTTGGTTAAGTTTTCTTGACAATTTTTTACTTACAGCACAATTTTGTTAAGCTTCAACGCTAGTTTACTAACAATCGCCAAACCGGGCCCTTTACTGGGACAGGTTTGGCTTGACTTAACAGTGATTATTTTAATGTTACTGTTATCAGCTTTTTTTTCTGGGTCTGAAACGGCCATTACCGCTTTTGATAATTTCAAATTACGGGGACTAATAGAGAAACAGGGGGATTCTTCTGGGGTTTATCGTTTAGTCTTAGAAAATCGTCGCCGTTTCATCACCAGTTTATTAATTGGCAATAATTTAGTCAATAATTTTTCAGCCATTCTCACCAGCAATTTATTTGCCATGTGGTTAGGGAGTGCTGGTTTAGGAGTGGCCACAGCCGTCGTTACCATTTTAGTGTTAATTTTTGGAGAAATCACCCCAAAATCTTTAGCGATTCTCAATACTCGTGCTTTTTTTCGTTGGTGTATTCGTCCTATTTTTTTATTATCTCAACTATTATCGTTTTTAAGAATTGTCCAAATTTTTGAAAAAATCACCCAGAAAACCATTGCCATTTTTCAAGGAAAATCTGAAAAAATCGTACAGTCGGGAGAATCGTTAAATGATTTACAATTAATGATTGAAATTTTGGGGGGTAAAGGGAAACTCGACATATATAAACATCAATTACTCAATAAAGCGTTAAGGTTAGATGAATTAATGGCCAAAGATGTGGTCAAACCGCGCTTAGAAATGATTACCATTTCCCATGAATGTAGTTTACAAGAATTAATCGATTTATCCTTGGAAACTGGCTATTCTCGAATTCCCGTTCAAGGGGAATCTAAAGATCATATTGTGGGTATTGTTCATCTAAAAAAAGCCTTACAAACGTTGCAATCTGTTGGGAAAGAAAAGCGTTCTCAAGTGAAGGTAACAGAAGCAATGGACAACCCTATTTATGTTCCTGAAACGAAGCGGGCCCCTAGTTTACTCAAAGAAATGTTACAACAACGGTTTCATATTGCCATTGTGGTTGATGAATATGGAGGAACGGTTGGTTTAGTCACCCTAGAAGACATTTTAGAGGAATTAGTGGGAGAAATTTATGATGAAAGTGATTCTCCTTATATTCACCCTAATTCATTCCTGGGGGATGGTTTGGTCTAAAATTTAGGGATCATGTTGTAATAATTTTTCGGCTTCTGGAGGCGTTAAAGGGCGATTAAAAAAGTATCCTTGACCAAAATCACAGTTTAATTGTTGTAAATATTTCAGTTGTTTTTCTGTTTCAATTCCTTCTGCTACCACCTCCATTCCTAAATTATGAGCTAAGGGAATAATAGATTGAATAATTTCTAAATTTTCTTCGGGTTTACCGATGCAATTAATAAAAGAACGATCAATTTTTAAGGTATCAACAGGAAAGCGATGGAGATAACTCAAAGAAGAATAACCCGTCCCAAAATCATCGAGACAAATTTCTAAATTTCGTTCTTTTAATTGTTTTAATAACTTGATAGTTTCTAGGGAATGTTCAATTAAGGAGGTTTCGGTAATTTCTAGTTTTAAATTGTTGGGACTTAATCCTGTTTTTTCGAGAATTTCGTCAATTTCTTGGATGAGTTGCGTATTATTAAACTGTTTGCTCGACAGATTAACGGCTACTTTTAAAACTGTTGCTTGAGGAAACTGTTGTTTCCAAGTTTGTATCTGCTGGCAAACCTTTCCTAAGACGATTTTACCAATAGGAATAATTAATCCTGTGTTTTCGGCAACGGGGATAAATTCCCCAGGAGAAATAAAGCCTTTGGTGGGATGTTGCCAACGAATTAACGCTTCAAACCCCACTAATTTAACCGATTTTAACGCCATAATGGGTTGATAATAAACGTCAAATTCTTGTTTTTCTATGCCGTGTCGTAAATCGGTTTCCAAGGTTAATAATTTTAATGCTTGGGCGTGCATTTTTTGATTAAAAATTTCATATCTTCCTCGTCCTTTTTCTTTTGCCTGTCCCATAGCAATATCTGCATCTCGTAAAATTTCCATCGCAGACTGATAAGTGGGAAGACTAATGGTTAAGCCGATACTAGGACTGGTAAAAATTTCCCGTTCTTGGATAGTAAATGAGGTGGTTAAAGCGGTTTTAATTTCTTGAGCGATTTTGAGAGCTTCGTTAACATTATCGATAGGATCGAGGAGAATGGCGAATTCATCCCCTCCTAATCGGGCTACCGTATCAGCAGGACTGACTAACGTTTCTAGGGTACGACCGATCTCAATTAATAAGCGATCGCCGACGAGATGACCATCACTATCGTTAATCATTTTAAAGCGATCGAGATCAATCACCGAAACAGCGAAGAGATAATCGTCTTCTTCGTGGACTCGTTTGAGGGCTAAATCCACTCGTTCTAAAAATAAAGAACGATTCGCTAAGTTGGTTAAACTATCGTGACGGGCATCAAAAAGCAGTTGTTCTTTAACTTCTTCCAAGTCTGCGGTTCTTTCTCTGACTCGTTTTTCTAATTCTTCGTTTAATTTTTTCAGTTGAAATCGGGTTTGTTTTAAGGCTAAATGGGTGTACACCCTAGCGAGAACTTCTTCAAACTGAAAGGGTTTGATAATGTAGTCTACCCCCCCTGCTTCAAAGGCTTTTACCTTGTCTTCTACATCTTGTAACGCACTGAGAAAAATAATCGGGATGTCGGCGGTTTCGGGAAACTGTTTCAGTTGTTGACACACCTCATAGCCATCGAGATCGGGCATTTTGATATCTAAGAGAATGATGTCAGGGGGCATGGTTTTAGCTGCCATCAGTGCCATATGGCCACTGGTAACCCCTCGTACTTTATACCCTGCCTTGATTAACATGGTGGATAAAATACGGAGATTGGGGGGTTTATCATCAACAATTAGAATATCAGCAGAGGCGTGGGAAGCATGAATATTAATCATGGATAAAAGTAATTGTTCCTATTACATTTTTGCAACAATACGACGATAGTTTAAAGTTGTTTATTAATTGCTAATTTCCATTATCTGATCAAAACCGTAGTTTTCTACTAATTGTATGATTCCTTGACATAAATCTCTATACTTGGGAGATAATTCATTGACCAGTTGTAATATCGACTCTCCATCGGCTGCAGCCGCTTTTTGATAGAGTTGATCACGCCAAGCGGGAGACAAGTATTGTATTTCAGTTTTGAGGTGGTTTAAATGGATTATGGGTGTTTTCTCTGGGGAAATACTACTAATTGAAGTGCTATCATAACGATAACGAACCCCTAAATGTTGAGCAAGTTTTTCAAAGATAATGGACTCAGCAAAGGGTTTACTAACAAAATCATCGCAGCCAATGTTGAGGACAGTTTCTCGATTTTCAACTAAAACACTAGCGGTTAAGGCAATAATTTTGGTCGTTGTTTTTGAATCTAGTGCTTTCATTTTAGTGCGAATGGTTTGAGTGGCTTGATAACCATCCATAACTGGCATTTCCAAATCCATCCAAATTAAATCAGGATGCCAGGTTTCCCAAATTTTAACCCCTTCTTGTCCGTTGGTGGCTTCTTTTATAACAAATCCTAGGGGTTTTAAGAGATTAGTTAAGACTTTACGATTAGCAAAATTATCTTCAATAATCAAAATCCGATAGGAGGGTTGATTGGGGGCTAAACCAATAATTTTTTGTTGGTTATCCACAGGAGAATCACTATTCATTTTGGCAATATCTACGGATAAAATAAAATGAAAAATTGTGCCTCCCTTGAGGGGACAACTCACCTGTAAAGTGCCTCCCATGAGATTAACAAATTCATGGCTAATGGCTAATCCTAATCCCGTGCCTTCTTGACTTTTTTTACCTAATTTTGTTTGAAAAAAAGGTTGAAATAAATAGGGAAATTCTTCGATATCTATACCGGGTCCTGTATCTTCAATTTCAAATAATAAGTTCAGTTTTTCTTGTTCTTTTTGTTCTGAATACTGTTTAATTCTTACAATAACTTGACCACCTTCAGTAAACTTAATAGCATTATTGAGTAAATTAATTAAAATTTGTCGTAATTTTGTTTCATCAATTATAATTGAACCAGGGATATTCTCTTCAATCTCAAAAATTAAATCAATGCCCCTTGATTGTGCTTTCAAATTAAACATTTTGCTTAGATTTCTAAGCAACTTATGCAAGTTCAAAGATTGATAATAAAGGGTGGTTTCTCCTGCCTCAATTTTAGCCATATCCAAAATGCTTTTAATCAAGGTTAATAAATGTTCGCCACTTTCATTAATAATCTCAATATATTCTTTTTGTTCTTGAGCCAATTTTTGATCATTATTCAGCAGTTGACTAAAGCCTAAAATAGCATTTAATGGAGTTCTTAATTCATGACTCATGTGTGCTAAAAAGTTACTTTTAGACCGACTGGCTGCTTCAGCCAAATTTTTAGCTGTTTCTAGTTCTTTTAATAATTCAGCTTGTTTAATGGCTAGTCCTAATTGATAAGCAATTTTGTTTAATAAATCTAATTCTGAAGTTTGCCAGTGACGGGAATGGGAATTTTGATAAGCAGCGAATAATCCCCATAATTGATTATGGACAAACAGAGGAACAATCATATAAGCTTTGGCTTGTAACTGTTCTAAGAACTCAAGATGACAGGGTTCATGTTCAACGTTATAGTTATAAATATCATCAACTGCTAACGTTTCTTGATGTTGATAGCGTCCTCCTTTGGTTTCTTGTAAATAACTATGTTCCCAAAAAGTTTGTAAATTATCATCCACTAATTTAACCCATTGTTCCCCTACTGTTTCCGCAATAAATTGTCCACTCCAATCAGCATTAAATTGATAGACAGCTACGCGATCGCTTTTTAAAATCTTTTGGGTTTCTTGGGTGGTTGTCTGTAAAATTGTTTCTAGATCAAGACTTTGATGAATTTTTTCGATAATGTCATTTAAGGTTTGAGATTGTTGTAAATTATCAGCCAGTTCTTCTTCAACGCATTTTTGTTCGGTAATATCTCGACCGACCCCTTGGATTTCGACTAAGTTACCCATTTCATCAAATAGTCCTCGATTAATCCAATATTGCCAACGTTTTTCCCCTTCCCCATTAATCACAGGATGTTGATGACTAACAACAGGCGTATGGAAACTTAAGCGACTTAAATTATGACGTAAACAGCTTTGGTTTTCTTGAGGAATAAAAGGAAAAAAACAAGTATAAAGGATATCTTTTCTGACTTGTCCAAAATAACGACAATAGGCTTCATTCACAAAAGTTAAGGTTCCATCGGGTAAAAAACGACAGATTAATTCAGTTTGATCCTCCACAATGGCCCGATAATGGGCTTCGCTTTTTTTTAAGGCTATTTGGGTTTGTTTGAGACGATTCATTGACCGCAACAAATAGAATCGCCAGAGGATAATGATGATAACGGTCAAGACAATTAACAACCCCAACAGCTTTAAGGTAAAAGGCGAGAGCATGATGGGAGAAGTCGGTTTGTACCAGCGTCGATAGATTTGTTGATAGTCTGAAGAGGGAAGAAGATCAGTGAGGGCGTGATCTAATCGTTGTCGTAATTCCGGACGATCTCGATGAACAGCGATCGCCCGTGGAACTTTTTGGAGGGTTGGTTTAAGGGTTTTGAGGCGATAGTCAACGGAAATAGCCTGGGCTAAGTTCCAAATGGGGGGTTGAGGATAGGCTAAGCCATCGACTTTTCGGGATAATAGATGGAATAAGGCTTGTTCAGGGGACTCTAAGCGTTCAATATTAACGTTTTTGTGCTTTTCTAACAGGTTAACGGCTTCATTTTCCTTAACGACAGCAATCGTTGCTCCAGATAAGTCATTAAGGGCCTTAATCTTGCTATTGTCCTTTAGGACAAACACACAAATATTGATAATTTCAATGGGACTGCTATAAATCAACATTTGGGAAGAAGTGGAAGTTATCCCCATGTTCGGAACCAGATCAACTTCCCCGTTTTCTAAGGCCAGAACAGCCTCACTCCAGGTTTCTTTGATTTCATAGGTGACTTGTAGATTAGCCCGTTTAGCCACCGCTTCCATGACATCAATAGCAAACCCTTGGGGGTTTCCCTGACTATCCACTGAGTAGGTAGGAGGAAAATAACGGGGAATGGCTGCGGTAACGGTAAGAGGAGGGGTAGGGGTTGAGGTAATGGGTTCTGGGGCATGGGTTATAATTATGCCTGGTAACACACAAGACCCCATCAGTAGTGCCATTCCTTTAATTAAACAATGATATCCCACGTTTTTTTAATTGCGATCGCCTGAGACTTTTTTATCATAATTGGAGATAATTTGTCTGTGATCTGAATTTTTAACTAACAAGATGATGGTCTAAGGCGAAACGGACTAACCCGACGCGGTTACTGGTTTCAGTTTTCTCTAGCAACTTACTAACGTGTTTCTCAATGGTGCGTTCGCTTAAATGAAGGTGTTGAGCGATTTCTTTATTGGAAAGCCCTGTGGTGACAAGGTCGAGGACTTCGCTTTCTCGTGAGGTTAATCCTAACCGTTCTATTTCTGCTTGAATGGAAATCTTGGCTGCTGTTTGTTGTTGTTCAAGGGTGTTGGGCGTTGGGGACGACTCTTGGGAAAACCGCCATTCTGATTGGATGATTTGCGATCGCTCCAATAAATTACGGATAACTGCTTTTAATTCTTCCATTTCAAAGGGTTTGGGCAAATACAGATCACAACCCACTTGATACCCTTGAATGCGGTTTTCTGTGGTGTCACATTCAGTCAAAAAGACAACCGGAAGTAAGCGGAACTGGGGCAGTTGTCGCAGTTCTTTAACCAAGGCATAACCGTCCTTCCGTGGCATCTTAATATCTGATATCAATAAATGGGGACGATAGGTTTGGACTAAGGAAAAGGCATCTTCTCCATTTGGGGCGGTTATGGCGGTATAACCGTGCATTTCTAAATAGTCTTTAACGGCAACACGAATTCCTAAATCGTCATCGGCGACTAAAATCAGTAACGGCATAGGTGAAAGCTAATGTCTCTGATTTTAGGGTAGCATTTTTTGTCTTCTTTTGATGGGATTAGTAGGATAGAACAAAATTGCCACGCGCTTAAAGCAACGTGGCGATGTCCATTAAATTTCTCCGCGAATTTCTTCAATTACGCCGTCACGAATGACAATTTCTACGTTTAATTTTTTCACTAAGTTGTCTCCTTTTTCCACACGGAAAAAGCTTTCCATTTGTCCTTGAACCACTTCTTGTTCGAGTTCAACCACTTGTACTTGTTGCATTTGTTGTAAGAACTGATTTTTTCGTTCTAAAAACTCACTTTTTTTCTGATTAACCTGTAATTGAATATTATCAATTTGTTGGGTGGTTTCAGGACCAGGAGGAGATACACTTTGTTTTTGGATCTCAGAAATTGCTCGTTGTCCTTGCATTTCAATTTGTTGCATTTGGTTGTCAAGCTGGTTAATTTGTGATTGCAGTTGTTGCTGCATTTCTTCTTTCCAGCGAGTGGTGACAATAACTTTTAAGTTGACTGGCCGTTTCAGTAATAAGCTGGTGTTTGGGTCTTCCATGAGTGTCTCTCCCTTGGCTAATGTTTTTAATGATTATGATTCAAACATCCCGTCGATCATACCCTGATATCGTTCCGTGACCACAGGCCGTTTTATTTTCAGGGTTTGGGTCATCATGCCATTTTCTACGGAAAAGGGTTCTAATATCAGTTCAAAGGCTTTAATTTGGTCATCTGCGCGGTATCCGGGGCGGTTTTTCACTTCTCGGTTCAATTCTTGTTTAAATAGGTCTTGAACGGGTTTTCCATAGAGATCGCTATTGAGGATCGCTTCTCTGTTAGCCTCTTCAGGAGGAAACGTCAGGTTAAGTTGTTGATTTTTTCCCCATGTTTGCAATGCGTCTAAGTTGGGTACAATTAAGGCCCCTAATGCTTTTTGATCTTGTCCCACTACCATCATTTGGTCAATGTAAGGACTTCTGACACAAGCATCTTCAATGGGTTGGGGTTCGATATTTTCCCCGTTGCTCAAAACGATGGTATCTTTGGCCCGTCCACTGATGACCAGATCATTCATGGGGGTAATCCATCCTAAGTCCCCACTATCAAACCATCCGTCGGGATCGATCGCTTTGGCCGTAGCTTCGGGTTTTTTATAGTATCCTTGCATTACTTGGGGCCCGCGAAGGAGAACCACTCCTTTTTTTCCTTGGGGAAGGGGTTCACGGGTATCGAGATCGACGATCTTGACCTCTGTGTGGGGAATGGGTTGACCGGAAGACCCTCGGAGGTTATGAGTATGGGTTCGGGCGTTGGTTACGGGGGAGGTTTCGGTGAGGCCGTAACCCACTAACACGGGAACATTGATGATCTCGTAGAACTCGTCTAAATGTTTGGCCAAAGAACCGCCACCACTGACTAAGGTTTCAAAATTACCCCCTAAACCCTCTCGAATTTTGTTATAGACCAATTTATCCCCTAAACTGTGTAACGGGGCGAGTAAGGCGGCTTTTAGGCGGGCTATGAACCTATCGATGGCTGAGGCATCGAAGTGGTCTAAACTCATGTTATTGGCGATGCGTCGAGACAAGATGAAGGTTTGGGAAATGTTAAAGAAAAATTGAACGATTTTTTGTTGGGTGGGACTTTGATCCCTTAGTTGCTTCTGTATGCCTTCATAAAGAGAGTCCCAAAGACGAGGAACTCCCACCATATGTTCGGGTTTAAATCCCTTGAGATCGGTCTTAAAGTTGCGGATATTGGTATAAATAAGGGTACATCCTTGAGAGAGAAGAAAATATTCTCCACTACGTTCGTAGGCGTGCCAAGAGGGTAAAATACTGAGAACTTTATCCCCTGGTTGGGGTTGTATAACTGCATCTAAATTTTTAACTTGATGCAATAGGTTACCATGAGACAACATTGCACCTTTGGGTTGTCCTGTTGTTCCTGATGTATAAATTAAGGTAGCGAGATCATCCTCATTTTTTGTAATAGGATTGAGGTTATGTTTGGCTCCCTCTTCCATCAATTGAGTATAGTTTAAGGTTTTGATGGAATTATCTGTTTTGGGGGTTTCGTCGCTGAGTAGGATAATTAATTGTAGGGGGATTTCGTCACAAAAAGAGCTTATTTTATCTAAAGTTTTCTGATTTTCTACGATGATAGCATTACTATCACTATCTCTGACAATATAGGCTATTTCGTTTTTATCGGCTTGTGCCGACCGCACGGCGTTAGCTGCGCCGGCTAACATCGATCCTTGATCAGCGATGAACCAACGAGGACTATTATCAGCGATTAAACTAATTTTATCATCTGGGGTGACTCCTAGGGCTTGGAGTCCGGAGGCAAATTGTTTGATTTGTTGGTATAACTGAGCAAAGGTAAGTTTAACTTCTGGTTTGCTGTGGGGATCATGCAATGCCAGGATATCGGGGAATTTTTTAGCTGCGATCGCCCAAATATCAGGTAAGGCCGTTAGGTTAGCATATTCAGGAATGGTGGTCATAGCATTTATATTAGTAATGGTTTCACCCTATAGACTAACGAATCAGGGGGTGATTGTTCCCATCTTAGGAGTTGAATGCTATGTTCTAGGGAGACAGTAGTGACAGTTTTTTCAGTGATCAGTTTTTTTCAGTTATCAGTAAACAGTGATCAGTTATCAGTTAGTTGTTGAAATATAATAGATAAGTCATAGTTTAGAAAAATAAGTGTTTATCTTAAGAAAGAATGAAATTATGGTTAGAGAAAATTATCAACTAGAACTTAAACTCAAAATACAAGAACTTTTAGGGATTGATTTAAAAAACATTAAACAATTTTGTTATCAATGGGGAATTATCGAATTAGCTTTATTTGGTTCAATTTTACGGGATAATTTTAACCAAAATAGTGATGTTGATGTCTTGGTTACTTTTGAACCTGAAAGTCATATTAGTTTGTTAGATTTAGAAACTTTAGAACAACAATTTGCAACCTTATTAAAGCGTCCAGTGGATGTGGTTACAAAAAAAGCTATAGAAAAAAGTGATAACTGGATTCGTCGTCGTAATATTTTAGATAATAATGAGGTTATTTATGTAAAGAGATAAAGAAATTATTTTAGATATAGTTAAAGCTTGTCGGTTAACTCCATTAATTCCTAATCAATAATTTATATTTTGCTCATTAATTGAAGTGATTGATGAAAAAGTTGAGGTTTTGGTAAAATTTCATTATCCTCTAAAGCAGATTCTACCAACAATTCTAATACTTCTTGGGCATTTTTTAACGCTTCCTCATAAGTATCACCATGAGTGTGACAAAATTCTCCCCATTCAGGAAGGGTAACAACATAACATTGATCTTCGTTTGACCATTGAATAATAATTGTGTAGTGATTATTCATGATTGATTCTCCTTAATTTTAGCTAGTTTGTTTAAAGCATTATTGACATCTTTTTCGATATTACTGATGAATAATAATGGCATCACGACTCAATTCAACATAATCATGATCTTGAAAAAAATCAACAATCAGTAACAAGTTATTGTTAAATAATTTCTCAAGTTCACTATTTTTGATATTACCTGTTGTAATTAAAAGCAGTTTATAAGGTTTTTTGATTGTCATAAAAGAATCTACAAAATCAGAATCTTTCGTGATGACAATGCGTTTTTGCTCAATGGAAATATCATTTATTATAGTATCAGAAGTAGAATTTTGCTGTGGTAAGTCTTTTGTATGTATGGTATCATAGCCAATCGTTTGTAAAAATCTAGCTAAACGAATGGGTAATTGAGCATCAACTAAAAATTTCATAAAGCAATTTTATGGATACTTTTAATTTGGCTAATTCGTGCAGCAAATAGTAAAGCTGCTTGAATATCTTCTCTTTCTAAATCCTCATAATCGTTTAATATTTCTTCTGTTTTCATCCCTGAACTCAGTAATTCTAAAATCAATTCTACGGGATAACGTAATCCTCTAATACAGGGTTTTCCATGACAAATATCAGGATCATGGGTAATACGTTCTAATAAATTATTATTCATGTTATTGGCCCTCTTGTTTTGGGTTAATATGTTCAACTGATTTGACCCATTTCTATACTAACAGTATCTAAACGGTTATCCCCTGGATGATAGGATAAAATCTCTACACCAATCGGTTCATTAGTAATAGAATCTTGAATTAAAATAATACCATTATCTAACTCAGTACAGATTTGATTTTTCCTAGGAGTTTGCCAAAATATCGTTAACAGTTCTGTTTCGGGTTCATAATAAACTTTTGTCATGCTTTTGTCATGAGCATTACTCTTAGGGATTAATTAATTATACTAATTCTCAGCAGTGATTAGAAACTTAACGTGTCATTGCGAGGGGTAATATAAACAGTAAGCTTTGACTTTTATTGAAAATCCCCCGAAGCAATCTTTACAGCTATTTCTGAGAACTGTTATTGTCTTTTAGAAGCATTTAAAAATTCAATACTAATTGGTTCACCTGTCTCATCATAACTAATAATAATTCCTCCTGCTTCTGAAATAGCATTAGAGGGGGGAATATCTTTGATGATAAAAGTTAAAATATCTGATTCTGGATCGTATTTAACTTTCATGGTTGTTTTCTTTGTCTAAATAATAATTACATTCTAAACAAATCAGAAGAAACGTTAAAAAAATCACTTAATTTTTTAGCTTCTTGATTAGTAATCTTTCGTTCTCCTGTTAATATTTCTTGATCAATTAAATCTGTTCCTAAAATGTCTGATAGTTGTTTCATATTCAAGTTTCTACTTTCCATCAAATGAGTCAATATTTCATGAGGTAATGCTTCGGGAATAGGATAATTTTCTGCTTCATATTTTTCAATCAACATAATTAATAATTCCAATAATGCTGATTCTTCTAAACTGGGATTTTCGAGATGAGAGAGTTTTTCACAAAGGGCGATCGCTTGTTCGTTTTCTTCCTCAGTTTCAATAATTTTAGGTTGATATTTAGCGAGTAAACTGCCGTAGGTGTCTCGATTAAAAGTAAGGGTCATTTTCCAGTTCTCCTTTTTCTTACTGATTATATGCAAGTTTATTCTCCTTAATCACTATTATCTGATAACTGTTCACTGTTTACTGATAACTGATTTAACCCATCTCCAAATTAATAATAAAATCAACCCAACTAATGCAAAGGGAAAAGCAATAAATCCACCAACAAAACATAAAATCAGTTGCAGTTTACTCTGTTGTCCAAATTGTATCAAAGATTTGAACCACTGAGGATATGGCATTTCTGAGAGAGGTAAATCTAATTCTTGTAATATCTGAATACCTTGATTAGATAATGCAAAAACCTCTTTTACTTTTCCTATTTGAGAATAGATGTTACTAAGAGTTATTAATATTCTTGCTTCTCCTTCTTTGTCTTTTAACCTTCGTTTAATTTCTAAGATTGCTTGATAACAGTCTATAGCTTGGGAGTATTGTTTTAAGGAGAGATAAGTCTTACCTAAATGTTCAAGACAGCTAATAATATCATGAGGATTCCCTAATTGTTGATAAAGTTGTAATGCAAGTTCATAGTATTGTATTGCTTGTTCATATTGTCCCAAGGAATTGTAAGCAGAACCCAAATTATTATAGGAAATTGCTTCACCCTCGCGATCGCCTATTTCTTTTTTGATAGCTAAGGATTGTTGATAGTATTCTATTGCTTGTTGATATTCTCTTAGGAAAGAGTAAGCATTCCCCAAAACTATATAAGAAGATGCTTCACCCTCGCGATCGCCTATTTCTTTTTTGATAGCTAAGGATTGTTGATAGTATTGTATTGCTTGTTGATATTGTCCCAGGGATTTGTAAGCAGAACCTAAATTATTATAGGAAAAAGCTTCAACCTTGCGATCGCCTATTTCTTTTTTGATAGCTAAAGACTGTTGATAGTATTCTATTGCTTTTTCATATTGTTTCAGGGAATAATAAGCATTACCTAAACCAAGATAAGAATCACCTTTACCTAGATGATTGTTAATTTCTATATCGATAGCTAAAGAATGTTGATAGCATTCTATTGCTTGTTCATATTGTTGCAATTCATAGTAAGTAGAACCCAAATTAATATAAGAAGAAGCTTCACCAGGACGATCGCCTAATTCTGTACAGATAGCTAAAGACTTCTCATAGTATTCTATCGCTGATTGATATTTTCCTAGAGATTTGTACACTAAACCCAAATTATTATAAGATTTTCCTTGTATATTTGGGTTATCTGTTTCAATTGCAATAGCTAAAGACTTCTCATAGTATTGAATAGACTGTTGGTAATCTTCAAGAAAATCATAGGTAATACCCAAATTAATGTAAGGATAAGCTTTATTTTTATGATCACCAATTTCTGTATAAATAGTTAAGGACTGCTGAAGACATTCTATAGCTTGTTGATATTTTCCTACGTAATTGTAACTATTCCCCAAACTATTATAGGAATTTGCTTCATCGTTTCTATCTCCAATTTCTGTAGAGATAGCTAAGGACTGTTGAAAGTATTCTATGGCCTGTTTATATTGTCCCAGGAGATTATAAGTATCACCTAAGTTGTTAAGTGAATGTGCATAATTACTATTATTTTTCTTTTTATTTTTCTTTTTATTTTTCTTATATCCTCTGATTAAATCTGAATAATATTCTACTAGAAGATCATAATATCCTTGGAAAGTCATAAACTGATCAATATCATGTAAATAATCAAACGCTGTGTCATATTCTCCCAATTGATACCAATGATAGAAAATCTCTAAATATCCTTGTATTTCATCGAGGTTTGTCCAGGGTTTAGGAGGAACAACGGATAAATAATAATTAATGGCTGTTTGATGACAGTGGGTTAAGTCGGGATATTTTTTCTGTAAATAGGGTTTAAGTAATAGGGGACACTCATAACCTTTTTTATCGCTACGAGACAATAAGGAACGATTGAATAAATTTTGTAATTCTTTTTTGACTTCTATGGGTTTGATGGTTTCTTCTGTCTCTCCTTCTACAAAATTCGCATTGATATACATTCCTGTTGCTGCTGTTACATCAAAGGGTTGACGATAGACAGATAAATTAACTAAAAATTGTCTTTGTTTCTCGCTTAAACGGTCTAAATGTTGTTCTAATATCCATGATAATCGTGCATCGTTTTTATTACGATGTAGTCCTGATGCTTCGTTGTAAATTAATTCAAATTCATCTAAATCCAATTCTCTCACTTGACTGAGTTGACTATCACAATATTCTCTGAGGTATGATGCGACTAATCTTAAGGTCAAAGCATGACCATCTATTTGAGTAACTAAATTTTCTAAGTCTTGGTCGTTTCCTTCAATTTGTAATGCTTTTAATAATATTTTACCTTCATCAACCGTAAAACGTCCCAGAGAATACCAATTGTCGTCTCCTCGATATAGATTGGGTTTATCCCTTGTGGTCAACAATAAAATACTGGTGTGTCCTTGTTGCTTCCAACGCTGGAAAAATGTAGCATAATTTTCGCTTTGCCATTCTCCTGATTCGTCTAACAAAGTTTCAATATTATCCACTACCAATAAACAACGATGTTGATGTAAAATTCTGAATAAATCAGCCATTAAAATATTAACGTCACCCGTCGCATTAACTGTTCCTGATAACCCCTTAATTATGGATTCAGCAAAGGCAGCAAAATCAGGATTTAAACTAACATCAGCCCAAAATTTGAGGGTGGGGAGTGTGGGGAGTGTGGGAGGTGTGGGAAGTGTGGGAGGAGAGGAAAAATTGTTATAAAAATGAGCAGCCAAGGCAGATTTTCCGATTCCCCCTAACCCAACAATCCCGATTAAATTAGCGTCAACATCATCCATCCAACTTTGAATAGTAGTCATTTCTTCTAACCTATTCACCCAAGGTTTAACCAAAGGGGGTGAGGTAATGACACTGGATGATAAGGTTACTTTTCTATCAGGTTTTTCCTGCCAAAATTCTATGAGTCGTTGTAAATCATTTTTCCCTAGTCCTTTTTTACATGAATAACATTCTGTCTGCCAATATTGTTAATTTGTTCTGCATTATAATTGTTGATATTTTCTGCTTCTTGCTTCCCCACAACTGTACTTTTTTCAGCTTTAGCAACGTGAATATTAATGGTTGCTTGATCTTGATTCATGGCATCTTTTGCTAATTGCTGCACCTCCTCTCTAAACGTATCATCAGACAGCATTTCCACGTCCAAGAAGGGGGCTAAAGTGGGAATTTGGTCGGTTGAGTTATTTTCTTCAATTTCACCGATTGCTGTGCTTGCAACGGGTTTATTTTGCAAACGATTACGAATAGTTTGCCACAGTTTTTTAGTAGCAGTTGGGAGACTTTCAACCCCCATTGTAATCACTGCACCTACCACAAATTCTAAAATTTTTGCAGTTGTAAAAGTTTCCATTATTTTTCACTCTTTACCAACCAATTTATTATAACTTCTAAGTCTTATTATGGTAAGAACATTAAGGAGATTCCTCGTTCCTCGGAATGACAAAGTAGTGGACTGTTTTAGCTAAAATGAGGTAATAAGTGCTTAAACAAAATTAATTGCACGGTGGGCAATGCCCAGTAAAAAGCTAAAACTTTTATCCAGAGCTTATTGTGGGCATTTCCCACCCTACAGTTTTTATGTAATTAATTTTGTGTGTTTACTTAGGAATGTGAGCATCTTGCTCACTAGCTAGAAAAATATAACAGTACAAACAAAGATTAGGACATGACTGTAAGGTGGGCATTGCCCACCCTACAAGGTTTGGCACTTTTATAAACGTCCTAACCATAATGCGTAGTGCTATAGCAAGCAAGACTTGTGCTGAGTCTGTCGAAGTATGCTTGCACTCCGTTAAGTCTAATGCACTAAATTAGCTGAAACAGTCCATTAGATTGCTTCGGGGGGTTGTTAGCTACAATCAAAGTTGACTGTTTATATTACCCCTCGCAATGACAAATTAAGTCGCCAATTATTTATAAAAAATATGCTGACTAATGTTTGTAATGCGACAACTCCGAACTCCGAACTGTTACCCTTCATTTCCTAACTGTAACGTCCATAACCTCACCACACCATCATTATCCCCAGAAACTAAATAGGAACCATCCCCAGTAAAAGCGATACTATTAATACTGTTGGTATGACCTTGAATTAATTGGGTTAATTCCCCTGAAATAAGATCCCAAATAGCAATCATTTTATCTTTTCCTCCTGAAGCTAAATAACGACCGTTTAAACAAAAGGCCACACAATTAACATAATTCGTATGACCTTGAAAACGATGAATTTCTTTACCCGAAATAATGTGCCAAACTCTCACCGTTTTATCCCGACTAACGGAAGCAATAAATTGACCATCGGGACCAAAAACCACATCATCCACGCTATATTTATGACCTTCTAATTGTTGCACTTGTTGACCAGACACAACTTCCCATAGTTTAATGGTTTTATCATTACTACAACTAGCCATTAATTGACTATCAGGACTAAACGCAACCCCTTCAATATCTTCTAAATGGCCCAGTAAAATACGAGTGGGTTTACTGCCTTTAAAATGGGGCCAACCGTGACTTACTTCCCAAAGACAAACGGTTTTATCCCAACTTCCAGAGGCAACCCATTGACCGTTAGGACTTACTGCAACACTGCTAACCCAGTTTTGATGACCTTGTAAAATGCGTTTACATTTTCCTGTAAGAATATCCCAAACTCTTAGAGTTCCATCCCAACTCCCAGATATCAAATACTGACTATCAGGAGAAAAGGCCACACTAGAAACGGCACTTTCATGACCTTTGAGACAACTGACTTCCCGTTGTTCGATGATATCCCAAAGATGCACCGTCCCATCACTGTATGCGATCGCCACCCAACGACCATCGGCACTACCGGCAACACGATACACCCAATTGGTATGTTGTTGCAGTTGTTCGATCGCTTTTCCGGTTTCTCTATCCCAGAGACGGATGGTATTATCGGATGCTGCTGAGATCAGATAACGATCATCGGGACAAAAGGCGATCGCTTTAACACTGTTACTATGTCCTTGTAGTTGTTGAATGGGTTGTCGTTGTGCAATAGACCAAATACGAATGGTTTTATCATTAATGGCCGATGCAGAGGCTAAATGTTCTGCATTTTTATCAAAACTTAACGCTGTTACCCAGTCTTGATGGCCTTCTAATACTTGTTGAAATTTCCCCGAAGTCACATCCCATAAACGAATAGTTTTATCCCGACTTCCTGAAGCTAATAGTTTGCTATCTGAGCTAAAAATTAAGCTTTCTACAGCCTTTTCATGACCTTCTAAACATCGCCATTCTTGTCCAGATATCGCTCCCCAAATTCTCACCATTCCGATGTGACAACCCGAAGCAATAAATTGATTATCTTCACTAAAAGCAACGGCGGTTATTTGTCCCATTGGATCGGATAATTCGTGACGTTTTTTTCCTGTTTTAATTTCCCAAATGATTAAGGTTTCATCAAGGCTTCCTGAAAGTAATAAGGAACCATCTTTATTGAAATCAAGAGCGGTGATTTTTTTTGAATGACCTTGTAATTGTCTTAAAAATCTTCCTTGAGTCAAATCCCATAAGTAAATATTTTGTTGCCAAACTAAAGCTAATATTTTTTTATTTTCACTGACAGCACCACAGGAAGCGGGACAATCAATTTCCCAATGAATAGCTTGAGTCTTAAAATTGAATAAAGAAGCACCTCCCGCTTCTAAAACCAAGACTTTTTCTTGATTAATTGGAATTACTTTTCTAATACAACCACGACTCAACTTCTGAACCATCCCTTGTTGTTGTAATAAGGGAAATGAGAACTTACCTTGTAAATTTTTAATGCTTTTTTGATCAATTCTAATCGTATTTTCCTGTTTCTCTTTTCGCATTTCCCACCATTGTTCTACTGTAGAACTTCGATAATTTCTCTGAATTCTTAAGGCATCAACGATTAACATATCCCAAGGATGATCTAATCCTTGAGGCTGCCAAGTATCGGTTTCCAAAACACGGTTCATGGCCGGAGGGGGTAATTTTCCTGTTAATAGTTCATGTAGGATCATTCCAACTTCAAAAAGATCGCTTTGGGGACCCACTTCACCCCCTGACATAATTTCAGGGGCTGCATAACATTCGGTAAAAGAACGGGTTTTTTTTCGTTTGGCATCACTGGCTAATGTGGCTGCCCCAAAGTCAATTAAAATTAATTGATTGTCAGGAGTCAAGATCATATTTTCGGGTTTAAGATCCAGATGATAGATTCCTGCTTGATGAATGGCAGTTAACGCATTTACTAATTGTCCAATTAAGTTTTCTATCCTATCAGTCGTTAGTTTTTTATTAGGTTGACTTTCTAGTTCTTGTAAGAGGGTTTTTCCCTGTACTAAGTCCATGACAATATAAGCTGTATCTCGTTCTTCAAATAAGTCCCTTACTTTAACCACATTGGGATGATTTAACTTGGCTAATATTTGTCCTTCTTCTAAAAAACGATAGAGATTTCTTTGGTATGCGTCTCGATGTTTTTCGGGAATAATTAATAGTTTGGTTTCAATATTTCGAGAGACATATTCAACAGGATAAAATTCTTTGATGGCAACAGGATTCTTTAATACGGTATGATGAGCGCGATAGGTAATGCCAAAACTGCCTTTTCCCATAGCATCCTCAAGGCAATACGTATGCGATCGCAGTTGGGTTCCTTGGGGTAACACTTCCTGTAACAAAGCGATAACTTGCACCCCACAATGGGGACAAAGTTGCGTGGTTTGGGGAAGGTTATCCAGGTGGCAGTTTAAACAGCGCATTTATATCCGTTATTGATCCAATCTCAATTGATTTAATATTCTTTGTTTATCCTATCTTTATTTTGACCCCGCTTAAAATTAGGAAAACCCACGGGTTAAGGTCCGTGGGTTAGTTTTAACCGTAAAAAATCTTAACGATTATTCATACAACTGGGGGAAGTAAACGCCAGAAAAGTAGGGGTAAGATTCTTCTACAGCATCGCAATGATTGTTGGTTGTCTGTTGACTGTTTTTGGAGAATTCCCCATGAAATCCCTTTCTATGCTTGCAATCTTGACCGTTAGTTTAATGATGAGTGGTTCAGTCGGGACGAAAACCGTTAACGCGCAAATTATCGAACTGGGGGATGATGTTCGAGTTGATTTTTCCAACCAACGTCGTCGTCGCAACAGAACAAATGTCAGGGTTTATGGTGACAATGGCCGTTTGACGGTAGGGGTAGAAGAACAAAGAAGACCTCAAACCAGAATTCGTATTAATGATAGAAATGGTTCTCCTTCTCTTGATATTCGTCAAGAACGACCCGCCCCCGAAGAAAGAGTTCGGGTATCTTTTCCTTTTTAATTAGCCATAGCTACGACATTCTTTGACTAACCCATCAAATCCTTCCCAGATTTGTTCGTCTGATGCTTGAATCATACCGAACATAAAAGAAGTTTTTTCTTTGATTTCTAGGGTTAATAATTGTTCTGATGGTTCAAATTTGTAGTCTAAGGTAGCTGCAACGGTACCATCAGAAATCATGGGTTGATTTTTAACTTTTAACTCAACTTTACCTTGATTTTCACCGTGGTAATCAGCCCAACCTTGTTCTGAACCATTGGAAGCGGGTGGTTTTATACATTCGTTGAATTGTTTAATGTTAATATTGTCATACTTTTTCAATGATGTTGTAGATGCGGAGGAATTTAGAGTCATACCTAAGAAAAAAGTAGCAGTTGTTACATAAGCCAATAAATTATATGGCTTTCTTATTGATAGATTCATGACTGTTTGCTATGGAGTAAGGTTATATGTGTGTAATGATAACGACAATACTTGAAAATGGAATCATAAACCATAAAAATTTAAACAACGCTTAATCTTTTACGGAAGTTAAAGAAATGTAAATAGGGTAGAAAACAGAAGTAATTGAAAAATTTTCCCAGTATTTTCCTCTGATCAAACTAATTTCTTATATAAGGAAGCGATCGCATTTCACCAGATTCTTTGTTAAACAATCTAGAAATAATCTTAAACCGTTTATTAATTTATCTATTCATGAAATGAACACTATATATAGTATATATGTATTTTTAAAGGTACTATCTCTCTAGATATGGTGTATTGTTGCGCCAACTTTTGTCTGAATACCTTAAAATAGTATTAACCCCAAGGGTTAATAAATTAAATTTTATGGTGTAAGATGGATATAATCTTTGAAAATGCCAAGTTAGAAAAACAATGCAACAATCAACAACTCCTAATCAGAAAACAAGGTAAGGACAGGGCTAAGCGCATTAGACGAAGATTGGATGACTTAAAAGCAGCTTCTACTCTCGAAGATATGCGAAATCTCGGTGGACGTTGCCATGAGTTAACCCATAATCGTAGTGGTCAATTATCCTTAGACTTAGATCATCCTTATCGATTGATTTTTGAACCTGCTAATAACCCTATCCCAAAAAAACCTGATGGGGGACTCGATTGGACACAAGTAACAGCCATTAAAATTATTGGTGTTGACGATACTCATGAGTAATTTAATTGATAATAGATACAAACCTGACTATGTTTCCCCTCCTGGAGAAACCATCGAAGAAATTCTAGAAGAAAAAAGAATGACCCAATCAGAACTAGCTGAACGAATGGGTCGACCAAAAAAGACGATTAATGAAATTATTAAAGGTAAAGCTGCCATCACTCCAGAAACGGCATTGCAGTTAGAATTAGTGCTTAAGATTCCAGCCAATTTTTGGAATAATAGAGAACAGCTTTATCGAGATTATTTAGCTAGACAGGAGGAAAATAAACGTCTTAAAGAAAAAGTTACATGGTTAAAAAAGATCCCCTATAAAGCAATGATTAAACTAGGTTGGATTAGGGATTTTAATAATAAGGTTGAACAATTAAGAGAAATTCTTGATTTTTTTTCCGTTGCTTCTCCTGAAAACTTGGAAGATATTTGGGGGAAAAGTTTATCGGTAGATTTTAGAAAATCTGAAACCCTTGATAGTGATGATGGGGCATTAATTGCTTGGTTGCAGAAGGGAAAAATTGAAGCAGCTAAAATTAATTGTGCTGATTACGACCCTTATCAATTTAAAAAAGTTTTGCAAGAAATCAGATTATTAACCCTAGAATCCCCTGAAATATTTCTATCCAAAATACAATCATTCTGTACTGAAACTGGAGTCACTTTTGTTTTAGTTCCTCAACTGCCAAGAACCAGGGTTGGTGGTGCAGCTTATTGGTTAAATTCTCATACACCTTTAATTCAACTCAGCTTGCGTTACAAAACTAATGATCATTTCTGGTTTAATTTTTTCCATGAAGTAGGGCATATTCTTTTACATGGTAAGCGTGATGTATTTATCGAAACTTTTGAAGCAAAAGAATTTGAAAAACAGCCATTAGAAAGACAAAAGAAAGAACAAGAAGCGAATCAGTTTGCTGCTGATTTTCTTGTTCCTCCTGCTGAATGGCAAGAATTTTTATTATCTTTTTCAGGAACGGAATATGATATTATTGCCTTCGCTAATCGTTTAAAAATTGCTCCTGGAATTATTGTCGGTCGATTACAACATGAAAACGTTGTCGACTATAGCCATTTCAATCAACTAAAACAAAAGATCAATTAGGATATTATCAGTAATTCTTAAGAATCAGTCGATAAAAGCTGGTTAAAAATTAATATCTAATTAATAGTTTTTGAGAGAAGATAACGTTATGCTGATTTTGGGTTTCTCCTCCTAATCTAGATATGACCTAAATTCAAAGAAAGGGAATTGATGGAATTTGAACCAATTATAATCCTAAATTCCGATCCTCGAACGCTGAACTCCGAACACACCTAGATATAATGTTTAATTTTGCTCAACCTTTTTACCCCCTTGTCCTAGCAGCAGCTAAAAATAATCCAGAAAATGCCCATCAACAACTACTGAAAACCCTTCACCGTCTTGATGAAAATCGCCACACCGTTTGGGGGAAGTGGATAATCGGAAATTTAGACAATTCTTTCGCTTTCAAGGATAGCCGGTTACAGCAAGATTTATGGGGGTTAACTTTTAAAACCCCTGTGGGGTTGGCTGCCGGATGTGATAAGGATGGTTTGGCGGCTGGTATCTGGGGTCATTTGGGCTTTGGATTGGCTGAAATTGGGGCTGTAACCCTTCACCCGCAACCTGGGAACCCAAAACCGCGTTTATTCCGTTTACCCCAGGATCAAGGGGCTTTAAACCGCTTAGGGGCGAATAATCAGGGGGCGCAACAGGTTGCCCAAACCCTTCGAGACACTTGGCAACGGCAACCCCGTCAAGTTCCCATCGGTATTAATTTATGTAAGTCGAAAATCACCCCTTTAGATAAAGCAGCTATGGACTATGTGGGTAGTTTTCGTTATCTTGAAAATGTTGCAGATTATTTTGTGGTTAATGTCAGTTCTCCTAATACGCCTGGACTGCGATCGCTACAAGAAGGGGAACAGCTTAATGCTATTTTAGACGAATTACAATCGATTAATCAACGGAAAAAACCCCTATTAGTCAAGATTTCTCCTGACTTAAATTGGGAGGCAATTAAGTTAATTATTAAGTTAGCCAAAACTTACGAATTAGCTGGTATTATTGCTACTAATACCACCATCAAACGGGAAGGATTACAAACAAAAATTCTTCACAAAACAGGCCATCCTATTCAAGAAGAAGCGGGGGGAATTAGCGGCCAACCGATTCGTAAACGGTCAACGGACGTGATTCGTTTTATTTATGAACAAACCCAAGGAACCTTACCAATTATTGGGGTAGGTGGTATTTTTACAGCAGAAGATGCTTGGGAAAAAATTACAGCAGGGGCAAGTTTATTACAATTATATACGGGTTGGATTTATCAAGGTCCTTGGTGTATTCCTAATATCAATCAAGGGTTAATTAAGAAGTTGGACAAGTATAAGTTATCTCATATTTCTGAAGCTGTAGGAATAGATTTTAAGGGTTAATAGATAAAAAAGTAGGGTGGGCAATGCCCACCAAAACTTTAAAATAAATTTAAGTCAGTAACCGCCCCTAAACTACTGGAAGAAACTAACTTGGCATACTTCCCTAATACTCCTCTTTTATAACGAGGTTCAGGGGCTTGCCAATTTGCCCGACGTTGGGCTAATTCTTCCTCAGAAACGTTCACTTGTAATAACTTTTCTTTGGCATCAATGGTAATACTATCCCCTTCTTTTACTAAGCCAATGGTTCCTCCGACATAAGCTTCTGGGGCAACATGACCTACGACTAACCCATAGGTTCCACCAGAGAAACGACCATCGGTAATTAAGCCCACAGAATCCCCTAAACCAGCCCCAATAATTGCCGACGTTGGTGCTAACATTTCTCTCATTCCTGGCCCACCTTTAGGACCTTCATATCGGACAATTATGACATCTCCTGCGTTAATTTTTCCCGCTAAAATAGCCTCTAAACATTCTTCTTCTGACTCAAAAACCCTTGCCGGACCGGTCATTTGAGGATTTTTAACCCCACTAATTTTGGCCACTGATCCTTCAGATGCTAAATTTCCTTTTAAGATGGCTAAATGTCCCTCTTTATACACAGGGTTACTCCAGGGACGAATCACATCTTGATTCATAGGAGGTTCATCAGGAACATCGGCTAAAATTTCGGCTACGGTTTGACCTGAAATGGTTAACGCATCCCCATGTAATAACCTATGATTTAATAACATTTTCATCACTTGCGGAATGCCCCCCGCTTGATGCAAATTAACGGTAACATAGCGTCCCGATGGTTTCAAATCACATAATACGGGAACCCGTTGACGAATGGTTTCAAAATCGTCTAAGGTGAGGTCAACGCCGATGGTATTAGCAATAGCTAAAAGATGTAAAACAGCATTAGTCGAACCCCCCACAGCCATGATGACAGAAATGGCATTTTCAAAGGCTTTTCGGGTTAAAATTTGACTGGGTAAAATCTGGTTACGGATGGCATTAACTAAGGCAAAAGCTGACTTTTCCGTACTATCTGCTTTTTCTGCGTCTTCTGCAGCCATGGTGGAAGAATAAGGCAAACTCATTCCCATTACTTCAAACGCCGAAGACATGGTATTTGCGGTAAACATTCCCCCACAAGACCCAGCCCCCGGACAAGCGTTGCGCTCAATGGCTAATAGTGTGCTATCATCTATCTTGCCTGCACTATGTTGGCCAACCGCTTCAAAGGCGCTGACCACTGTTAAATCCTCCCCATTGTAGTGACCGGGTTTAATGGTTCCCCCATAGACGAAAATAGCAGGGATATTCATTCTGGCCATGGCTATCATCGCCCCTGGCATATTTTTATCACATCCCCCAATGGCGATAACTCCGTCCATGCTTTGACCGTTACAAGCGGTTTCGATGGAGTCAGCAATGACATCCCGTGATACGAGGGAGTATTTCATGCCTTCTGTACCCATAGAAATTCCATCGCTGACGGTAATGGTACCGAAGAGTTGAGGCATACCACCCGCATCTTTGATTCCTGCTTCGGCGCGTTTGGCTAAGTCGTTGATCCCCATGTTACAAGGGGTGATGGTACTAAAGCCATTAGCGACCCCAACGATGGGCTTGGCAAAATCATCGTCTCCGAAGCCGACAGCCCTCAACATGGCACGGTTGGGGGTGCGTTGACTTCCTTCGGTTACAACGCGACTTCTTGCATTCTCAGACATTATAGCGTTCCCTGTACTGAACTTTGTAGTTAAATAAGGAACCCATAGGTACATTTATCCTATGGGTTAAACTTTCATTAATTATAACTGATGTTAGGTTAATTCATTAACCAACTCGTTAAAGAGTAATCTGATTGAAAACTGTTTATTCCCATTGAAAACGAGTTAAACCTCACGCTTTTATCTTGTCAGATTGAGATTATGTCTTGCAACCCCGTTATGAGTTCATTTGTTTGCCCACCGAGGTCTAGCGGGGTTCCAAGTCATAATCTTTTTTGGGACGAAAGATGTGCGGAATGTGGGATTTAACTTTTAGCCTCTCCAGGAATAGTGATATCAATGGGTTGAACTGTTTGGCCTAACTGAGATAAAGGGGGGGTTATTTCTTGTTCATTCCCCACTACTAAAGTGACAATATTTTCTGGTTTAAGGTATTGTTGAGCCACCCGTTGTACCTCCTCAATTGTGGTTGCTTTGACCCCTTTTTGATAGTCAAAAATAAAGTCTTGAGGATACCCATAATACTCATAACTCATAAGACGGGATAAGGTTTGACCCGGGTTCTCAAATTTAAAGACAAAAGAGTTTAAAATCGACTCTTTAGCATAGTCTAATTCATCCGATGCAATAGGGGTTGTTTGTATGCGTTTGATTTCTTCAAGTAAAGAAGCAATAAACTGTACTGTCGTTTGAGAGGCGGTTTGTCCCCCGGCAATAAATACCCCCGGATAATCGTAACCAGCACTCCAATAACCATAAACACTGTAAGCCAACCCTTGACGCGATCGCAAATTATTGTATAAACGACCTCCAAACCCATTCAATAAACCATTAACCACTGCCAAAGCCGGATAATCAGGACTGTTGAATTTGCCCCCTAAATGACCTAATAACACATTACTTTGATTTAATTGAGGTTGATTAACGAAAAAGACTCCCTGGCTTTGTTTTTGTGTGGCTGAAGGGACGTTTATCTCTGGTTCTGGGGTATCGGGTTGCCAATTACCTAATGTATCGTCGATTAAGGATTTCATTGCTTTTGGCTCAAAATCCCCCACAACCCCTAAAATGATGTTGTCGGGCCGTACATATTTTTGATAAAAGGCAACAATATCATCACGGGTAATATTATCGATGGTTTCATACTCGGTGGTGCGAGCATAGGGACTGTCTTCCCCATAGATGAGTTTGCTTAATTCCCGACTGGCAATATCCCCCGGATCATCGTTACGACGGGCAATTTGACCCTGTTGTTGGGTTTTGATTAAGGTTAGGAGTTGAGGCGTGAAGGCAGGTTCTTGTAAAATTTCACTAAAGAGGGTGAAAACCGTTTCTAGGTCTTCGGTAAGGGTATTAAACCCCGCACTACCAGAACTTTTGCCGATGCTGACTTCTACTCTAGCGGCCTTTTGTTCGAGACGTTCGTTAATATCGTTAGCAGAATGTTGTTGGGTTCCGCCTAAACGCATTAAGGTTCCTGTCATTCCAGCGAGGCCGACTTTTTCAAGGGGTTCGAGTCGTGATCCGGTTTTGATTAACGCATTACCTTTGACTAACGGTAATTGATGGTCTTCCATTAAATAAATAACCATCCCGTTGTTGAGTTCGTAGCGTTCATATTCGGGAAGGGAAATTTCGGGTAACGGGGGAAATTCTAACTCAGTGTAATGTTTTGGGGTTTGAGCAACCGCCGGTAAACGAAAAATCAAGACCAGTAAGGTTGTTATGACAATTAAACCTAACCAGCGAAATCGTTTTATCAATGAGATGTCAGTCATAGATAAGGTTAAAAGTTTTGTTTAATGGAAATCTTATCTTATTTTGTTTATTATGACACTGTATCAATAGTTGAGTCATTAATAATTAAGGAATAACCCGTGCGTTTATTGTCAAAAATTTATCTCTTATTTATAGTTTTGCTCGCTTTTCCTCATCTGGTTTTGAGTCAGTCTCTTAATGATAGTTTAATGGCAAATTCCCAGAGAATTGCCCAAACTTATATTTCTGATCCGTATCTGAATGACTTGTTAATTCAAGGAATGGAGAAAGGAATTCAAGGAGATTATCAAGGGGCGATCATTCTTTTTACGGAAATTTTACAGTTTAATCCCAATGAAGTCGAAGCTTATTATAATCGGGGCATTGCCTACGCTAAAATTAACAACTATCAGGCTTCTATTGCGGATTTCACTCAAGCGTTAACCCTCAATTCAACGATTCCCGATCTTTACATAAAAAGGGCTGAAGTCTATTTAAAATTGGGAAATCGCGCAGAAGCGATCGCTGATCTCAAAAAAGCTAAGCAATTATTGAGACAACAAGGAGAAACTTCTCGTTACTCAGAAATAGATTATTTACTGAATTAAGGACAGTTAGACAAATTCTTAGTTAACGTGAGTTCGGCATAAGCTTAAAGGCTAATTCTATCGTTGTCTGAAACACTTATTATGTCGTCAATAATGTTTTAACTCATAACTCCGAACCCCTAACCCCGAACTCAGGTTATATTACTTTTTAGCTTAAATTATCGTTAACATTAAGTTAATGAAGAAAATTATAGATTTATATCGTTTTTATTCAGATTTGTTCTTGGTTGGATGCTACCTGATAATCTTAATTATTGTCTAGGAAACACTCTGGACATATACAATATTTGAGGTTCTTGTTAATGAATTTCAAGCAATTACTTGCTAAAATTTTAGTGGTAGCATTGGCTGCTGTGACTCTGTTGATCACTGCACCGGAAAAGGCTTCTGCTGATGTTCGTTTTTGTGCGCCTGCCGGTACCCCTATAAGCGTTTTCATGACTTCCCCCCAAGAAACCGGTGTTATTTTCTTCTCTGAACAAACAGGAGAGGGATATGAGTGGGCTAATAACTACTATGGCGATGGTGCTGGTGGAGAATGGCAAAGTCCAGGGGGTCCCTCTTATCTTCCTGAAGATGGATGCTATATGTTAGAAGTTATCACCAAAGATCATGCTCCTGGACCTGGAGAGTGGTATTGTGAATACGCTCCAGAGATATATGGTAATGGGGCTTATCAAATTGCATTTGCTGACGTTCCCTATGGTCCACCAACTGCGTTTGTCGATATTGCTGGCACCACAGAACCTGCTATGGAAGTTCCTGAGCAGATTTATTGTACCGGTGGTTATCGCTAATTAATCATCCAGATAGCTTTTTGGCTTAGTATTGATTTAGAAACAAAAGGGGAAAAAGTTCCCCCTTTTTTTGTTTTATTCTTCTACTTTCGCCACATTACCGGCCTTAACCCACCCCTCGCTTTGACTACCTGGGAGACGAACTTGCTGCCAACCACCATCGGTACTGGTTTGTAGTACAATCAGTTCAGAATTGTACTCAACACCGCCAATTCTTTCGGCATCTGAGTCAGGTTGCGATCGCAAACTCAAACCGGTTGACCAGGTGACTTTGGCCCGATAAGCTCCGTCGGGAAGGTTTTCATCGGTGTCCTCTTCTTCCATAACAGGTTCTGTGGCCACCACCTCTTCAACCGGTTGGGTTTTGGTTTCTTCCTTAGCCATCGGTTGACTGTCAGCTTTAGCGGTGGTTTCTGGTGAGTTTTCTTCAGCAAAAGTCGGTTTTTCGGGATTAGCATTCATGCGAGAAAAAACCACATAGGCTAACGAAGCCGTTCCCCCTACTAAAAGAAAGATACCGAGGAAAAATCCTAATAAAAATTGAAAAACGCCAGATAAACGATTCATAACGATAACAGGATATGAGATAACTTAAGGTTGCATATTAACCTTGATCGGGGTAACTTAGCCACTGTTCCCACTGAATTTGAATTATACTAAATCCGCTTGAGATACCCCCCTTAAAAACTTGATGGGTTAACGCCTGGAACCCTCCTGCCTCCTGCCCTCTGCCTCTTCTAAAAGATAAGATGGGTTTAAGAAACGGATTTGGTATTATTAGCTTTTCTTTTAATCTTCCCCTTGACTCTCACGTTACGTCATTCTTTAGCCTTTAGTCATCAACCGTAATCTTCTGAGAAATGGGGCTTAAGGAGTCAGAGAATTCAACCCAATTTGACGAGAAGCTAACCGAGCTTTTCCGGCTGCAGCCCATTGTTGCAAAAATTCAATTTCTTCTTGGGCTGTTCGAGCCAAGGGGATAATTTGGCTTGCTGCTTGTAAGATATCATCAATGGTAAAGTCACGGTTTTGACTGAACCCGATGTGCATGGCCTCAATTAAGGTTTGTTCAATTTCTGCCCCCGAAAAATCTGGAGTTTCATAAGCAAGTCGCTTGATATCGTAACTCTTCAGATTATGGGGTCGCAGTCTAGATAAGTGGACGTTAAAAATCGCTTCTCGTTCCCCTTGACTGGGTAAACCCACAAAGAAAATTTCGTCAAAGCGGCCTTTCCGTAACATTTCTGGGGGTAAGGCTTTGATATTGTTGGCGGTGGCCACCACAAACACGGGGGATTTTTTTTCCGCTAACCAGGTGATAAACGTCCCAAACACACGGCTAGTGGTGCCTCCGTCTCCTTTTCCTTCTACCCCGGCGAACGCTTTATCAATTTCATCGATCCATAATACACAAGGAGCCAACGCTTCTGCTAAACTGGTCATCTGACGGGTGCGAGACTCGGACTCTCCCACTAACCCCCCAAACAGTCGCCCCACATCTAGACGGAGTAAGGGTAAATGCCAATGGTGAGAGATAGCTTTGGCAGTCAGCGATTTTCCTGTCCCTTGAATACCCACTAATAACAGCCCACGAGGGTGAGGTAAGCCGTAAGACCTCGCTTTTTCACTAAACGCCCCACCTCGCCGCAATAACCAGTCTTTGAGGTTGTCTAACCCCCCAATATCGGAAATTTGTTCGGTGGCGGGATAAAAGTCTAAAATTTGGGTTTGACGAATCGATTGACGTTTTTCTTCTAAAATCAGTTCTACGTCTTCGGGTTCAATACGGCCATGACTGGCGATACAACGGGTCAAAACACGGCGTATTCTTTCTAAAGACAGTCCTTGTGCTGCCCTTACTAATTCATCTACTAAAGTATCAGATAAGGGTTGCCCTGTGGCTCCTAGAAGTCGTTGTATTTCGCTTTTAATTTCTGTAGCAGTAGGAAGGGAAAAGTCAAGTACAGTGAGGACTTCGGTTAATTCGTCAGGAATTTGGACTTGTGGGGCAATGATAATGATATTTTTGGGTTGGGATTTTAAACTACGGGCTAGGTTTCTCAGTTTTCGGGAAATAGATACATCTTCTAGGAAGCGTTGAAAGTCTCGTAAAATAAAGACTCCGCCGATATTATTGGGTAATTTCTCGACAAATTCTAACGCCTGGAGAGGGTTACGTCTACCTACGCCTTCGTTATTGGGATTATCTTGATAACCGTCTACAAAGTCCCAAATATATACCGTTCGGTTTTGTAGGGTTTGGGCGCATTGAGCGATCGCATTTTCTAGTCTTTCTTCTTCGGTGGTAGGAATATAAATTAAAGGGTAACAGGCCCGTAGTAGCAGTTCAAATTCTTCTCGAAAGGTCATTGTTGTTAAAAATAGCTAGTTATCAGTACCAGGATAATAGTAACGGTTAGCGGTTAATCTGACTATTTCGTAAGTTTATTTATCCTAATGTCGGGCAGAATACCCCATCCTTCTACAAGGTATCGCTAAGTATAACAGTTCCTCTTTGACTCATAGCGGTTTTTATTTGAATTGTCATTTATTTAACGGAATCACCCTGGAAAGCAGAAGAATTAGAAAAGAGAAGAGCAGAAATATCCCATCGTAAGTTGGGAAGCCCACGCTATACTGCCTAGCAGTTAACGTGGGATGATGTCACTCCTTGATCGATGAGTGTCGTTGATGAATAATCAGTGGTCACTAATCACTCAATTTTTCCTAAGAATTTATTGTATGGTCTGAACAAAGATTTATGATAGGAATAAGTTTCAACACTGTGTCATGCTTTTTTGTGAGGCATCAAATCAACACTCAGTTACGAAACGCCCTCTATAAGCTAGAATTTCGGTGATTACTCTAACTTTACTTCATCCGACCAAAACCACACCTATCCAAAGTTGGACATTTGAGACAACAGCGACCATTCGTATTGGTCGTTCTACGGATAATGAGGTAGTTCTTTACAGTGCTGTCGTTTCTCGTCATCATTTAGAAATTCGCTACGAACAAAACCACTGGCAAGTGGTGAACTTGGGAACCAATGGGACTTATATCGATGGTAAATTAATTAGTCAAAAACAGGCCATAGACGGCATGATTATTCGTTTAGCGAGTTCTGGTCCGACGATTCAAATTCATCTGTCACCAGAAACGTCATCCGTTCAACGTCAACTGGCTAAAATTAATCAATCTCATCCATCCCCTTCTGCTAAACAAAGAAAGTCATCGGTAGAAGACACAATTACCAATGACCCCAATAATGATTAGAAATTATTATGAAAAGCGAGGTACAAATTTTTAAATTTTAGGGAACACGAAGCAGTTAGAACAATGGATTATAGTTTATCTAAGACAGAAAAGGGATATTAATGACTTTATGCTGCTTTTGCCGTCTTGGCCTTGATTACATCTTTAGGAATTTTGATCCCTGACAAGTCTAAGCCATCAAACTGCAAGGCAGTCGCCACATGAAAATGTTCAAGAAAGTTAATTAACCACTGCATTTCACTTTCGTCAAAATCTTCATAATTCTTAAATAAAATAGCGAGTCGTTTTTCTAAAGCAAGAAGCATTCTTTGTTTTTTATCTCGCTTATCATGAGTATTGGGATCAATGGGATAACAATGAATGAGTTGCAAGAGAACATTTAAAGTTTTTTTGCTTCCCATGTTACTCAACATATCAATGAAGAAAAAATGATTCTTTTCATCATCAATAATCAATAATTTAAAACAGTAATCAATGGCAATCTTAATTAAAGCTAAATCTGCTTTCGTATTATTATAACTTGATTCTTCACCGCCTAAGCTGGCCAGAAGTTTTTGAGTAACAAATGCTTGTTGATAATCGGGGGGGAACAAAGTGGTGATCACTTTATAAAGCATCATTTTACATTCTAATAGAGATGCCTTTTCATAATAACTAGATACCATTAAGGCTCTCTCTTTAAATTTCTTTTCTGTTGCTTTATGATAACAAATAGAGTGATATAAAGACTCTTTAGAAAGTTGAGTCGGATTTTCCCAGTCTTTTCCCACTGTTCTCGATGCAAATGCTCCCGCTAAATCTTGATTATTATCTTTCATACTTTCTTGACGAAGATAGCGATGTAAATTAACAGAATAGTTATTTACATATTGATCTTGTCTAACTTGGGTCGTTTGTCCAAAACTGGTATTTTCTGAAGCTCCTAAATAAAAACTATAAAGATGAGGATAACGAATTAATCGTTGACCTAAGCGTTTTTTACGCTTCCAAGCTGGTTCATCTTCCTCCGTTTCTAACTTCTTATATTTATCAACAGTTATCTTTAATCTCTCAAAAGCTGTTGGGGTATCAGGATCATCGTCTACTTGCTTTTTCTGAACAAAAAATGGTTCTAATGAGGGATAAATAGTGGGTTTTTCGGCTGCATTTTCTAAAATATCAATTAGACGATTTAAAGAGCCATAAAGATCATGTCTAAATCTTCTATCTAATCCTAAATTATTGATAAAATAACAACAAACTCGGTTTAAAAAATAACTAATATTTTCAGGAATATTACGACAAATTTTTATCAAGGTACTAGAATCTTGTAGAAGTAATTCTTCTAGTTTATCCAAATAAGTATCAGGCTTATTTTTAAAGTATTTGAAATAATCTTCAAATAGGCTTTCCTCTCTAGCTAAATTCTCAAAATCTTTTTGTAAGTGGGTAACTGTAATCATAGTTTTTCTCCTTGTTACTTTGTATTATCCCCCAAATTCCTTGATCGGTATGGATGTTAATCACTAGATATGAAAAAGTTCTATAAGTAGAATCATCTCTCAACTTAATACCCAATATCCTTGATGGATTGGTGATCGTTTTGAGAATCTATTGTGATTAGTGTAACTGAGAAATACCTAAAAGATTGTGATCATAATCTCTTGATAGTAGTGATCATGATCACTGACTTTTTAATAACTTTAAATTAAGTGCTTTATTTACCCTCAAACATTATGTATTCTTAACTATGTAATTACCCTATTGAGTTACTATAAGTATAGTGCAATTGGGTTCAAACAGTTAACAATTCTGCTTATGTTGTCAGTAAAAGCCATAGATTGAAACTATGGTATAATTTAGGATAGTAGTAGGGATTGAGGTGTTGAAATTAACAGCCCTAGTTAAAGAGAACTTTGTTGTTGTAATTTTTCCAGGGTTTCAAGACTGTGTTCAGCATTTTTGCTATTACCTTGTGCTTGAAATAATTCTGCTGCTTTTTTTAAATCTGCGATCGCTGTTTCTCTTTCCTCTAGTTTAAATCGAGTTACCCCTCGGTTATGATAAGCTTCGGCAAAATTGGGATTCAATTGAAGGGCTTTGTCATAGTCTTCAACTGCTTGTAAAGATTTGCCGATACGATTATAAGCTAAGGCACGATTGTAATATGCTTTAGGATTATTCTCGTTGAGGGCAATGGCTTGATTATAATCTAAGATGGCTGCTTGGTGCATTTGTAAATCATCTTTGGCATTCCCTAAATAAATATAAAAGTCTGGGTAATTAGATTCTAGTTTAATAGCTTCAGAACAATCTTTAATCGCCTGTTCATGATTTTTGAGTTGATAGTAAGCATAACAGCGATTACCATAAGCATAGGCAAAATCAGGTCTTAATTCTATGGCTTGATTATAGTCATCAATAGCCGATTCAAATTGCTCGAGAACTAAATAAGAATAGCCTCTATTGTAATACGCATCTGCATCAGTTTCATCGAGTTGAATGGATTCGCTAAAAGCGTCAATTGCTGCTTGATAGTTTCCTGCTTCGATCTCATCAACTCCTTTATTATACCAGTCCACAGCAGTCAAAGATGGTTCTTCTTCTGACTCCTCAGAAACATTATCTTGGGGAGTTTCTGGGACTTCTTGACTGAAACTATCAGCAAGGTTTAAAGTAATATTAGCTAAAAAGAAAATACTTCCTATTAATACAGTAATAGATAAGTTATTAAATTTAATCATGGGGTTTTAATTAGACTAATTTATTTATTTTCTTATTATAAATGACGTGGAGTAGAAACTGCAAGCACCCCTATAACCTTAATTCCTTGATTTCGTAAAATTCTGGCAGCTTCTTTAACAGTTGTTCCTGTGGTATAAATATCATCAACTAATAAAACAGGTTTAGATAAGGAATAATTTTGTAGAGATTTTCCTAATTTAAAGGACCCTTGAATATTTTTTTGTTTTTCTTCAAAAGTTAGACTAAACATAGCTTTTGTCTGACGTATTCTGATCAAACCCTGACTATTTAAAGGATATTTTGTCACTTGGCAAAATCCTTTTGCTATGATTTCTGATTGATTAAACCCTCTTATTTTTTGCTTACTCTCATGGATAGGAATAGGGATAATCAAAGGAGATATTTTCCGATTAATTAAAGAATGGTTTTGCCAGGTTTCTGCCAGCCAAACCCCTAAAATCTCTCCAATTTGGGACTGTTTATCATATTTTAAAGCTGCGATCGCTCGTTTTAATTTACCATCGTACACTCCCCAAACAAATAAGGGTAAGTCTCCTTGCCAAAATCGTTGAGGCTTTTTTAATTGACAACTTTTTAATTGTTTTTGACAATAATCACAAATTTCTTGATGGGTTGTTCTTTCACACAGAGGACAGTTTTCTTTTAGAAAAATTGATAAAATATTTTTTAACATAATTTATATGATATTGCATTTCAAATAAAAATTGTTGCACAAAATTTTATATTTATTTGATCAACATCTCGTTCTTGATCAATAGTTGATCAAGAACACAGTTTCATAACTTTTTAGAGTATTAAGACTATTTTAACTATTAGCAGGAGCTTCAGGATATAGACCTAATTCTTTAGCTAATTGACGAGCAACATGGATTAGAAATTTAGCTCCATCGGGATTATTTTCGTGGGCCATCATGGTAGAAACTTGTACCAAAGATTCAATAAAACCCTGATCTAATAATTCACTGTTAGCAGTTAATACCTTGGGTTCCTCTCCATTGGGACAACGCATTAATTGATCGATTAAGTTAAAGTATTGTTCTTGACGAGATGGTGCCATGATTTCTCCTTAAAAGATAAAGGGTAAAGCTTAAGCGCGGTGACTGATTTCATTCTAGTAGTAAGATTCTGGTTTTCTCGATAATTCTTAATATTTTTTTTGCAATCTAGAGAGTAGTTTCGGATTTATTTGTCGAGTCTTTTAGGAGTTTCCCAATACATCAACTAATAGGTAATTAAAGGAATCCATTCATAACCATCAACAATTCCTTGAAAATAATCATTAATTGCTTCTCTCGAATAAGGGGTTACCCCTGTTTCTTCTCCGAACCACTTTTCATATATTTCTACCTGTTGAGGTTGATCACTAATAATTCCTTCCATAAACTTAACTAAACTATAATTGACCATTCCTCGCCAAGCTGACTCATCTTCAGGAATCATACAAGCATACGCTTCATACATATAAGGAAACTCTGGAACGACTTCAAACTGATCACCATTCTCTGTTTCTAATCTTAATCCCTGTAAAACAATCCCATCTCCTGCAATAGCTTCAATTTCCCCATTTCTGAGTTTTCGTAATCCTTCTGTTCTATCTTTAATAGGAATAAGAATTGCTGCCGGCTGTTGAATTTTTATAGCTTGTTCATTGGTTGTATTCGGAATTACTCCAATTCTACGACCAGCTAAAGAATCAATAGTACCTAAATTGCTGCCTTTTTTTCTAAAAATTTTTGTACCACTAGCAAAGTAACTCACTGAAAAATCCACAATTTCATCCCGTTCCCAAGTAAAAGTAGAAGATGCACACTCAATATCAATTTCTTTATTTTTAACCTTATCGAAGCGATTTTGTGGGGTAACTTCTACTAATTTTAGTTTAATAGGTTTGCCTAGTTTCTTTTCTATGTCCTGACGAATAATCTCTAAGACATCAATAGAATAACCGACCCATTCTCCCTTTTCATTAATGTAAGCAAAAGGAATGGCATCTTTACGAGTTCCTGCAGTAATAACTCCTGTTTGTTTGATTTTTTCTAGGATCTCTCCAGCCCAAGTTAAACTTTGAGATGTAGCCGTTAATAATAGTGTTAAAGCTAATAAAACAAATTTTTTCCTCATCACTTTTTTCCTCTAACCATCTTATGGTCATCGACGGCAAAGCAGTCCACTAAGTTTCAAGTAAAAATTGATCAAAGATTATTTTATTTTTATTTAGAAAAGTATTAACCTTTTTATGTTACCTATTCAACTATATTCTAGGAATGTCTATGGATTGTCCTCAATATTCTACTGACAATATAAAAGAGATTTGCTATCGTAAACAATTAGAGACATAAAGGATCAATGCCACTGTGAGTTCTAATAATTTACCCAAAACCACTGCCTATGTCCGTATTACTCAACAGTCTTGGCCGCAAGGACAAATGGAAGGCGAAGTCAGGGCCGCAGAATATCAATGGCGGTTTCGATGGCATTTTCGCCAAGGACAATTATCAGTACAGCCGTCCTTAGGTCGTGCCTTAATTTATGAACCCTTGGGACGCTTTCTAGAACGCTCTGACTATCAATTGGAACCTGGGGGAGATTATGAATTTACCCTGCGATCGCAGCTTTAACTATCATCTTTTTGTTAAGTTTTCTAACATCTTTGAGTAATTTAACATAAATTATATTGATCATTCCTTGGAGGTGATCAGAAATCTCACTAAACCTGTGATTTCGCTTACAGTCAGAAAAAAAAATTAGATTTATTCTAGATAATACATAGATGTTGTGTCTAAAATAATCGTATGTTCGTGTTAAACAGATGTCTAAATCTACTATTTTGTCCACTATCTGTACCAAAAGTCTGACTCAAGTTCTACCGTCCTGTAGCATTTCTATGTTAGTGTTATCTGGCTACTTTTCTATTCTCTTGGGTGGCTTAATGATTAGCTTGGGTGGTGCAATGTTTTACCAAGCGTTACGGTCTAGTCAAGAACACAAAACACAACAAACCTTTGTCGCTACATCAACTAATCTTCACACCTTTTAATCTTCCTTAAATTCTGGCCATAATAGACGTAACGCCATCATTGCAAAGCCTATGGCTGCCATCGCTTTTAATACCTTAGTCGGTAAAAATTGAGCAACCGTTCCTCCAGCAATCACGCCCAGGAAACTAGCTAAAATCAAGGCGGTAATTGAACCAAAAAAGACCGCACGAGGTGACTTAGAACTTCCCCCCAACGCGATTGCTGCCAATTGACTTTTATCACCAATTTCTGCTAAAAAAACAGTAATAAAACTTAATCCAAATAATTGCCAATCCATCATTGATTCCTTTTAACTATTTAACACATCCCCTACCAATAACCCTGTAATAATCAATAATAACAAAGCTACCGCAATATCTAACGTTTTTGGAGGTAAACGACGGGCTAACCAATAACCAATTAAAACCCCTAATAAGCTGGTAGCAATTAAAGCCACTGCTGCCCCGGCAAACACAACCCAAGGAGACTGGGATTCTGCGCTAATTAAGAGGGTTGCTAATTGGGTTTTATCTCCCATTTCGGCTACAAAAATCGTTAAAAAGGTTGAACTAAAAACTGTCCAAAAACTCCATGATTTTTCATTTTTAGAGATAATATCTGGGGATGAATTGTTTTGCTCGTCGGTTTCTTTTGTTCCAGAAGCTGTCATAATTTACTGTTGTTTAAATTCAATAATTAATTATTTACTGTCTTGATAAGCCATACCATTTGCTTCTGCATAACGTTCCATGAAACGCATAAACCGATCCCAATGCTCATCTTTTTCAATATCAAATCCACATCGAACTTCTTTTAATTCATCCCCTTCATCTCCTCCCCAAATAATCTTTAAGGAAGAAGGTGTAACACTAATTTCTCCTTCAGAATCAATTAAGCGTAAATCTCCGTAGGTTTGGGTTGTATAACTTCTAAACCGTTCTAGAGACTTTAAATTCTCAAAAATCATCAGGACATTACGTATTCCTGTTTGTTTACTTCGTCTTAAACTCACATTACTTAACTCTTCAGATATACCAACAAAGAATTCAATGGAAGGAGTCACATCACTCATAATTAAAGTTTTTGATAGTTGCTTCACAATACAGATCAAAATCAAGGAAGAAATTGAAAAATAAAACTCAATTTCCTCCAGAAGTTCATAGCTTATTCAGCTTCGCCCCCTTGAATTTTGAGAATGAGAAAGCCCCAAGCTAAACCAAAAAGAACTAAAACCATTAAGGTAACAGCCCCGTTAAACATCATACTTTCAGCAGTCATTTTCGTTCTCCTAATTGAATAGATAAGTATTAATAATTGCGTGACAGTTTTAGCTTATCATTGAAGTTACCATTACGGTAAAGGCTGATCAATTTTAGCTAAAAGCAAGCCATGATCCTATCAATATTGTAAAACATCAAGGTAAAATCACAAGATGCCATCCTCTGACTCTCCACAACGTCAACGTCCTCATTTAGCCTTAACCATGGGAGATCCCGCCAGTATTGGACCAGAAATTATCCTCAAAGCATTAGCGGACGGGAATCTTACCGAAACTTGCGATCTCACCGTCATCGGAACGCGATCGCTTCTGAGTCAAACTTATCAGAAATTATACTCACAGGGACAACCCCTAGCCGATCCAGAGGCTTTATCGATGATTGATATACCCTTGGATGCTAACACCCTTAGGCAAATTATCCCAGGACAGGGTAATGCTGTCAGTGGAAAAGCGAGTTTTACTTATCTTGAGACAGCGATCGCCCATACCCTTGAGGGAAAATTCCACGGAATCGTTACGGCCCCTATTGCCAAGTCTTGTTGGAAAGCGGCAGGGTATGATTATCCAGGACAAACGGAGGTATTAGCAAAAAAAGCCCAAATTGATCGATATGGGATGTTATTTGTGGGGCGATCGCCTTATACGGGTTGGACGTTGAGAACCTTATTAGCGACCACTCACATCCCCTTAAATCAAGTTTCTCAGACGTTAACTCCCCAATTAATGTCCCTAAAATTGGAGTTATTAATTAACTGTTTACAGCAAGATTTTGCCATTGAACATCCTAAAATTGTCATCTCAGGATTAAACCCCCATAGTGGAGAAAACGGGCAATTAGGAACAGAAGAAAAGGACTGGTTATTGCCTTGGTTAGAGACGGCAAAAAAACAATATCCGCAAGTAGAATTAATCGGCTTAATTCCCCCCGATACCATGTGGGTGAACCCGGCCAAAGCTTGGTATGGAAATCCTTTGAACGTGAGTCAAACAGGCGATCCTTCTAGAGATCAGACCACATTACGGATGAATCAGCCAGCCGATGCTTATTTAGCACTATATCACGATCAAGGGTTAATTCCGGTCAAATTAATGGCTTTTGATCAAGCGATTAATACCACGATTGGCTTACCCTTTATTCGGACTTCCCCTGATCATGGTACGGCCTTCGATATTGCGAGTAAAGGTATTGCTAGGGAAAGTAGTCTTAAAGCAGCTATCGAGTTAGCAGGGGAGTTAACGCAGCAACGATTAAAATAGATTTACATGAACTACCTACGCACGACGCTTTGCTTTGTGCGAGGTTTCTAACGTTTCAACTAAGCCACTTACCAAACAAGTCGGAAAAGCCTGCAAGATAGAGGTTGCTTATCCACGTCTAAAGACGCTAGTTCCTAACGCCTATCACAAATTTGTGTTTTTTGTTGGCAGGGGTCTTATTTTTTCGACGTAATCCCACCTTACGGGTTTTCTCTCCGAATACTGCCACCAACTGCATTGTTTAGGGGTAGATAAGAGCTTTCACGGCATTACTGCACTATGG